>Ga0136846_1210589_pt1 | contig 18561 bp, 14 predicted proteins | sample HopSoiMetagenom2_FD_96841 | JGI IMG/M metagenome (GOLD analysis project Ga0136846, IMG submission 96841) | Grasslands soil microbial communities from Hopland, California, USA - 2 Assembly 2016 (version 4) | ecosystem: Environmental > Terrestrial > Soil > Grasslands | place: USA: Hopland...
CACCGACCCGAACTCCCCCGCCGCCTCCGCCCCAACCGCCTCCACCAGCGTGGCCGCCGCCGCCACCGCCACCGCCGTGGCCGCCGCCGCGCTGTCCCAATGCGGTCGCCGGATAACTAATCAATGTGCTCACCGCGACGACGCTGACCGCCGTGGCCCATCCCAGCCGGCCGACAAGCCGCCGCCAATTCCAAAATCGTGAAGTCTTATTCATCGTTCTGCCCTCTTCCAAAAGCGCTTTGGCACACCTCTTTTGCCTCGCGCCAGCCAAAGGTGAAATAGACGGTACGAGCGCGTATCTCGCACGCGCTTGCGCGAATCACGATCTACATAAGTGGCAATTCGCGTGCCCGCGTTATAGCTCGCACCTCGTCGATCTAACCTCTATATCTCCCATGGTTTACGGCAAGCACCGGATTTATCCTCTGCGTTCTCATCATGAGCCCGCGGGCTGCGGCATGAACGCCCGGCTGCCAGCACTCGGTTCACGCACGGCACGCGTGAAATTCGGTATCGAGGGCCCTGGCCGGTTCTGACGAGCCGATCGGCAATCAAGCCCGGATAAGCCGCATGACCAGAATAGCAACGGCCTATGAATCGAGTCCTCGCGCAGCGGTTTTTGGCTGCATGGCCGGCAGAATTGACGTAAGTATTAGGTTATGCGGGAATTTCGACGCGCCGGATCGTGATGCACGGCGGCAGATTCCCAATGCTTGCCCCGAGCGGTTCCAGACCTCATGTATCACGTCAAAGACATCATGTGCGATCGGCCCATCGCCGTCCGCCCAGAAAAGACGATCGATGAAGCGATTGAGTTACTAGTCGATAACCGCGTCAGCGGCCTGCCGGTTGTTGATGGTCAGGGACTCTTAGTAGGTGTGATCAGTGAAGTTGACATTATCAATCTTGTGTACAAAGCGGATATCGAGGGCAGCGTCGTTGGCGACTACATGAGTCGCGTAACACAATCGCTGGAGGCAGAAGCCTCGCTGGATGACGCAGCCAGCATTTTCTGCGGAAAGAACATCCGTCGCATTCCAATCGTCAGCGATGGAAAGCTGGTTGGCATTGTAAGTCGTCGCGATCTGATTCGCTTCATCCGATCGATTCGCAAGAACGCACCCGTGATGTAAGTCACCGGTTTGAAGAGTTTTTGAAGATTTCGCCATCCTGAGGCACGTGATCGCAACATTCTCGCAAGGTCGCTTGACCCATCGGCCGATTAGGGCAAGGATACTGGAGGAGACCTCCTTGCGGGCCATGCAACCTTTTGTCGCGAATCTGACGGCAGCCCTGCTGTTCATCCATACGGTTCTTGGATGTTGCTGGCACCACGCGCATGCTTGCGAGCAGCAGATGGTCACGGTTGATCATTCTGCGAAGTGCTGCCATCACCACCAGCATCGAAGCGACGGCAAGCAGCATGAGAAACCGGGCAAGTGCAAAGTCGAGTGTGAAGGGACATGCATCTACGTCGTCCCTCAGAAGGTCAAGGTTGAGGCCCCAGATTGGATCACCATGGGTCTTCTAGCGGTGCTACCATCGCTTGCGGATCAGCAATGCGAGTCGGCGCCTGCCTGGCGCGCTGATTGGTTCCCGCCTGATTTAGTGCCACCGCTGCGCACGCATCTATTGCATCAAGTTTTTCTTAACTGATGCCATCTAGCCGATGCTGATGTCAGCGCTCGACGCTGCGCATTCCGCGCAGCTGCTGTCGCGGGCCTGATTGGATCGTCTCACTGCTCTGAGATCCCTTCTTGGCGCGCTTTTTCGATTCGGATGCTTGTTCGGAGACTCGGCTATGTCGGCTGCTGCCCGCCCTCACGATCACGTTTCGCCGCCCGCGGCGCCGGCAGCCGCGCTGCCATCGCCGTCGCGGCCAGCTGCTGCTTTGCTGCGATGGTTCTGGCGAGCAGTACCAACCGCCGCGGTGGTAACGGCGCTGGCCGGGCTGGCGCTGTGGGGCCATTTCGCGGATTGGAAAATGCCCAAGTTCTCCACGCTCATTGGAAAACAAAGCGAGACCGCCGAGGACTGGTGCCAGGAACATAATGTCCCCGAAGCAACGTGCATCGAATGTAACGTGACGCTATTGCCGGCCGCCAAAGACTACGGCTGGTGCAAGCAACATGGCGTTTTTCTATGCCCGCTAGAACATCCCGACGTCGCGCAGCTCAAGGCGACGCCCGTGATCACACAAGCCATGCTTGATCGTGCCAGCCGCGCTCTGGCCGTTAAGCCGAGAGCCGAGAATAACAGCCTGTGTCGGCTACACATGCGGCGAGTTCAATTTGCGTCCACCGACGCTGTCGATAAGGCCGGGGTCGATATTGCGGTTGTGCAGGAGCGCCCAATCGTCGAGGCGGCAACGGCGAACGGTGAAGTGGTGTACGACGGCAACCGCATGGCTCACTTGTCGAGCCGCGTCGGAGGTACGGTCTGGCAAGTTGAGCGGCAAGTTGGCGATCGCGTCCGCAAAGGCGAGTGTCTGGCGCTCGTCGATGCCAGTGATGTAGGCAAGGCGAAGGCCGAGTTGCTGCAATCCATCGCGCAGGTCCGTCTCAAGCAGGCCACCTTTGACCGCGTTCAGAAGCTCGCTGATGGAACCATTCCGCTCCGCCAGCTGCGCGAAGCCGATACGGCGCTGCAGGAAGCAAAAATAAGACAGCAAAGTGCACAGCAATCGCTCGCCAATCTCGGCCTGCGTGTTAACGCGGAAGATTTTGCTGCACTCGACACGACGGAGATTGCCCGGCGGATTCACTTTCTTGGCCTGCCAGACGACGTGGCAAAACACCTCGATATCAATAGTACAACCTCGAATCTTTTTCCGATTCGCTCACCCCTCGACGGCGTCATCATTGAACGGCACGTTGTCGCCGGTGAAGTGGTGGATGCGAGCACGCTGCTGTTCGGCGTTGCCGACATTTCGCAAATGTGGCTCACGCTGAATGTACGTGAAGATGACGCCAGGTATGTTGCGGTCGGTCAGCCCGTGCTCTTTCGTCCCAATAGTAGTGGCGACGAATTGGAAATCCGCGGAGCTGTGGCTTGGATCAGCACCTCCGCCGATGACAAAACCCGAACCGTCAAGGTGCGCGTTGAGTTGCCGAACAATGATGCCCGCCTGCGAGCCAATACATTTGGCACGGGCCGCATCGTGCTCCGTGAAGAACCAAAGGCGGTGGTCGTGCCAGGCGAGGCGGTCCATTGGGACGGAACCTGTCACGTCGTCTTCGTGCGCGACAAGAACTACCACAATCCGGATAGTCCTAAGTTCTTTCACGTCCGTTCGGTCCGTCCCGGCGTGAAGGAAGCTGACTCGACCGAAATCATCGCTGGCCTGCTCCCCGGCGAAGTCATCGCCAGCAAAAACAGCGTCGTGCTGGAGGCACAACTGCTCAAAAGCAATTTAGGAACCGGTTGCGGCTGCGCAGACGGCCATTAAATGTAGTAGGCACACTCCGTGCGCCGTTGTGCGCGAAAGAAACACTGCCGAACGGCACGCGCTGGGAGTGCCTGCCGTTAAAGAGGAAACAGTGCTGAACTGGATCATCGACTATTCGCTGCGGCATCGCCTGCTGGTGATTGTGGCCTCGCTGGCGCTGGCGGCGGTCGGCGCATTGTCGCTTCGCTACCTCGACATCGACGCCTTCCCCGACACGACGCCCATTCAGGTCCAGATCAACACGATTGCCCCGGCGCTGGGACCGGAGGAAGTCGAGCAGCGGATTACTTTCCCAATTGAACAGTCGATTGGCGGTCTGCCCGGTCTGGAGGCCATGCGATCAGTCTCAAAATTCGGCTTCTCTCAAGTCGTCGTGACGTTTAAGGACGGAACGAACATCTACTTCGCTCGGCAGCTTATTAACGAGCGGCTGTCCACCGTGGAGCTCTCCGAAGGAATCAACCGGCCTAAGATGGGGCCGGTCTCGACCGGTCTGGGCGAAGTCTTCCATTACGTCGTCACCGGCGCGGGCAACGACGTTACCGAGCTCCGCACAATTCACGATTGGATCATTCGGCCAAAGATGCGCACGGTAAAGGGCGCTGCAGAAGTCAACACCTGGGGCGGGTATGAGAAGCAATATCAGGTGCGGGTCGATCCCAACCTGCTCATTAAGTACGGGCTGACATTCGATGACGTGGTGCGAGCAGCGCAAGACAACAACCGCAACGTCGGCGCCGGCACCGTGCGGGAAGGAACGCAGTCGGTCCTTGTCCAGGGTCTGGGGCGCACCACCAACATCGACGAAATCAAGGGCATCGTCATCAAGGCCGCGGCCGGCGTTCCCATTCGCATCGGCGATATCGGCGAAGTCGTCATCGGTTCCGAGATACGGCGTGGCGCTGTGACGGCCGACGGCAAGGGTGAAGTGGTCATGGGCCTCGGCTTCCTGCTCATGGGCGAAAACACCCACGAAGTCACTTGGTCGACGAAGCACCGCCTCGACGAAATCAAGCCCACGCTGCCGGCCAATGTCGAGGTTGTGCCCGTCTATGACCGCACGGAGCTGGTCGATCACGTCATTCACACGGTCAAGAACAATCTCTTCGAGGGTGGCCTGCTCGTTGTCGCCGTGCTGTTTCTATTCCTCGGCAACCTCCGCGCCAGCATGATCGTGGCGCTGGCTATTCCGCTGTCAATGCTGTTCGCTTTTTCAGGCATGCTCCGCTTCGGAATCTCAGCCAGCTTGCTCAGCCTGGGGGCCATCGACTTTGGCATGATCGTCGATAGCTCGGTCGTCATGGTCGAGAATTGCGTGCGGCATATCGCCCACGGCGACAACCGGCGTCGGCCAATGATCGACGTGATCCGCGATGCAGCTCTCGAAGTCCGCAAGCCGACGATGTTCGGCGAGCTCATCATTATGATTGTCTATCTGCCGATCCTCACGCTGGAGGGAATCGAAGGCAAGCTGTTCCGGCCCATGGCGCTCACGGTCATCTTCGCCCTGGTCGGTTCAATGTTCCTTTCCCTGACGCTCATGCCCGTGCTGGCTAGCCTGCTCTTGCCACGCCGCATCGACGAGCGTGAGCCGCTGCTGATGCGCATCGCTCACGCCATCCACGCTCCGATTCTGCGATTCTCCATGCACCACAAGACGCTCGTTGTCGGATTCGCCGCCTGCGTCATGTTCATTGCCTTTGCCATGATCGCGCCGAACCTCGGTTCCGAATTTGTCCCGAGACTCTCAGAAGGCGCAATCGCAGTCAGCGTCGTGCGGCTTACCGGCACCGATCTGGAAGATTCCATCAAGCTCAACACCGTGATGGAGAAAGCCGTCTTGTCGGAATTTCTCGATGAAGTTCAGCACGTTTGGAGCCGCATCGGCACCGCCGAGATTTCAACCGACCCGATGGGCATTGAGCTCACCGATATGTTTATCACTTTGAAGCCGCGCGGGGCATGGAAGCGCGCTCGCAGCCAGGCCGAGTTGACCGATCGGATTGAAAAGCATCTCCGCGATATACCGGGTCAGCGGCTAGCCTTCTTGCAGCCCATCGAAATGCGCATGAACGAGATGGTTTCGGGCACTCGTGCGGACCTGGCCGTGAAGCTGTACGGGGACGACCTGGACGTGCTCACAGCCAAAGGAAAAGAAATCGAGTCAATCATCAACCGCATCCCAGGCAGCGCGGATGTTGCCGTCGAGCAGATCACCGGCCAGCCCGTGCTGCAAATCAAGCTGAACCAGGAGCAACTCGCCCGCTTCGGCGTGCCAGCCAAAGTGGTAACCGACGTTGTCGAGTCCATCGGCAGCAAGCGAGTAGGCGAGATTCTCGAAGGCCAAATGCGCTTCCCGCTGGTCCTACGTCTGCCCGAATCCATGCGCAACGGATCGGACGAAATCGGCTCCATTCTCATCCCTACCGCCTCTGGCGAGCGGCTGCCGCTGTCTCGACTGGCCGACATCCGCGTAATTCAAGGGCCTTCCACAATCACGCGCGAATGGGGCCAGCGACGGATTACCGTCTCAGCCAACGTCCGCGGTCGCGACATCGGCACCTTCGTGACGGAAGCTCAACATCGCCTGCGCGATCAAATGACGCTGCCGCCCGGTCGCTACTTCTATGAGTTCGGCGGCCAATTTGAGAACTTGCAGCGGGCCCGCACTCGGCTGCTGATCGTGGTCCCCGTCGCCGGCCTGCTGATCTTTACGCTGCTGTATCTCACGTACAACAACGTCGTTGATGCGCTGCGGGTGTTCACCGGCGTCCCATTCGGCTGGGTCGGCGGCATTTTTGCCTTGTGGCTCCGCGATATGCCATTCTCGATTTCAGCCGCTATCGGCTTCATCGCGTTGTCCGGAGTCGCCGTGCTCGACGACATGATTCTCGTCTCTTACGTGCGCCAGCTTCGCCAGCGCGGGTTGCCGCTTGACGAAGCCGTGATGCAAGCCGCAATTACCCGCCTGCGGCCCGTGTTGATGACCACGCTGGTTGCCAGTCTCGGCTTTCTGCCGATGGCATTTAGCACCGGTATGGGAGCCGAAGTCCAGCGCCCGTTGGCCACGGTCGTGATCGGCGGCGTCATCGGTGCCATGGTGATGTCGCTCTTAGTGCTCAGAGTTTTGTATCTGCTGTTTAAGTCACCGGCCCAGCCACGCCGCATGGAAGCGGTGTTGAGCGAACCGGAACTTGCCCATGCCGGTTCTGTCTAACCTTGAAGGGAGTAAGGAATGTCTTTCAAAAAACTGGTCGTGCTGTGTGCCCTCGCCGCCATTGCCTTTGTCGGTTGCGGCCATTCAGCGAGCATGCCCGCTGCGCACGTCGCGGATGCCGGCCACAAGCACGACGGCTGGTGGTGTGATGAGCATGGCATTCCCGAAGAGGTGTGCGCCCGGTGCAACACAAAGCTGGTTGCCAACTTCAAGGCTAAAGGCGATTGGTGCAAGGAGCACGACCGCCCCGATTCGCAGTGTTTTGTCTGCCATCCTGAGAAGGAAGCCGAGTTCGCAGCGCAGTATGAAGCGAAGTACGGCAAGCAGCCGCCCAAGCCGGCGAACGACGACGACGAACGAAGAGGCGACCAGAAGTCATAGCCGCTCCCGCCTAGCCAGCCGCTGCTCTGGTCTTGGTTCTTCGGTTCTTGGTTCTTCCGTTGCGGTTTACCGCATTTTTGGGAAATCGGCGGTTTTTATCGCCCGCTTTTCGCGCCAATTTTCAATTGGTATCTGGGACGACCTCACTTGCCGTTGGCCGCGCACACTTTCGCATGCGCTAGGCCCGCGCCGCGCGCAGGGAAAATACGGGTGATCCAATGAATCGACCACTGATAATTAAACCAAGTGCCTCCGCAGCTTTCGGCCCTCGGCTTCCACTTCCCGCGCTTCCCTCATTTCCCTTTGGGAAGCGCCGGTCAATCTGCCTAACCACTTTTGTTCCATCAGCTTGCGCCAAATCAGGCGGTTCGCTTCCCTCTCAAAAATCAAAAAAGGGAAGCGCTCCGCGATCCATCCGTCCGTCCATAACCCCCTTGTCCGCCTGTCCCCTTGTCGCCTTGTCCCCACCTCCTGGTTGCCTCGACGATGGACTCTGCCCTCCCTGCTTCCCGCGCTTCCCTCCGGGGAGCAGCCTCAAAAAGCGCAAACCCCTATATCCGGCCAACTTGTGTTCTTTCGACAGCGCTGCTTCCCTCAAAAATCAGAAAAGGGAAGGGCTACCCGACTTTGGACCTTGGACCTTGGGACTTTGGACCTTGGACCTTGGACCTTGGACTTTGGACCTTGGACCTGACCGTTGCATCACGCCACGGTCAGGTCATCCTCCAGCCTGCCGCCTGCAATCTCCGCCTCCAGCCGCGACTGGCTAATTTCGCCGGTTTGCCCGAATTGATCCCATGCCCGCCGGACAAACTCCGACAGCTCATGACAGAACCGAGCCGTACTGAACCGCAGTGCTTGCTGCCGGATCGTCGCCGCATCGTCGATTGGCGGCTGCGATTCGAAGCGATCCACCGCCGCGACGATCGAATCGGGCGTTTGCTCGTCAAAGAAAATGCCCGTCTCGCCGTCGATGATCGTTTCTGTCGCGCCGCCCCGTCCATAGGCAATGACGGGTGTGCCGCAAGCCTGCGCCTCAACCGGCAAAATGCCGAAATCCTCGTCCGCCGCGAAGATGAGCGCTTTCGCACGCTGCAAGTGCGAAGTCAACACATCATTTTCCTGATACCCCAGCAGCGTAACGTTCGGCGCGGCCCGCTTCGCAATCCGTTTGTACTCCGGCCCATCGCCGATGACGACCAGTCGCCGCTCGGGCATTTGTCGAAAGGCTTCGACGATCGCGTCGATCCGCTTGTAGGGCACCATTCGCGAGGCGGCCAGATAAAAATCGTCCTTTTGCTCAACCAGCGAAAATCGCTCGACATCGACGGGTGGATAAATCACGTGTGCGGGTCGCCGATAGGTCTTCTGGATGCGCCGCGCCACATACTCCGAATTGGCAACGAACGCATCGACACGGTCGGCCGAAAGCCGGTCCCAGAGCCGCAAGTAATGCAGGACCGGCCGCGCCAAGAGGTTTCGCAATCTCCTCAGCAAACCGCCACCGCGCAAATAGACGTGCTGCAGGTCCCACGCATATCGGATCGGAGTGTGGACATACGAAATGTGAAGCTGATCGGCTCGCGTGAGCACGCCCTTGGCCACCGCATGGCTGGAGCTGAGCACGATGTCGTAGCGATCCAAATCAAACTGCTCAACCGCCAGCGGCATCAGCGGCAAATACGACCGGAATGCACGGCGTGCGAAAGGCAGCCGCTGAATGAACGATGTCTGCACGCGTCGCCGCCCCAGCATGTGCCGATGTCGCTGAGGCAGAAAATCGACCACCGCAAACAAATCGGCCTGCGGAAAGACGCGAAGCATTTGCTCCACGACGCGCTCCGAGCCGGCGTAGGCGTCCAGCCACTCATGGACAATCGCGATGGAAGGAGAACGATTCACGGTTCTTTCTCAAAGTGCGGTCGTAAGCACATCCCAAACCCTTTGAGCCGTCGCGTCCCAGCTAAATTCGGCTACCCGGCGAAAGCCCCGCTGCCGGAGCGTCTGCCGCAGCTCATGGTCGGTGAGGATTCGCCTCAAGCCGTCCGCGATCGATTCGGTGTCGAGCGGATCGACCAGCAGTGCGGCATCCCCGGCAACTTCCGGAAGTGCCGCGGCTTGCGAGCACAGCACCGGCGTTCCGCAGGCCATTGCCTCCAGCACCGGCAATCCAAAGCCCTCGTAAAGCGACGGAAACACGAACGCCTCGGCGTCCGTAAACAGCGAACGCAAATCGGCGTCGGGAAGAAAACCAGTTGTCCGAACGTCGCCTGGAAGTTGATCGAAGCTCGCATCGCGAAATACGCGTCCCTGTGCGCCCACCAGAAGGAGCGTCAGGCCGCTCTTCGCCGCCCCAAGCTGCTGCCAGGACTCCAGCAGTCGCTGCAAGTTTTTGCGCGGCTCAATCGAGCCGACATAAAGCACATACGGCTGCTCCAGCCCCAGGCGCGCTCGAATATTGACCACATCCTGCTTCATCGCTGGCCGCCAATGAGTGCTGACGCCATTTGGCGCTATGATGACCTTCTCGGGCGCAATTCGAAACAGCTCACAGATGCGATCTCGCGAAAACGACGACACGGTGAGGATACGTGCAGCGCGGCGGGCCAGCCGCGGCACCAGATACTGATACCAGCGCACGAACGACGGCGTAAAACCGTCGGGGCAATCGAAAAAGGCACAGTCGTGAATCGTCACGACCTGGCTGGCGATCGCCAATGGGCCCGTGGCACACGGAGACCACAGCACACCGCGCCCCAGTTTCCATGGCAACACCGTTTGTTCCCACAAGTGGCCACAAACGCCTCGGGCCAAGGCCCGCGGAGCGATCACTTGCAACCGATCCGACAACCGGCCGACGATCTCGCGCGCGTAGCGCTGCACGCCGGTAACGCGCTGCGCGAGATAACGACCGTTGACCTGAACGAGCATCGCGTGGACCTTTAGCCGGGAGATAAAGCGGGAGCACGAGTTGGTGCGTAAACCGGCCGACGATGCGCCCACCACAGCACGAGCGCGAGCGCAATGAGCCCCGGAAACGAGCGCGTATAGCACAGATACAGGAACCGCGGCGTCTCCAAAATGGCAATGATGATCAGCGGATAGACGGTCAACCCGGCCAGCGTCCCCACCAGGTAGTGCCGATACATGCGCCCCGACACAAAGCCGCTCGCGAACCAAAACAACAGGTAACCGCCAACACCAAAATCGAGCATCGGCTGAAACAGTCCACCCTCGTTGTTCAATTCGGGAGTCCCGAATTGCTCGAGCATCTGTTCGTACCTCTCGCTTGGCTCGATCCCCGCGATGCTCTTGTAGCCCAGCGGCGTATCGCTCAATCCGGGAATCAGCCAGATCGATCGCAGCGTCGCGTAAGGGACCGGGTATGTCGGCTGGGTTTCCAGCGCCATCGCGCCGTTGTTATGGGCAGTGCTGTAATAGCCTGCCATGCGCCAAAAAGTGAACGCGGTAAACGAATCGAACTCATGCTGGTAGTACCGCCACGAGCGGAGATATTCCGATCCACCGAAAAACACGAACAAGCCGACCGCTCCAAGTAGCGGCGCCAGTTGCAGCGTCTGCCGCGTAAGCTTCGAGATTGGTCTGCCGAGAACGCGAGTTCTCAGGCCCATGATGGCGATGGGCACAAGCAATTCGATAATGGCTAGCCGCTCGCTAAAAGCGATCGCCCGCACCGCAGCCAGGAGGAGCAGCAACGCGATGGGCCACATGAACAACCGCTCCCCGCGGAAGATAAGCCACATACCTAGCGGAACCGCCGCTACGGCGAATTGCGACGCGGTGGTAACTCCTTTCCAACTTACAAACACTTCTTTGGACAGCGTTTCCCAAACTTGAGGATCGTCCGTGGTTAGAAACTCGCGCAACATGCCGAGCGTCAGCCCGTTGCGTACCGCAACCAATGCCCACGCTGCGTAGCCAACGAGCGTCAACAGTGTGGTAATCCAAAACGCAAGGCGGACGAGGCTCGCAACGCGCCGAGGAGTTGCAGCCGGCATTCGCCCCGTTGCTTGTGCGAGTTGACAGCCCAGGCCGAACGCCGCGATCGCAGCGAACGCTAATCCAACATGCCATGTGGTGAGATACTTGGGTGCACCGTACAGCCGGTAGCCCACGTCGCTTGTCATGGCAGCCACCGTGATCGTGCTGCCCGTCACCAGCGCGAACAGCAACGCCGGGTGCAGCCACCATAACCGCTGCAGCGAATGATCCGCATTGTCATTGGCGCGTTGCATGAGGATCTATGCCGGCGACGAGGGCAAGGGCTCCGGCGATTGGGCGATTTCTGGTGAGTGCGGACGGCAAATTGCCTGTGAATGCTGCATGGTCGCTCCGCTCGCTGATTTGCCCATGCTAGGCACTTCGATGTGCGTCCAGATTCCCAGCTCACGCCGGGCGAGCCACCATAACACACCGTTTTGCACGATCAGGCTCGCTGCCGACCCAGCCGCCAAGCCAGCCGCACCAAACATGGCGGCTCCGACAATGCCCACGCTGACCAGCACCAGCGCACTGAATGCATTCACAACCAAAACCGCCCGGTGGCGGCCCGTCATTGTGAGCACATGCTGTGGATTGCCGGATATAGCCAGCACGAGATAGCCGGCAGCCAAAACAATGACCATGCTCCCGGCTTGCGAATACGACTCGCGCAAAAAGAAGCTAAGAATTGGGCCCGGAAACAACACCAGCAATCCCAGGGCCAGAATTGAAGGCACCGCGGCGACGGTCGCCGCACCGCGAACGATTCTCTCCAGCTCAGACATCCGCGACTGCGCGAATAGCCGCGGAATCGATGATACGATCGTCAGTGTTGCCATCTGAACGGGCATCGCGGCGATGAGTAGGCTGCGTTTGGCGGCGCCGTAGAGCCCCAGATCAACGCTGCTGAGCATTCCTCCGGCAATCAAAATGTCTAGCTGCTGCGCTGAAAACGCCAAAAGCTGATTCAATAGCAGCACACTGCCAACGGCCAATAACTCGCGACTCTGCGCGTGTGATAGACGAGTGCTGCCGGCACGCTGCACGATATCTCGATCTCCCGGGCGGCTGGTTGCAAACAGGCTTAGATAAACCAGCGGGCAGGTGAGACAAACCGAAGCCACTGCGACTGCGATAGCGATTGTCGAGCTCACTGCGGTGGCCAGCATTGCGGCCGCTGCCAGTCCCAGAAGAAATAGGACGTTGCTTGCCGGACCGCCGGTCTGGCCGCCGGAAAAAATGCTGGCTATCGGCAATTTGCCGTAAGCGCGAAGCAGCTCCGCACCCAACTGTTGCCACCCGAGTACGACGACGCCGACCGCCACGAGCGCCAGCAACGCCACGAGGTGCACCGATGGGTAGCTGAACTGTAAGAAGAGCCCAAATCCAGCCGTAACGATAACCGACGCGAGCAATGACGCGATCACGGTTATGACGATTGCCCGGCGCGCATAGGCCGCAGCACGCTCTTGTCCTCCTACGCCCAGACTTTCCGAGATGAATCGCAGCGCCGCCTCATTGAGACCTACCATGGCCAGCAAGCTGCCCAGCGCGATAACTGTCGTTGCCAACAGATAAGTCCCAAACTCACTCGGTCCAAGCAGTCGCGCCGCGAGAATATTAGATGCCACCGTCGCCCCGACGCCGACGATGCGGCAGCCGACAACCCATACCGCCTGCCGGCGCAAATAAGAAATGGCGACGATGCTCGACATGATGGTTCAGTAGGCCCCTTCACAGAGCAACACGACTTTGGCCGTGCATGCCAAGATGTAAATGTCCAGCCACAGCGACCAGTTCTGCACGTAATAGACGTCCAGTGCTACCCGCTCTTCGTAGGTCGTGTTGCTGCGGCCGGATACCTGCCACAGCCCGGTGATGCCAGGCAGCATTTGAACATAGTGCCCGTACCTGTCGGCATATTTGTCGATCTCATGGGCTGCAATCGGCCGCGGACCCACCAGACTCATCTCGCCCACGATGACATTCCAGACTTGAGGCAGCTCATCAAGGCTCGTGCTGCGCAGCCAACGGCCAACCCACGTCACACGCGGGTCAGAGCGGAGCTTGCGGTTTGCCTTCCATTCGGCCGCAGCCTCAGGATGCTCGTCGAGATAGCGGCTGAGCACAGCATCTGCGTCAGGCAGCATCGTTCGAAATTTCCAAAGCTTGAAACGCCGCCCAAATCGGCCGATCCGCTCCTGGCCATACAAGACCGGGCCTGACGAACCAAGACGAATAAACAAAGCGATCAGTGCGATGAGTGGCAAAGCAGCCAAACCCAGGGTGATGGTCAGCGAAAGGTCAAAGGCCCGTTTCAGCGGCGAGGACCAGCCGTGTCGCAGCCGACTCGTGATCGTCAGCGCCGGCTGCCGTGCCGCTTCGCAGGCTTCCAGCCAGAGTCCTGGAAACTGGTTCAGCGGCGGAACAACGATCCAGTGCGTGATGCGGCCCGTCGTCCGCGACAGCAATTCTGCTGTTTCTTCCGCATCAAATGAATGAACAACTAGCAGTCCCCAATCGACCTCGAGCTCTTCAGCCAGGTCATCAAGCTGTGCGACCGGGCCAAGATAGTCAAGCGCGTCAGCATTGTCCAACGTGCTCGCATCGGCCACGAAGCCTACCGGCCGCAGTCCCCACTGGGGTTCCCGATTCAATTCGCCGAAGGTTTTTGCTGATAGGCAATTCGTGCCAACGACAATCAGCCGCGTGCCCCACCATGACGAGGCGCCAAAGGCGATTCGGCAGACCGCACGCAAGAATGACGCCGTTAGAATCGCAACGATAGTTCCCAAGACAAGGGCCAAATAAATAGCTGGCGAACCTGCTCCGAGGAGCGAGCTCCCAACGACAAGTACCGTGCAAGTGGTGGCCGATCCCAGCACCCACCCTCGGAATTGCCGCACAGGCCGCGGCGGCACCGCAGAATAGGTTCGTACTGTCGCTGCTACAAAAACAAGGCCCACCACCAGCATCAGATGCAGCTTGAGAGCGATTGGATCCGTCAACAGAGACCAAGCGCCAACCGCAGCGGCCACACAGATTCCGCTGGCTCCCAGAGCCAGGCTGATACCTATCAGGTCGCTCGTCAAATAGGTTAGTCGCATCGCCCAGCCGCTGCGCGTGCCTCGTAAAGACCTGGCAGGCAATGGGTGATGCTTGTTGGGAGACTCAGCGGCACTTGGAGACGGTGAGATCGGCAGCGCCGACCTGCGTCGTTCAACGGTAAGGGTCGAATCAATCATGGGCGTACCCCCTTGGGATCAGCCGTTAGCGCGGGGAGAGGGGCAGCTGTGAGTTGCGAAATCAGGAATTGGCTCGTATCCCGGTGTGGCGTTGTCGGGAATTCCGCCGTGGCCAGCGCCAGGGATTCATTTCGTTCAGCATGGGGATTCAGCGTTTGTTCCAGCCTCAGCGTGCCGAGAGGAGCCAGGTTCGCCGCACGCCACGTCGTTGCGAGCAGGAAAAGCCATGCCGCAATCACGGCGCAACCATTCGCGAGCTGGATCATTACAGGCGTATGTCCCGGAGTCCACGCGCTCGCAATAACTGACGGAAAAATCCTCGCGATCAGTTGACCGAACTGCTGCGACGAGAAATAGCTGACTGCCGGCACGATTAGCACCGCGCAGACGACTACACCGGCCCACCTTGACGGCGCATTTCCGCGTCGTCCAACCGATGTGCACACCAGCGCAGCGGGCACCACCAGCAATAGGCCGTCGTAAATATTGTGATAGATGCATCCAGCCATCGTCACCAGAATGAGCGCAGTCGATAGCTGGGCAAGGTTCTCATGACAGTTTGTCACGGCACTTCTTTGCACTGATGCTCCTCGCCACAAAACGAATCCTGTCACTGATAGAAGCAGAACGGTTGGAGCGAGGCGCGCAAGCGGCGTCGCCGTGCGCCCAGTCAGCCGCTCGACGACCAATGGTGCATCGATGCGGCTGTTCGATTGCACCGGATCGACCGCCGGATCGCGATCGGTCACTTCTTGATTGGCGCGAAGCACTGCCGTCAGGGACTTCCCGGAGGTGTCGCGCGAGAAAACGATTGCCAGGCCAAGCACTGCGGCGGTCAAACCGACGATCGACCCCACGCTTGCAGCTTTCCAGTCGTGGCGGCAGAACATCAGGATCGCAAGCGGGCCCCCAAACGTGGGCTTAATCGTAGCTACCGCCAGCGCCAGACCCGCCAGCGACGGCTTGCTGCGGGCCCAGTACAAGGCGGCAAGCGACGCCAGCACAAAAAATAGTGTCGCCTGCCCAAAGTAAAGGTTTGCATAACCGGGCCGACTGAGCAGGATACCTGCCGCAAGAGCGGTCGTCATCGCAATACTCGGAACGATGCCGCACCAACGCCAGGCCGCGTATGCCAGCACGACCGTCAGTGCGACGTTGACCAGCCACCAGATCACGACGCTCATCCACAGCGGCAACATCGCCAGGGGAAGCGCCGGCACAAAAATCAGCGGACTATAAAGCGGAAAATTATTACCCACTAGAAATCGGTTGCTGTAGCTATTCGGCGTATCCTCGCTGCTGTCGTAGGGATTCGTTCCTGCCAGCACGGCCTGCGTGGGATAGTACATTACGTCACGAAAATCTGCTCCCGACGTGTGGGCCGGATCGTGCGGCGCGTCGGTCGAGATGAGCCGGCTATAGCAATGCCAGCCGATGAGCGCTGCCGCTCCCAGAAGAGCGGCTACGCCCAGGACGTCTTTCGCGATTCTGCTATTGAGGATCATGGACAATTCAATTCATCAGGCCGCCGCAGCCTGCATGTGAAACGACTCCACCATCCACTCAAGGATGTGCTCGGCTGCATGGCCGTCGCCGAAGGGGCTACGATCGATTTGCATCGCCTGATAGGCGTCCGCATCGGTCAGCAATTGCCGGACCGTCTTTCTGATTTGTTCGGGGCTCGAACCGACGCACACCACGGCTCCCGCGTCAACCGCTTCGCATCTCTCCGTCGCTTCTCGGAGGGCGATGACCGGTCGCCGGAGCGACGGCGCTTCCTCTTGAATTCCACCGGAGTCGCTGACAATCAGCTTCGAGCGCTGCATGAGCCACACGAACTCGGGATATGCCAGCGGTGGCGTCAATTGCAAGTTGTCGATTTCTCCCAGGCGGCGGCGCACGATCTCCTGCACCTGCGGATTGAGATGCACCGGCAGAAGGAAAGCCGTGTTTGGAAACTCGGCCGCCAAATCGGCGATCGCCCCACATATTCCGGCCAGCGGCCCACCATGGTTCTCGCGGCGGTGCACGGTTACCAGCACCAGATCGCGTTCGGTCAGCCAGTCGTATTTTATCTGCCACCTGGCATCGTTCATTCGCTCTCGACTGAGTGTCACCATGAGTGCGTCGATGACCGTATTTCCGGTGACGCGAATCTGGTGGGCTGGAACGCCTTCGAGGCGCAGGTTTTCGGCCGCATGAGACGTCGGAGCGCAGTGCAACGCGGTGGACACTCCGGCCACGCGGCGGTTGAACTCTTCCGGCCAGGGGGCAGATAAATCGCGCGTGCGCAGGCCTGCCTCAACGTGGACAAACGGCACGCGGCGATAAAACGCGGCCAGCGATGCGGCCAGTACGCTTGTCGTGTCGCCCTGGGCCACCACGCAGTCCGGCCGAACTGTCGCGATCGTCTCATCCAAAGCAAGCAGACATTTGGATGTGAGTTGAGCCAGCGTTTGGCCCGGCGACATGACTTTCAGATCAAAATCGGGCTCAATCTCAAAATAGTCGGTCACCTGGCGCAGCATTTCGTCGTGCTGGCCCGTAAAGCAAATCAACGGCTCAATTTCGCCTTCTCGCGCGCGGCACGCCGCAACGATCGGCGCCATTTTGATGGCTTCCGGTCGCGTGCCAAGCACCAGGAGGGGACGCAATAAAGTCATTGCCGGGTCGCCTCCGCACTGAGGGCGGCTTCAGGCAAACGCGGAGCCCGGAGCGAAGCGCGCGGAGCATCAATCTCTTGTTCCGCGTTCCGTGTTCCGCGTTCGGCGTTCGGTTTTTGTGGCAGGGCCACCGTTCTTAAGTTGCTCCGATCTGCGACGATCGCCGCGTACTCATCGAGAGACACAACGCGGAACCGCTGCGAAAAATCAGCCAGTAGCTCACGCACAAAGTCCCGCTTGGCCGCGCCCGCCATTTTCATAGCCGGGAAAAAGCCCAGGTCGGGTTCCTCGTCAGCGCCTAGAAAATCAAGCGGATGCAAGAGCAGCGACGGTTCAACACCCCGCCATCGACAAGCATTCATGGCGGCTTGCCAGTACGACCAGGCCGCCAGCCGTGAGAACTGTCGCAAGAATAACAAGTAGCTGAAATGGATCGGGATGCGACCGAGGGGCAGCGTGGTCACTGGGATCTCCAGTAGTCGGCCATCGCCCCCTGCGGAATTTGTGATCTGCCACCAATAAGGACGAATCGACCTGAGCCCATCGGTCCAATCCCCGAACAATCGATTGCGCTGGCGGCGCTCGTCGCGGTTGAGCCGCGCCGTAACGAAGTAATAGCTACGGGCCAGCGGCCCGATCAGCGTGGGCAATGTCGATGCGTCGTACCGATAGCCGCGCCGTGCGAGGCACTCGACGACGGCCGGCGACAAGCTATATCCCGGTCCTCGAAAACCGCTTGGAACGACGCCCGTTGTACTGTAAATCGCTTCTTCGGCAGCCGAAATCTCCTCCTCGATTTGCCCGGCCGAGTAAAGATGGAGCCACGGCTCGTGATGGAACGAATGGTTGCCGATGCCGTGCCCGGACGCGGAAATCGCCGAGAGCGCGTCTCGATTCGACGTGCAGGCCGCGTCTTGTCCGACGACGAACACGGTAATTCGCAGGCCCAATTCTTTCAGCATTCCAAGAAAGCGCGGAACGACCACATCCAGGTAGCTGGGATAGCTCTCCCAGCCCCGGTCGCCGTGGGTCTTCAAGTAAGACCACTTGTTATCCAGGTCGAGCGACAAGCTCGCGATCGGCTGTGGCATGTTGATTAGGGGTTGAGGATCGAATCTGAGGGCATTGCACCTGGTGAGTGTCCAATGGCCGGCACAGCGTCTCTAGCGACGCCTCGGCCAGCCGCACTGTTTCGTTCACATTCAGCGTGCTGTTGACGATCTGGGCCGAGTTCACGATGTACAGGCCGGGTATCGACGTTGCGATGGGTGGCACGCGCCGGCTATAGCCGAGCGTGGACAGCGCAAAGACCTGTCGCACGCGGGACAGTCGAAATGCGAGCAGGTCGCTCGGGGAGAACTGCGGATAAAGCCGCGCTAGAGCCGCTACAAACTCCGCTTGAATTTCGGCATCCGATTTCAACCACGCTGGATCATCGGCGGCCACATACTTCGGCAAATAGAGAAGCGTGTGACCGCCGACTTCCGCCGGATCAACCAGCGCCGTCATTTCAATCACGCCCGTAAACGGCGCAGCATCCGTGATGTTCGTCACATAATAGCCGGCCAGCGGTTTTTTCAGAAGCAGCGACACACAAAGAATCCC
>Ga0136846_1240169_pt1 | contig 18559 bp, 11 predicted proteins | sample HopSoiMetagenom2_FD_96841 | JGI IMG/M metagenome (GOLD analysis project Ga0136846, IMG submission 96841) | Grasslands soil microbial communities from Hopland, California, USA - 2 Assembly 2016 (version 4) | ecosystem: Environmental > Terrestrial > Soil > Grasslands | place: USA: Hopland...
TCACGATCTACGCCGACGCGCTGGACAATGCGGGCCTTTGCTACTCACGGCTTGGATTGGTCGACCAGGCTCTCGCCGCCCAACGCCAGGCGGTCGAGCGCCATAAGCAGGGCGCGCGCCGAGAGTACGCGCAGGCGCTCGGCGAGCTCGGATCGACATACATCCTGCGCGGCGAAGTTCGCACGAGCCTCCCATTTCTGCGCCAGGCGTTTGCGGTGGCCACGGCGGCCGGCCTTAACGACCAGGCGGCGTTGTGGGCCGGCAATCTCGCGTCGGCGCACATCGATCTCGGCGACTGGGGCGAGGCCGAGCAATTCAACGACGACGGCCGGCGTCTGAAAGCCGGGAGTCCGCCGGCTAGCCTGGTCTACAACACGCTGAACGCCGCACGCATCGCGCAGGGACGAGGTCGGTTCGCGGAAGCCGCACGCCAGTTTGATGAGGCTCTGGGGGCGGCCACGTCCAACCCGAGCGTGCAGTGGTCGGCGCACGAGGGTCTCGCAAGCATCGCAATCGCCGAGAAGCGGACCGCTGACGCGACACACCACTTCGAAATCGCGCTCAGGACGATCGAAAAGACGCGATCCGATCTCATGAAAACCGAGTACAAGCTGTCGTACCTCACACGCCTGATTGATTTCTATCGCGCCTATGGCGATGCGCGCGTCGATCAGGGACAGGTCGAGCGCGCGCTCGAAGTCGCCGACTCGAGCCGCGGCCGCGTGCTCGCGGAACGGCAGGGCGTCACGAGCCCTGCCGGCCTGCGGCCCGGGTCGCTGCGCACGCTGGCCGCGGAGACGGGCACGGTCTTTCTGTCGTACTGGCTCGCCCCCGCGCGTTCGTATCTGTGGCTCGTGACACCGGCGCGCGTGCAGCTCTTCACGCTTCCGCCGGCCGCAGACATCGAGGCGCTTGTGCGTCAGCATCAGGCGCTTCTCGACAACGTCCTTTCGGATCCCCTGACCCTCGCCGCGACGCCCGGCGATCGCCTCTTCGAGGTGCTGGTGCAGCCCGCGCTGCCGTCGATCCCGCGCGGCAGCCGTGTGCTGATCGTTCCTGACGCCGCGCTCTACGCGTTGAACTTCGAAACACTTCCGATCGGGCAGCCGCAGACGTCAGCCGTGCGGCACTACCTGATCGATGATTTCGAGATTGCCGTCGCGCCGTCGCTGGCCATGTTGAGTGCGATCCCGCCACCAGCCGCAGCGGCGCCGCCCGCGTCCCTCCTGATCATCGGAAACGCCACGGCGCGGGCACCCGACTATCCTGGCCTGAAGTTCGCGGGGGCCGAAATGACGAGCGTCGCACGCCACTTTCCCGCCGCGCGTGTCACGTCCTATGAGGGCGAACGCGCCGTGCCGGCGGCCTACCGCGACGCACGGCCGGATCAGTTTTCGTATGTGCACTTCACCGCGCATGCCACGGCAAACCTCGACAGCCCGCTCGACTCGGCGGTCATTCTGAGCGGACCCGAGACCGCGTTCAAGCTGTATGCGCGCGATGTCGCGGCGCTGCCCCTGCACGCGGAGCTCGTTACGGTATCCGCCTGCCGGAGCGCAGGAGAACGCACGTACTCCGGCGAAGGGCTCGTGGGATTCGCCTGGGCGTTCCTGCGCGGCGGCGCCCGGCGCGTCGTGGCGGGCCTGTGGGACGTGGACGACCGGTCCACGGCGGAATTGATGGACAGTCTGTACGCCGGACTCGCCAGCGGCCAGCCCGCCGGGAAGGCGCTGCGCGCGGCCAAGCTGACACTCCTCCATCGCGGAGGCCCGACCGCGCGGCCGTACTACTGGGCGCCCTTCGAATTGTTTACGCTGTCGCCCTGATCACGAAGCCACGAAGGCCACGAAGAACACGATCTTTGGCCTTCAGTACTTCGAGTTCTTCGTGCCTTCGTGATGCAGCATGCGTCGTTAGTGGGCGCCTCGGCCTGCGGGCGGAGCGGTCTTCGTGGCAGCGTCCCAGTGTTCCTGGATCATGTTGTTGTCCACGCGCACCATGTCGAACCAGTACGCCGGATAGGTCTTGGCGGGATCGTCCGGATCCTTCTCCGCCCGCTTGACGATCAGGAACACGTAAGACCCGCTCGCGAACATCAGCGTCGGCTTGGTCTTCCATCCCGCCTGCAGGGGCTCCGGCTTGCGAATGCGGCTGAAGAATTCGACAAACGCCGCGCGCCCCGTCGGCACGTTGGGGTTGTGCTGGATGTAGTTCGGCGCCATGACTTTCTCGGCCAGTTCGACGTGGCCGTACTGCAGGATGTCCTTGAATTCGACGGTGGCGATCTCGATGTTTTTCTTCTCCTGCGCGGAGAAATTGAACTTCACGGCATCGTAGTCGGTACCATCGGGCGCGCCGCCGGTCGGGCCGCCCTTCATCTTCTGCGCGTAGTCCCAGTGCTCCTGCACTTTGCCCTTTTCGATCCGCAGCATGTCATACGTGTTGTACTTGTACATCTTCGACGGGTCCGCGGGGTCCTTGCCTTCCCGCTCCCACACCAGGACGACGAAATCGCCCTTGGCGAACTGCACGACCGGCGGATTCGCCAGCTTGTCGGGGATCGGGTTGACAGGCGCGCCGAGGCGGCCGAAGAACTGCACGAACCCCGCGCGGCCGGTCGGCACGTTGACGTTGTGCTGGATGTAGTTTTCCGCCTGGTACTTCGGTGCGAGATCGAGGTGCCGCGCCTGCAGCACCTCGCGCCACCAGTCCAGCACGAACGCGAGATTCGCGCGTTCCTTGGCCGTCATCGGTCCCGCTTCGGCGAGCAGCGCGGCGCCGGCCAGCATCACCAGCGCGACGGCGCAGGTGATCCCCTTCATCGTTGCTACCTTCATTGTTCGGCTCCTTTGTCGTGATTCAGCGCGGCGAGAACGCGGCCGCCGACGGCTGGAATATCGGGCGACATACATTGTGCCGGCGGGAGCATACCACCAGCGGTGAACAACCTGCGCCCATACCGTCCGCGTATCGGGCTACTCCGGCGGGGTATCGACGTCGCGAGCATGCCGCCTCGCGGATCCGGCTCAGCGGAACGTGACGCTCGACGGGAAAGCGCCGAAGTCGTTCGATGCAACGCCGTTGCGCGTCGACCCGACGTAGAGGGCGCGGCCCTCGGCGCGCACGGCAGTGATCGTTCCGCCGGTCAGCGGAATCCGGCCCGCGTGAAACGCCGCTCGGCACATCGCCGAGTCATCGGTGTACACGTCCGTGCCCCAGATCGCGCCCCGCTGGGTGGCTTCCGGCGTGCAGCGGCAGGTGAACGGGGTCGCCAGTTCGCGGCTGATACCGAGGGTGGCTGGACACAATCCCGGGCCGGGCGGCGGCGGCGCCGTACCCTGGAATTCGACGCTGCTCGGAAACGCGGCATAGTCGTTCGATCCCACGCCGTGGCGACTGGATCCGACATACAACGGGCGCCCTGCGCTGCGAAGCGCTGTGATCACTCCGCCCTGCGAGGTGATCACGCCCGCGTGCACCGCCGCGTGGCACATCGAAGAGTCGTCCGTATAGACGTCCGTGCCCCAGACTGCGCCGCGCTGGGCGGCCTCGGAACTGCAGCGGCAGGTGAACGGCGACGGCAATTCGCGGCTGACGCCGAAGGAGGCCGGGCACAAATCCGGGCCGGACGGCGGTGGCGGCGTGCCCTTGAATTCGATGCTGCTCGGAAACGCGGGAAAATCGTTCGACGCGACGCCGTTCCGAGTGGAGCCCACATACAACAGCCGCCCCGCGCGGCGGAGGACGGTAATCGGTCCCCCCTGCGGAGTGATCACTCCCGCATGCAGCGCCGCGTGGCACATCGCGGAATCGTCGGTATAGACGTCCGTGCCCCAGACCGCGCCGCGCTGGCTCGCCTCGGGGCTGCAGCGGCACGTGAACGGCATCGGCAGGTCCCGGTTGATGCTCAACGAACCCGGGCACGGGCCTGCACCGCCTGCATCCGGCGAACCGGCCCCCGCCTCTGTTCGAGCGGATCCGGCCCCACTCTCACTGGCTGGAGAACCCGCAGAAGAAATCCCTCCGGCCTGTGCCGAAGACGATGAGGCCGCGCCTGTCGACCGCGGTTCCGCGGCATTCCGGAGCAGGCTTCGCGCGAGCAGGACCGCCAGCACGATGACAGCCAGGCCGAGGACGATCATCATCGGGCGTTGCAGGCCCGCCGATCGGGCCGTCCTGATCGGCGGGGACGGCAGCGCAACCGGCGGAGGCGGGCTTCCCGACGGCCCATGGACGAACGTCCGGATCGAATCCGCCAGCCGGTCAAGATACTGCTCGATTGGCGGGTGCCATGCGTCGATCCACTCGGCCGACGACACAAACAACTCGAGCGACTTCGAGGGAACGACCTCGCGCACGCGCACGGGAAATATCGGCTTTCCCTTGCTGACAGCGCGCTCGACCTCGCGCTTGACGAACGTGGACGAGTTGGCGTGCTCGGATAACAGCAACACCAGGACGGCGCTGCTTTCGATGCCGTCGATGATCTCGGAGCCATAATCCGAGCCGGGTCGAACGTCCCGCGGCGCAATCCAGCACGACACGCCGTTGCGTTCGAGATACGCGCTGATCGTGGTCGCAGTCGGCTCGTCTTCGGACGCGTAGCTGATGAACGCGAGTTTGGCCATCGACGAGCCAAAGTGTCGTGTATTCGATACGCGGCGTCAATCGAACGGCCGCCGGGAGTGCACGAAAACGTCAGGCGCGCGTCTTGGCGGCCTGCAGCGACTTCGGAAGGAAGCGATCGATCTCCTCGTCGGTCAGCGCCCTCTCGTCTTCCGTGCGGATCGCCTGGCCGGCAGTCTGATACGCCTTGCGCTCGGCGGGCGGTGCATCCTCGTACACCTGGCGAAGCTCCGCGATCAGCTCGTCGCGCTTCCTGCGCACGGCATCGATGCCGAGCGCGCCGTCGTGCAGATCTGAAAGCAGGGCTCTGTAGCGTTCGCGGATGTCCAGCATCCGGGTCGCGCACGCGGCGTGCGCCTGCGCACTCCTGTCGAGGTCAAGCGTCAGATGGCAGAGCATGGCAATCAGCGCGAGGGCGGCGAGCGCCGCGCCTGACACCTGGTACACGTAGCCTCGACCGTATAAACCCGCCAAGGCCGACACCAGGACGCCCGTGACGAGCACCACCTCGGCAATGCGGAGTACGCGATCCAACCTCATCCGAGACTGCGCCAGTTCCGCATGCATCCGGTGCCTATAAATGATGTGGCCGAAAGTCATGCGGAGATGGTCGAACAGCGTGAGTTCGAACACAGGGGTACCTCCTTCTACAACGACGATGCCAGAACCGGGCCGCGTTGACGCAAGGGGATTCCGCGCGCGATCGCGCGCGGCGTGTAAGAACTACTGATGGTCCTGGTGGTTCGTACTCGATCGAGCGTGTCTACTGACAGGCCTCGGTGATGCAGATGGATTCGAGCGTCCGGCCGACCGGAGGCGTCGGGAGGCCTTTCGCCGTCATCAGCTTGCGCAGCAGCAGCCCGGTCTCCGGGTGCGGAATCGCCGACTGGACGCCGACGCGGACAAGGCCGTCGGCGTAATCCACGGGCAGCCACGTGTGCGTCGCGAGCTCTCTGCTGCCGCGATTGTCGGTGTTGCCGAAATCGCGGATGTCGAGTCGCGCCCCACGGTCGACGAGCAGCTGGACGGCCTGGGTCGCGCCCTTATGTGCAGCGCCGTGCAGCGCGACGCGGCCGGTGGCAGCCTGTTCATTCGGATCGAGGCCGAGGTCGAGCAGCATCCGGACCGCCTCGAGCGTGTCCTTTGGCGACCACTCGTAAGTGATGCCCTCCACCCAGCCGATGCCGGCCGCGACCTGCAACGCCGAGACGCCGAGTTCGGTCTTGATCTTCGGATCGGCCCCGTGCGAAAGCAGCAGCTTCATCAACACCAGATCGCCCGACTGCGAGGCCCGCAGGAACGCCGTTGCGCCGTTCTCGTCGAGCCACTGGTTGGTGAATACGGTCCGGGTTTCCGTGCTGTCTTTCAGCCTGGCGTTGACGTTCGCGCCCTTGTCGAGCAGGAGTTTGATGAACTCCAGGTGATCCATGTCACCTTTGCGGACCGGATAGTCGCCGTTCTCGATGTTGCGGTTGTCGGTGGCCAGATAGAGCGGCACCCAGCCGCCCTTGTTCGCCAGGTTCGGGTTGGCGCCGTGATCGAGCAGATACGCGCCGAGCTTGTAGTAGCGGTTCTGCGTCGCGACCAGCAGCGGGCTCCAGCCGTAACCGGTGACGCCATTGACGTCGGAGCCGGCTGCCAGCAGCACCTTTACGGACTCGAGGTCGTTCGCGCGGGTTGCAAACACCAGCGGCGTCAACTGGCCGCCGTCTTTCGGCTGAGGACCCCGGCCCCCAAAGGCCGCCACCGCCGCGTCATCGTTTTGGTCGAAGCCGTCGCCGCCGGGCGCGGCGCCACGGCCGCCGCCTCTGCGTCCGCCTCCGCCCGTGGCCGTTGAGACATCGCCTCGTCCGCCGGCGGCGGCTGCGGCTTCCACGTCCCCGCGCCCTGCCGCCCGCGCGCTGCCATTGAGTCCGCCGAGCTGGCCGAGACCTGGAATTGGCTTGCCGGACGCGACTGCCGCGCCGAGCGCGGCCACCGCGCGTCGGGGATCGCCCGACTTGCCGAGCGCCGGCCCGCGGCCGCGTTCGGCCGGGGCGGAGCGCGCCCTGAAGTCCGCGCCGCGGTCGATGAGCAACTTGATCGCGGCCGCATGCCCTTCGTCGGCGGCCCACATGATGGGCGTCGTGCCGCGCAACGCGTCCTTCGCGTTGACGTCGGCCCCGTGATCGAGGAGCACCTTCATCGCGTCCACGTTGCCGGTGCGTGCTGCGATCATCAGCGGCGTCCGGCCGAGCGGCAGCTGTTCGTTCGCGTCGGCACCGGCCTCGAGCAGCGCGGCGATGATATCGGCGGATCCATTCACGCTGGCGAGCCAGAGCGGCGTGGAACCGTCGCGGTTGGCTGCCTTGACGTTCGCGCCCGCACGAATAAGCAGGCCGGCGAGCACCTTGTCGCCGCGGTACACGGCCCAGTGCAGTGCGGTCGCCCCATCGCCCTGAGGCGCGTTGACGTCCGCGCCCTTCGCGAGCAGTGCGCGGACAGCTGCGGCGTCGCCCCGCATGGCCGCGTCCGCGACGTCGGACTTGCCGGCCCCTGAAAGCGCCGAAGCCAGGACGAACGTCGCGATGATTCCAGTCAGAAGGCGATTAAAAAGCATGGCGGCTGCCAGTGAGAAGTGGAGAATGCAAAGTCCAGAACTCTCCGTGTTGCGTTCTGCGTTTCACGTTCCGCTCGATCGTTCTAGAGTGCCGCGAGCTTGCCCTCGCTGTCGCCAATGCTGTCCTGGGTGATACCGAACTTGTCCAGCACGGTCAGCAGCAGGTTGCCGGTCGGCACGGTCTTGGTGGGATAGGCGATGTGCCGCCCGCCCTTGACCCGCCCGTTCAGCGCCCCGACGAGCACGTGCGGCACGTCGTAATGGACGTGCTGGTTCGAGTTGCCCATGTTGCTGCCGTAGAGGACCAGCGAATGATCGAGCAGCGTACCGTCACCGTCCTCGGTCGTCGCGAGCTTGTCGATGAGATACGCGAGCATCTTGACGTGGTACTGGTTGATCTTCGAGAGCAGCGCAATCTGCCGCGGGTCTTCGCCGTGATGCGAGACGCCGTGGAAGCCCGAGGTCGGCGCTTCGCTTTCCGGATAGGTGCGCCCCGTGAGATCGCGTGCGAACAGGAGCGTGCCGACGCGCGTGATGTCCGCCTGGAATGCCAGCGCGAGCAGGCGGAACTGGAGCTTGATGTGCTCGTCGAACGTCTGCGGGACGCCGACCGGCACCGCCACGTCTGTCGGCGCGAGGGTGGACGCCTTCATCGCGATCTGCAGGCGGCGCTCGATTTCGCGCACGTTCTGCGTGTAATCGTCCAGCCGCGCCCGATCGGCGGCGCTGACTTCCCCGCGCATCCGCGACAGGCTGCCGTTCAACGAATCGAGAATGCTGCGGTCGCGCTGCCGCCGCGAGGCGCGCTGTTCGGCCGTGCTGCCGTCGCCGAACATCCGCTCGAACACGACCTGCGGATTCAGCTCCATCGGCAGCGGCTGCGTCGGCGACGACCACGAGATCGTGTTCGTGTACGTGCAGCTGTAGCCTTCGCCGCAGTTGCTCGAGTTCGCGCCGGGATCCTCGACGGCCAACTGCATCGACGGCATCAGGTTGTCGCCCCCGATGCGCTGGGCGATGATCTGATCGATCGTCGTGCCGGCGTAGACGTCGGCCCCGGTGGTTTTCCGCGGCTTGTTCGCGCACAGGAACGCCGCCGCGACCCAGTGATCGGCTCCGGTCGCGCCCGGCGGAGGTTCAGCGGATCTCGAATGCAGGCCGCTCAGGATCGTGACGTGATCGCGAAAGGGCTCGAGCGGCTTGAAGTTGAAGGTGAACTCGAAGTCCCTGCCCTCTTTTTCCGGCACCCAGTATCCCGGCGCCATCCCATGGGGGACAAAACAGCCGACAAACCGGGGCTTCGGGCTCGCCGCGGTCTGAGCCAGGGCCGTGGCCGCGGGGACCATGGCATCGAGCAGCGGCAGCGCAAGCGCGGCGCCCGCACCACGAAGAACCGTCCGGCGTGAGATATGTCGTTTTGTGATGAACATGGTTTTCCTGAATCCTGCCACGTTACCTGGGAACCACAAAGATCACGAAGCACACAAACAATCCGTTCCGTCCTTCGTGATCTTTGCGACCTTTGTGGTTCATGAGTTGCTTCCGTCAGTGAGCCTTTGCAGGCTGCACGTCCGCCTTTGCGCCTTCCTTCTGGTTCATCTGGAACGCGTCGCTCTTCACGATGCCGAGCACGATCGAGGAGAACTGGTACCGGCCGGGCTCCGCGCCGCGCACGATCGCCCGCACGGCGGGCATGTCGGCTTCGTCCACCCCGCGTCCGAGCGCATAGGTGAGCAGCTTCTCGGTGACGACCCGCACGAACTGATCCGAGTAGCGCACCAGCATGCCGCGCAGGCCGACGACTCCGTCGACCTTGGTGCCGTCGACCATGACGGCCGCAGCATCCACGGGGCTGCCGTCGTCCTCGGTGCGCCAGGCGCCGACGCCGTCGAAGTTCTCCAGCGCGAGCCCGATCGGCTCGAAGATCTTGTGGCACGACGCGCACGTCGGATTCGTGTGATGCCGGTCCATGATGTCGCGCATGGTCGGCGCCTTCACGTTGCCCGTGGTATCGCCGACGGTCTTTTCCTTCAGGCTGGTGTCCACACCCGGCGGCGGCTGCGGCGGTTCGACGCCCAGGAACGTCGTCTGGAACCACTTGCCCCGCGCGACCGGCGACGTGTGCGCCGCATTCGACGTCACCGTCAGCAGCGCGCCCTTGCCCAGCAATCCGCGGCGCATGTCGAGCTCGGGAGGCAGCGTGACACGGCGGAACTGATCGCCGTAGATGTTGGGGATGCCGTAGTGGCGCGCCAGCCGTTCGTTGACGAAGGTGTAGTCGGCGGTAAGCAAGTCGAGGATGCTGCGATCTTCGTGCACGATGCTGTTGAAGAACAGCTCCGTCTCGCGTTGAAACGCGTTGCGCAGGTTATCGTCGAAGTCGGGGAACACGTTCACGACGGGTTCGCTGGTCTTCAGGGCCCGGACGTTCAGCCACTGGCCGGTGAAGTTGACGATCAGCGCCTGCGACTTCGGATCGGCCAGCATCCGCCGAATCTGCCTGTCGAGCACCTCGGGGCGCGACAACCGGCCCTGAGCGGCCAGGTCGATCAACTCGTCGTCCGGGATGCTGCTCCACAGGAAGAACGAGAGCCGCGAGGCCAGGCCGATGTCGTTCACGCGGTATCGCTGGCCCGGGGTGAGGCCCGCGGGTTCGCGCTCGCCGCGGTAGACGAATTCCGGGTCGGCGAGCACGCGCTGCAGCGCCGCTTCGATGCCATCCTCGAAGCTGCCGCCTTCGTTGCGTCCGTCCGAGTAGAAGGCCATGAGCCCCTTCGCGTCGGACGCGGTCGTGGGACGACGGAACGCGTGCTTCGCGAGTCGCGTCACGATCGTACGCGCGCAGGTTTCCTCGTCGCGTGCCGAGCTCGAAGGCGGGTGGCACACGAAGATTTTGCGGCGGCTCGGAGTCTCCGTCGCGCCCTTCGCGTCGTACGGCCCTTCGATCCAGACCTGCCCGACGTGCGGGTAGAAGAGGAATCCCGGAATGGACCCCGGCGTGTTCATCGTGCGTTGAAACGGCCGGTTCAACTCGGTGCCGGGGACGTCGTTCGTCGCGAGAAACGTCACGCCGACGGAGTGCGGGCCGGCCTTCACCGGAATGCGCGGCGTGGACTTGCCGTTCCCCGTCGTGTTGGCGATCTCCTTGTCCCAGTCGAACAGCTTCACGCGCTCGCCGTCGATCGTCACCTCGAGCTGTTCGCCTTTGACGCCGCCGAGCACGGCCTGGAAGTAGCCCGTGACGCCCTTCACCTTGAACGAGTACTCCCCGTCGGCCGGGAATTGATATTTGATGAGCATCCCGCCGCGCGTGCCGAACGGCAGGCCCTCGACGTGATAGTTCTGCGCCGTGTCCGGCGGCACGTCGAACACGGCCTGCGTCGGCGCCGAGGCCTCGCCGATCGCGAGCCGGCTGATCTTTCCCGCAGCCGACAGGTACGCTTCCATGAGTGCCGTGGACATCGTCAACGCGCCGGCGATGTTGTCGAAGCCGCGGGTCGAATCGTCGGACGGCAGGAACTTCGTCGCGTCCACGTCAAGGGCCAGCAGGTCACGTATGGCGTTGGCGTACTCCGTGCGGTTCAGCCGGTGAAGCCCCGGTGGAGGCAGATGCGGAGCGGCGCCGCTGTCGAGCGTGTTTTCCAGTCCGCGGATCAGCGAGTCGAGCGCCGCGGGATCCGGGCGCCTGGCCCCCGTCGGCGGCATCAGGCCCGCGCGGAGCTTCCGTACGACTTTTTCACCGATGTCGACGTGATCGGCGAGATGCGCGAGGTCGAGCTGATCGAGGAGGAGGCCCGCCGTCTTGAGCCTGGCGTTGTGGCAGGTCACACAGTACTGATCGACCAGTTGGCGTTCTCGCGCGACGTCGGCGGGAGCGGCCGCCTGCGAGACAGCCGCGGGCGCCTGGGCTGTCCGGGCCGCCGGTTCGCCCTGGCCCGAGACAAGGGCCACGCTTCCCATCATCACGCAACCGGCAGCAAATAGTCTCGCGTTCACACCAGTCCCCCCGCTCACCCGAACATCGCCGGGATCCAACGTTCTATAGTAACGGGCCTGACGCCGCAAAAGAAGGGTCCAGACCCCCTGTTTCCTGTTGCTTTCCTTAGGACTCGGCGTTAAAACGCTCGGAGCCAATCGTGGATTCCCGTCAATTCGGCGTCAGGAGGCCTCATGCGCTGTGTGCTTCGGCTCCTCGTCGCGGCCGCCACCCTGGTTGTTCTCCTCCCCTCCTCGCTTCACGCTCAGGCAGCGATCACCGGCGTCGTCAGGGACACGTCGGGAGCGGTGCTGCCGGGAGTCACCGTTGAAGCGGCCAGCCCGTCACTCATCGAACGAGTACGGAGCGCGGTGACCGACGCGACCGGCCAGTATCGAATCGTCGATCTGCGGCCGGGCACCTACTCCCTGACATTCGGGATCACAGGATTCAGCACCGTCAAGCGTGAGGGGATCGAGTTGAGCGGCACGTTCGTGGCCTCGGTCAACGTCGACTTGAAAGTCGGCGCGCTTCAGGAGACGGTTACGGTGACCGGCGAGACGCCGATTGTCGACGTCCAGAGCGCGAAGGTGCAGAACATCGTCAACAAGGACATCCTCTCGGCCATCCCGACGTCGAGAAATGCCACGGGACTGCAGGCGTTGATTCCCGGCATGGCCACGACCGGCGATGCCGGCGGGATCACCGGTGGAACAGGCGGGGGCGCGTCGAGCATGCACGGCGGCCGGCCGTCCGATTCGCGAACCCTTGCTGACGGCCTGAACATGGGTTGGGCTGGCGCGAACTCGAACGCAGCTGTCGTCAACGTCGCGGGCGCCCAGGAGGTCGTGACGAGCACGTCGGGCGGACTGGGTGAAGCTGAAACCGCGGGCGTCGTCCTGAACGTCGTGCCGCGCGACGGCGGCAACAAATTCAACGGCACCTTCGTGTTTTCCGGCGCCAACAACAGCATGCAGAGCAGCAACTACACGCAGGCGTTGAAAGACGCCGGCCTCAGATCGCCGGCGGAGTTGATCAAGGTCTATGAGGTCAACCCCATGGGCGGCGGCAAGATCATCCGCGACCGCCTGTGGCTGTATCTGACATACCGGGAATCGTACGCCGAGAACACGATTCCGGGGATGTTCTTCAACAGGAACGGCGGCGACCCGACGAAATGGCTCGTCGATTTGGATACGGCCAAGCCGGCGTTCAACGACACCCGGGTGAGGAATTACGTCGGCCGGATCACGTGGCAGGCCTCGCCGCGCAACAAGATCAATTACCAGTACTCGGAACAGTGGAGCTCGGGCAACAGGACGGGCGGCGGATCGGCAGGCCTCGGCGCTATCGGCCCGAGGACACCGGAAGCTCAGGGATTGAATCTCTATACGCCGGGCCACACCAGCACACTCACCTGGAGCTCGCCCCTCACCAACAAGATGCTGCTCGAGGCCGGCTGGGGCAGCTACCTGGCCAATTACGCCAACGACGCACCGCGCATCGACGGCCAGCACAACCCCGCGTTGATTTCGGTGCTCGAGCAGACGGGAGTGGGCAACGGCGGCCTTCCCAATCTGACTTACCGCTTCGACAATCCGCTGGGCGGCGGTTTCCAGCACCATCAGATCGGAACGCGGGCCAACCTCGTGGCCTCCATTTCGTACGTCACAGGCGCACAGAGCATGAAGTTTGGCTATCAGGGTGGCTTCAGCAACCCGAGCCAGTCGTACTACAACTTCACACCCTACTTCCAGTACCGCTTCGCGGGCGGCGTGCCGAATCAACTGACGCAGACGGCCCAATACGGCGGCACCGGCGCGTCGGCTGTCGAATTCGTCCGCAACCTCGTGCCGACATCGCTCTACGCGCAGGATCAGTGGACGAAAAACCGGCTCACACTTCAGGGCGGCGTCCGCTACGACCACATCCTCACCAGCTACCCTGACTCGTGCGTCGGCGGCCCGACGTATCCGTTGATGCCGACGCAAGTCTGCTATCCGGCCCGCTCGACGCCTGGCGTGCACTGGACCGACGTCACGCCGCGGATCGGCGCGGCCTACGACCTGTTCGGCAACGGCAAGACCGCGGTGAAATTCAACATCGGGAAATACATGCAGGCGTTGACGGCGAGCAACAGCGACATGGACCTCAATCCGCTGATCCGCCTGAATCTGCAAACGACCCGGACGTGGAACGACCGCGGCGGACTCGGCGTCAACGGCGACTACGTGCCCCAGTGCAATCTGTTGAACCCGGCGGCCAACGGGGAGTGTGGGGCGATGGACAACCAGAACTTCGGCAAGGAGTTCTTCACCCGCACGTTCGATCCGGCCTTCATCGACGGTTACGGGGTTCGACCCTACAACTGGGAGATGGGCGTCTCGGTCCAGCAGGAGATCGCGCCGCGCATCGGCATCACGGCCGGCTATTATCGCCGCTGGTTCGGCAACTTCTACACGCTCGACAACACGTTGACCGCGGCGTCCGACTACAAGCAGTTCAGCGTGCCGATTCCGATCGATCCACGGCTGCCCGGGGGTGGCGGCGGGGTGGTACCCGGCGTGTACAACCTGAATTCGAACAAGGTCGGGCAAGTGCAGGACCTCGCCTTGCTGGATAGCAAGGTCGGCGGAGAACCAACCGAAAACTGGCAGGGCGTGGACTTCAGCGTGAACGCGCGGCTCAGGAGCGGGGTCATCGTCCAGGCCGGGACAAGCACAGGACGCACGCTTCAGGACAACTGCGCCCTACGGTCGTCGCTACCCGAGACCTATCCCTGGTCCACCATCACCGTCACGCAATCGCTGCGCGGCGACTCGGTTGCCGGTTTGACCAGGCCCTATTGCCGGATCGTCGAGCCGTACATGACCTCGTTCCGCGGGCTGGCGACGTACGTCGTTCCCAAGGTCGATGTCCAGGTGAGCGGGACGTGGCGGAGCGATCCGGGCACCGAAATCCAGGCAAACTACGTGGTGACGAATGCCATCGCCAACAGCGGACCGGATCCGCTCGGCCGAAACCTCTCGTCGGGAAATATCACGGTGAACCTGATTCCGCAGGGGACGCTGTATTCCGATCGCCGCAACAACATCGATTTTCGGGCGGCGAAGATTCTCCGTTTCGGCGGGACGCGCACGCAGGTCGGGATCGACGTGTACAACATCCTCAACAGCGATACCGTCACTGCCTACAACCTGGCGTATGTGGCGCCGACCGCGACAGCTCCGAGCAACTGGCTGACGCCCAGCGCCATTGCCACCGCGCGCTTCGTGAAGTTCAGCATCCAGGTCGATTTCTAGCGGCAGCGTGTCATTGCGAAGACGCGAAGGTCACGAAACAACTTGCTCGCTTCATCTGTTTCGTGATCTTCGTGATCTTCGTGCCATCGCGTGAGAGAGGATCGATCGTGCGATTGATGTTACGGTTTGCGGTCATCTGCTGGTGCGCCCAGGGCGTACTCCTCGGCGCACAAGCGCCCGCACAGGGCCGCGGCGGTCCGCCGCCTCCTCCTCAACCGAGCCCCAACGCGCCGCTGTATCAACACAAAGGCGAGCAGTACCGTATCTACAATTTTCCGGGGACGGGCGAATCGATTCCGTATCGCCTGTTCGTGCCCTCGCGGTGGACGCCCGGCACCAGGTTGCCGATGCTCGTGACACTGCGCGCCGGCAACACCGTGGACGGACCGTATCGCGCGCAGAACGATCTCGTGCGCGTCGCGGAACAGCGCGGCTACATCGTGGTCACGCCGATGGGATATCGCGGATTGAGCCAGCCGTACTACGGCAGCCCGTATCAGATCGCCAGGCCGACCGCCGCGGCGCCCGCGGCCGGATGGACGGCGCTCGAGAATGAACGCGCCGAGCAGGATGTGCTGTATGTCATCGATCTCGTCGCCAGGGAATACAACGTCGACCCGGCGCGCATCTATCTGCACGGCCAGAACCCGTCCGGCTCGGGCGCGTTGTATCTGGCGTCGAAGTACACCGATCGGTTCGCGGCGGTTGTCGTCAGCTCGGCGCCGATCGTGTACGACACGTACCCCTTCGATCGCCTGGCGGGAAAACTGGCGCTCCTGGTCATCCACGGCGATCAGGACACGGTGAATCCAATCGAGGCGTCGCAGAAGATGGCCGACGCCGCGAAAACTGCCGGGGTGGAAACGGTCTACGCGACGGTTCCCGGCGGCACCCACCTCGAGGCGTATCTCACATACGCCACGCAGATCTTCGATTTTCTCGACAAACATAAGAAATAGCCGGCACGCTCGAGGTATGAGCGCGTGCCGCGGCGCGCCGCTGAGCTGACGTGCCCGCTCCGGCACGGATCGTGATACCTGACGTGAGACGACCCGCAAGGGAGGGCGCTCATGACGCGACCGATCCTGTACGGCCTGCTCGTCGCCACACTTGCAGCGGTGCCGCGGGCAGCAGCCCCTGTTACCCAAGAGCCAGCGCAACGTACACCGCCCTCGACTGTCCCGAAAGCCGACACCCCTGTCGGCGATCCAAGGGTCAACCAGAGCGCCACCGCGCTGCAGGACTTCAAAGCGCGTGTGGATCGGTACATCGCGTTGCGGAAGACGGCCGCCGGCAGCGCGCCGTCACTCAAGCAAACCACAAACCCCGCCGAAATCAAGGCCGCCCAGGGCGGGCTGGCGGCGGCGATTCGCGCCGCGCGTGCGAATGCGCAACCCGGCGACATCCTCACTCCGGAGGTTCAAGCCGTCTTTCGCAAGGCACTGGCGCCCGAACTCAAGGGGCATGACGGCGAACACGCGAAACAAGTCCTGAAGGACGATGCGCCACCGTCGGTACCGTTGAAGGTCAACGCGCCTTATCCCGAGGGTAAACCGCTGCCGACCGTACCGTCGAACGTGCTGATGAACCTGCCGAAACTGCCGATGGAACTCGAATACCGCATTGTCGGGAAGAACCTTATTCTGCGCGACACCGGCGCGGACCTGATCGTGGACTTCATGGTCAACGCCGTCGGGTAGAGCGGGGAGAAGTGAGATGCGCCGCCTGCTTGCATTCGTGATCCTGGCGGCCAGTGCCGCCGCGCTGGGCGCGCAGGAACTGCGCCTGCCGATCAAGAACGGCTCCGTGAAGTTTGCCGTCATCGGCGACAGCGGCACCGGAGACAGCCATCAAGTGTCGGTCGCAAATGAGCTCGACATGTACCGGGCGAAGTTCCCGTTCGATTTCGTGCTCATGATGGGCGACAACCTCTATACCGGCGACAGCCCGAAGGACTACCAGAGGGCGTTCGAGCGGCCGTACAAGACGCTGCTCGACGCAGGCGTCAAGTTCTACGCGTCGCTGGGCAATCACGACAACCCGAACGAGCGCCTCTACAAAGCATTCAACATGAACGGCGAGCGGTATTACACGTTCAAGCCCCCCAACTCAAGCGTGCGGTTCTTCGCGCTGGACAGCAACTACGTGGACGACAAACAGCTGGCGTGGCTGGACAAGGAGCTGGCGGCGAGCGGCTCGGACTGGAAGATCTGCTTCTTCCACCATCCGTTGTACTCCTCGGGCGAAACGCACGGCTCCGCGGAATTGCAGCGGGGGCTGCTCGAGCCGATCTTCCTCAAGTACGGTGTCAACGTGGTGTTGTCGGGCCACGAGCACTTCTACGAGCGGATCAAGCCGCAAAAAGGAATTCAGTACTTCATCGTGGGCAGTTCGGCAAAGCTCCGCATGGGCGACCTGCGCACCAGCGACCTGACCGCGAAGGGCTGGGATCGCGGCTACGGGTTCATGCTCATCGAAATCAGCGGGGACGAGCTGTTCTTTCAGGAGATATCCGACAAGGGTGAAACGATCGACGCCGGCAGCGTACGCCGTACTGGCAAGACCGAACCGAACCCGGGCCGCAGCACCCAGCCCGTCGAACAGGCGCCTCCCGCGCCCAGGCAGCCGGTCGCGAGATAACGACACGCGATTCCGTCGACGCTCTGGTCAAAGCCGCCGAAACGTCTTCGCGTAACATACGCGCATGGACGTCTGCCTGCTGCCAAATTCCCGGCGCCCCGGCGTCGGGCTCAAGCCCAAACGCGAAGGGACGCGGCCCCTGCTGCCGCAGCACGCGCGGCATTGCCCCGTGCTCGAGGCCGGCAGCGCGATGGGATTCATGGTGTACGCGCCGCTCGAGCCCAGGGAATCGCTGTACCTCGAGTACGAAGGCGACGGACGCTATAAGTTCGTGTATTACCTCCAGACCCAGGACGGACACCGTGCGCCGATTTTCCAGGTGACCATGAGCCTGCCCGTCGGCGGCGTCGGCATGATCAAAGAAGAGGTCACCTTCATTGGTGCGCCGATGCTGTCGCGCGAGGCTGCGCTGGCGGTGGCACGCGTATTCCTGGTCCCGGAGGATATGGGGACGCCGCCAGGCGCCATGGCGCTGCGCGGCGCGACGAATTTCAAGACGCCGCCCGGCTGGGACACGGTGTACACGCCGATCTTCAACATGATCGAACGCCCGATCGCGCCGATGCTGGTCGTGCGCGTCGAGACCGACTGGTACGCCCACGAGACCGAATTCCGGTATGTGCTCCAGTCAGGCGAGGGGATGAGCGTGGATCACAGCATTCCGATCGGCCAGGTGATGTTCGTGCCGCGCGAGGAGATCGCGTTCAGAACCGGCACGGATGACGAGTTCAAGGCGTTCGAGGAGTCCAAGCGGGAATTCGGGCGCCACAAGTCGGCGGCGACCCAGACGACATCATACGGCCTTGCCTACAGCCCGCACTATCTGCGCCGCGCCCGCGAAGAAGCGGAGCGGGAAACTGAAAACGGAAAAGGGAAAACGTAAAACGGAGAACCCGGGATCCCACAAAAGAAAAAACGCAGAACAGAAGGTTGGCCCTTCCGTTCTGCGTTTTCCGTTTTCGTTTGTTCTAGGTTTTACGTTCTACGTTCCTACAGGTCCAGCCGTCCGGTGCTCGGGCCCAGGCTGTCGATTTCGGCGCCGGCGATGTGAGCCATCGCCAGCAGCAGGTTCGCCGTCGGCTCGTCCTTCTTTGCCACCACGTGGCGATTGCCTTTCAACCGGCCGTGCGCCCCGCCGACGATGACCGCGGGCGGATTGCTGCGGTCGTGCTCGTTGCCGTTGCTCATGCCGCTGCCCCAGTACAGCATCGAGTGGTCGAGCAGCGTCCCGTCGCCGTCCTTTGTATTCTTCAGCTTGTCGAGAAATTCAGAGAACTTGACGATCTGGTAGGTGCCGATCTTCGCGTACTTGGCCAGCTTCTCAGCATCGTTGCCGTGGTGCGAGATGCTGTGGTGTGTCTCGGGGATGCCGATGTGCGCGTAGCCCCGGTCGCTCGCCTCGTGGCCGACCATGAA
>Ga0136846_1223794_pt1 | contig 18556 bp, 19 predicted proteins | sample HopSoiMetagenom2_FD_96841 | JGI IMG/M metagenome (GOLD analysis project Ga0136846, IMG submission 96841) | Grasslands soil microbial communities from Hopland, California, USA - 2 Assembly 2016 (version 4) | ecosystem: Environmental > Terrestrial > Soil > Grasslands | place: USA: Hopland...
AGACGCAGATCGCAGGGGACTATCCGGAGAGCGTCGATGCACCGTAACGGGAACACATCGATGCTGCGGGTGCTGCTCACGGGCGGCGCAGCCGATCGGCTCGCCTCGGCGCTGCACGACCAGCCGGCGGTCACGGTGATCAAGCCGAACGGCAGCGGTTCCGCGGGCTCGGTCGACGTGGCGCTGCACGTGCTCGAATCGTCATCGTCCGACGAGCTCGCCGGTGAGATCCGCGAGCTGCGTTCGCTCTCGGACGCGCCGCTGATCCTCGCGGCGTACGGCGAGCCGAACGGGATCGTCGAAGCCGGCCTGGCCGTCGGCGCTGCGGACGTGATCGTCCTGCCGCAGTCGCCCGAGACGCTGCTCTTCGCGCTGCGCAAGGCCTCGCTCGCGAACGGGGCGGCCGCGGGTGCGGGCAAAGTCGTCACCGTCTTCTCGCCGAAAGGCGGCAGCGGGAAGACGATTCTCGCGACCAACATCGCGGTCGCCGCGGCGCGCGCGGGTGTCGACGCACTGCTCGTCGACCTCGACCTGCAGTTCGGGGACGCGGCCCTGATGCTCGCCGTGCCTCCTCGTGCGACGGTGGCCGATCTGGCCGGCTCGAGCGGGGAGATCGACTCCGAGAAGGTCAAGGCGTTCGTCTGCCACGAGCCGCAGACCGGGCTCGCGCTGCTGGCGGCGCCGAAGCGGCCCGAAGAGGCGCAGATCCTGGGCCAGGCCGAGGTCGGCGCGATCCTCGACGCCGCGCGGAACGCCTACGGGGCGCTCATCATCGACACCGGCCCGCTGTTCGACTCGGCGATGCTCGCGGCGCTCGACCGGACCGACGAGCTGTTGCTCGTCTGCAATCCCGAGATCACGTCACTGAAGAACGTCCGCATCGGGCTCGAGACGATCGACCGCCTCGGCTTCTCGCGCGACCGCGTGTCGATCGTCGTCAACCGGCTCGGCTCCGCCGGCGGCGTCGTGCGCCGGGAGATCGAGCAGGCGCTCGATGCGGAGCTCGCGTTCGAGCTGCCCGACGACGCTGCGGTGCCGGCGGCGCTCAACCGCGGCGTTCCGGCGGTGCTCGCCGACAAGGACGGCCGTTTTGCGCGCGCCGCCACCGAGCTGGCGAAGAAGCTGTTCGCGGCGGCGCCGAGCGCGGCGCTCGCCTCCGCCCCGGCGTCGCGCCGGTTCGCGTTGCGAGGCCGGCGATGACGAGGGTCGAGGGCAACGGCTTCAACTCCCGCAGCGACGCGCTCGTGCTCGCCGAGCGGCTGCGCGTCGACCAGGGGTCGGTTCGGTCGAAGGCGCGCGACCCGCAGGCGGAGCTCAAGACCCGGATCCATCGCGCCTGCATCTCGCGCCTCGGCGCCGCGTTCCTCAATCTCGAGGGCGCGGGCGAGCTCGAGCCGCGCGTGCGCCAGCTCGTCGCCGAACAGCTGGCCGCGGAGGATGCCCCGTTCAGCCCGAGCGAGCGCGCTCGCCTCGAGCGTCAGATCGCGGACGACATCCTCGGCTACGGACCGCTCGAGCCGTTCCTGCACGACTCGAGCGTGACGGAGATCATGGTCAACGCATACGACCAGCTGTACGTCGAGCGCCGCGGAGTGATCGAGGAGACGGACGCCGCGTTTCTCGACGACGCCCATCTCCTGCGCATCATCGACCGCATCGTCTCGCAGGTCGGCCGGCGCATCGACGAGTCGTCGCCGATGGTCGACGCACGGCTGCCCGACGGCAGCCGCGTCAACGCGATCATCGCGCCGCTCTCGCTCCGCGGCCCGTCTCTGACGATCCGGAAGTTCGCGCGGAATGCCCTGTCGCTGCAGGATCTGGTGGGGCTCGGCTCGATCAGCCCGCAGTCCGCCGACTTCCTCGCGGAGTGCGTGCGCGGCAAGCTCAACATCCTGATCTCGGGAGGAACGGGCACCGGTAAGACGACGCTCCTCAACGCAGTGTCCTCGTATATCCCGGCGAGCGAGCGCATCGTGACCGTCGAGGATGCGGCGGAGCTCCGGCTGCAGCAGCGGCACGTCGTCTCCCTCGAGTCGCGGCCGCCGAACGTCGAGGGCGAGGGCGAGGTCCGCATCCGCGATCTCGTCCGCAACGCCCTGCGTATGCGGCCCGACCGGATCATCGTCGGGGAGGTTCGCGGCGCGGAGACGCTCGACATGCTCCAGGCGATGAACACGGGCCACGACGGGTCGCTGACGACCGTTCACGCCAACTCCGCCCGCGACGCGCTGCACCGCCTCGAGATGCTCGTCCTGATGGCCGGCATCGAGCTGCCGGTGAAGGCGATCCGCGAGCAGATCGCCGGCGGCTTCGACCTGCTCGTCCACATCGCGCGCCTCGTCGACGGCTCTCGCCGCGTGGTCCAGATCACCGAGATCGCGGGCATGGAGGGCGACGTCGTGACCCTTCAGGATCTCTTCGTGGCCCGCGCGGCGGAGCGGCAGGGCGGTACCGACTCGCACCTGGTCGGGCAACTCGAGTCCACCGAGCTCCGGCCGCACTTCCTCGGCAAGCTGAAGGCGAACGGCGTGGACATGCCCGCTTCCACCTGGCTGGGGGCGGCGTGAGAACGGCCTGCGTGGCGCTGCTGGCGGCCGTCGCGCTCGCCCTTCCCGCGAGCGCGCTTGCGAGCTCGTCCGTGCAGATCCGACATGTCGATCTGTCGTCGTTCCCGCTCGTGCGAGTCACCGCGCTCGCGCCCGCGGGAACGAAGCCCACGCTCTTCGAGAACGGCCACGGCGCGCCGTTCCTGCGCGCACGCCAGCTCGGCTCCGCTGAGGCACTCGTCCTCGCCGTCGACAACTCCGAGTCGATGCGAGGCGCGCCGCTCCGCGAGGCTAAGCGCGCTGCGGAGCAATTCCTCGGCCAGGAGCTGCGCGCGAGCGGGACCGGGCTCGTCGCATTCGGACATGTCGCCCTGCCGCTGACACGCGGAGGCGAGTCGAAGGCCGACGTCGCCGCGACGCTACGGCAGCTCGCGCCCGACACGCAGCCGGGGACTTCGCTCTACGACGCCGTGGTCGCATCGGTGTCGCGCCTGGAGAGAATCTCGGCGGGCACGCGCATCCTCGTGCTGCTGACCGACGGACGCGACAAGGGGTCGGCCGCATCGCTCCAGCAGGCGATCACGGCCGCGCAGCGCGCGAACGTCGTCGTCTACGCCATCGCTGCCGGCGGGAGAGCCGACAGCACGACCCTCGCCACCATCGCCTCGTCCACCGGCGGCAGGCTCTTCGGGGCGCATGACGTGTCGCAGCTCAGAGGTGTGTACGCCGCGCTCGGCCGGGAGCTCGACCGCACGTGGCAGCTTTCGTACCTGACGCAAGGCCGGCCGGGCGACTCGCTCGCGCTCGTCGTCCGCGACGGCGAGTCGAAGACGGCGCTCCGGCTGACAGTACCCGGCGGGAACGGCGGAGCAGCGGGACCCATCCCTGCCGCGCACAGCTCGACCACCGCGGCGGTGATCGTCGGGCTCGCGGCGCTGCTCCTCGCGCTCGCCGGGGCATCCCTCATCCGGCGGCGGCGGACTCCCCAGATCAGTCGTCTGCTGAGCCCGCACGTCGGCCGGCAGGCACAGGCGGAGGCCAAACGAGCGGAGTCGGCACGCTTTGCCGGCCTGCTCACCTGGACCGAGGAAGCCATGGGCGACCTGCCCGGGTCGGGACGGCTGGAGCACGTGCTCGAGCGCTCCGGGCTGAAGTTCCGGATCGGTCACTTCCCGTATCTGGCCCTCGCCGCGGCGTTCGTCCTCGCGGCGCTCGCAACCGCGCTGGGCGCCGGCCCGAAGCTCGCGCTCCTCGTACTGCTGCTCGGCCTTGCGCTCCCGTACGTGGTCTTCTCGGTTGCCGGGACCCGCCGCGCCAAGGCGTTCGACCGTCAGCTGCCCGACGTGCTCGCGACGGTCGCATCGTCGCTGCGCGCCGGGCACGGCCTGCGCACGGCGCTTCGCGCGGTGGCGGAAGACGGCAGCCCGCCTGCGTCGGAGGAGCTCCGGCGGGTGCTCGGCGAGGAGCGTCTCGGCCGGCCGCTCGACGAGGCGATCGGCGCCATGTGCGAGCGCATCGGATCCGAGGACCTCGAGTACGTCGCAACCGCGATCAACGTCCAGTCGCAGACGGGCGGCTCGCTCGCGATGCTGTTCGACACGCTTTCGGAAACGGTGCGCGAGCGCCAGCGGCATGCCCGCAAGGTGCGCGCGCTGACGTCGATGGGCCGCATGTCCGCGGTGATGCTCATCTGCCTTCCGTTCGGCCTCGCCGCGTTGATGACGCTGATCAGCCCCAGCTACATGGCGCCGTTCTACAAGACCTCGACTGGACACATCCTGATCGGGTTCTGTCTCGCGTCGATGACGCTCGGGGGCCTCCTGCTCAAACGAATCGTGAATGTGAGGTACTAGCCGATGATGCTGTTGCTCGTCGCCGGCATCGCCCTCCTGGCGATGTCGGCCCTCCAGGTGGCCCGGCCCCGGGTCGCAGCCGACCGCGACCGGCGCCGCGCGCTCGATCGCGTTCGCGCGTCCGCCGACGTCGCCACGGCTGCGGGCACGGACGGCCGGCGGTCGATCTTCGGGCGCGTGGCCGGACTGCTCGCCCAGGTCCATCGCAGGATCTGGCGGAAGCAGACCGACCACGAGATCACCCTTACGCTGCGGCGGGCCGGAGTCTCGCGGCGGTTCACGGCGGAGCTCTTCATGGCGGGCCGAGTTGCGGCGACGGCGTTCGGCGTGTTCGTCGGGTTCACCATGGCGCACGGGATGGGACGGATCTTGCTCGGGCTCGTGTTCGCGGCGGCCGGCGTGATCCTGCCCGGATTCTTGCTCAGCAAGGCGGCGACGAGGCGCGCGGAGCGGATCGACCAGGAGCTGCCGCACTTCGTCGACCAGCTCGCTCTGGTGATCGAGGCGGGGATGAGCTTCGACGCGGCCGTGAACTACCTCGTGGAGGCGCACGAGGGCGCGCTGGCCGAGGAGATGCGCCGGGTCCTCACCGAGCTTCGCGTCGGCGAGTCGAGGCGCGAGGCGATCCGCAACTTCGCGCGCCGCGTCGGCAGCGAAGACGCGACCGCCTTCGCCAACGCCGTCCTCGCGTCGGATCAGCTCGGGTCGCCGCTCAGCGAGATCCTGCGTGCGCAGGCGAGCGACCTGCGCCACCGGCGCCAGACCTACGCGGAGGAGCGCGCGCAGAAGGCGCCCGTGAAGATGCTGCTCCAGATGGCGATCTTCATCTTGCCGGTCATGTTCGTGCTCATTCTCGCTCCGGCATTTCTCGGCTCGCATGGACTTCTGTAGGCGCGCGGCAGCTCTCCTCGCGCGCGCAGGGCTGGTCACGCTGTTCCTGCTCTTCGCGTGGGCGAACTTCACCCACTGGCGGTCGACGGGCGAGCCGTCGGGGCTCGGCACGACGCTCCTCGAGGGCTGGGTCGCCGTCCTGTTCCTCGTCCGCCGCCGTCCCGACGCTGTCAGCCACCGGCCGCTCGCCTGGATCGCCGCTGCGATCGGCAGCTTCGCGATGCTGCTGGCGCGGCCCTCCGGCGGAGGGCTTGCCCACGTGCCGTGCGAGCTCCTTCAGCTCACCGGGGTGCTCGTCGCGCTCGCAAGCCTGGTCACGCTCGGCCGCTCGTTCGGGCTCGTCGCCGCCGACCGCGGGGTGAAGACGCGTGGGCCGTACGGGGTCGTGCGGCATCCCGCGTACACCGGCTACCTGATCGCGTACACGGGCTACGTGTTGGAGAACCCTTCGGCGGTCAATCTCGCGCTGTTCTGCCTGAGCACGGCCTTCCAGCTGCTGCGGATCGTCGAAGAGGAGCGGGTGCTCGTCCGGGACGCGGCGTACCGGCAGTACTCGCGGTCGGTGCGCTACCGGCTCGTCCCGCTGCTGTACTGACCTACGGACGCAGCAGGCCGAGCGCCGCTCGTGTCAGCCACCCGCCGCTGACGAAGCCGTAGACGAGAGCGGGGAACGCGATCCCGAAGATCTCGATGTAGATCGCGCCGGGAAGGGTGGTGTCTCCGAACCGGTCGAAGACGAACGGCACGGACCGCAGGGCGACGATCGACAGGACGATGTGGATGAGCGCCCAGAGGATCGATCGCGGGGCGAGCCGTGTGAGCCGGCAGCAGATCCAGAACGCGATCAGAGCGGAGCCGACGAGCAGGGCGGCGCCGAAGGCCTGACTCGTCATGCCCGCACTTTCGTGGAACGGCCGGACGCCTCGTAGGCGCGAAACTCCTCCTCGAACGCGGGCCACCACGGAGGCGTCTCGTCGGCGTCCTCCCGGCCCCAGTCGGGCTCTTCGCCGCTGAGGACGAGCGCGGCTCCGAGCGCGAAGGCTGCAACGCACGCCAGGAACGTGGCCTGATCCACCGTCGCAGGCAGCCGCCCGGCGAGATGCAGTGCGACCGCGAGCGGGAGCGGCACGGCGACGAGCAGCCATCCGAAGCCACGCACGCGAGCGGACCTGGGCCGACGGGCACGTATGCCGAAGACGATGATTGCGGCCGGCACGAGCACGCCCACGGCCGCATCGACGAGGACGAGCGGCATCTAGTCGACGACACTATCGCGGCGAGGCCCAGGACGTTCGTCTAGTTCTGTTCCCTACCCCTCGTTCAAGGGATCGACCGAAGTCCAAGCCGGGACCACCATTCGTCCGGAGTTCTGGGGACGACAAGGGGGAGGATCGGCCATGCGGCGGCTGAAGGTTCTAATTGCGGACGACCACGAGTTGATGGTCCAGGCGGTGCGTCTCGCGCTCGCGGAGGCGCAGGACGATTTCGAGATCGTGGCCACGACGACACGCGGCCAGCAGGTGCTGCCTCTGACGGCGCGGCACGAGCCGGACCTGGTGCTGCTCGACCTGTGCATGCCCGGGATGGACGGGCTTGCGTGTCTCGACCTACTGCGGACGAGGCATCCGCAGGTGAAGGCGATCGTGCTCTCGGGGGTGAACGACGAGGACGTCATCCAGGCGGCGTTCATCCGCGGCGCGGTCGCGTTCATCCGCAAACACGTGGAGGCGCGGGATCTACCGTCGGCACTTCGCACGGCCGTCGGCGGCGCGGTGGCGCAGCCGGTCTTCGGCGAGGCCCAGGCGCAGACCGCAGCGGCGGCGGACGAGGCCGGGTTGAGCGAGCGTGAGCTCACGATCCTGGGCTCGCTCGGCGACGGAATGTCCAACAAGCAGATTGCGAAGCAGCTCTGGCTGGCGGAACAGACGGTCAAGTTCCACCTGACGAACATCTATCGCAAGCTCGGCGTCTCGACCCGCACCGAGGCGGTGAACGCCGCGTACCGTCGCGGCCTGCTCGAGACGCCGTTGCTCGCGGCGGCGAGCCGGGCCGTCAGCCTTTGACGACGGCCGAGACGCCGGGATAGGCGAGCAGCCACGCTCGCATGAAGAGGCCGAGCTCGATCTCGGCCTCTTCGGCGTGAGCCGCGTGCACGTGGACGACGTGGCATGACGACGCACCGCTGCGGTGGGCGACGCAGCCGTGCTGCAGCAGCGTCCCGATGAGCTCGTCGAGAAGCGGCGGCTCGCTGAGGCGGACCTCGAGGGGCATCCCACGGATTATCGGACGCCGCCGGCGCGTGCCGATCAGACGACGGTCTAGTCCTTTTCGGCCGGTTGGACGGTCCCAGGCGGCCGGCTACGCGCGACTCTGCGAGGTATGCGCGATGTCGTTGATCTTGCGAGCCGGCACGGGGGCGGCATCGAGGTGGCGCTGATCTGGGATCGGCGGAAGCAGACGCTGGTCGTGTTTGCGCACGACGACCGAACGGGCGAAGAGGTGGCGATTCCGGTCGACGGCGCCGAGGCGAGTGAGGTCTACCGCCACCCCTTCGCCTACGCGCATCGGTCCAGCGCGGACGTTTAGCGGCAGCCGCGGATCGGCCGGTCCACGGTCACGAGCTGGTCGAACGCCGTCGCGACGCGCATACGCACGGTCGCGCTTCGCGCGAAGTGGAGGGTGGCGCCGAACGGTCTGCGCGTGTCCGTGGCGGCACGCCGGCCGCCGACCAGGAAGGTCACGGAGGTGATGCCGGACCCGGCGACTGACGCCCGGACCGGGCCGCAGCGGCGTCGGCGCGCGGCCGTCACGACGAGCGGCGGCCTTGCGCGGCACGCCGCGCCGGCGCACGTGACGAGGTTGTGCAGCCGCGCCGCGAGGGCGTCCCTGATCCGCTCGTAGGCAGGAGTCGCATGCTGGCTCTGCAGCTCGTACGGATCCTTCCGCAGGTCGTAGAGCTCGCGGTCGCCGTTGCGGTGCTCTGCGTAGAGGAAGTTCCGCGAACGGATGGCGTCGAAGTGCGTGACGCCGGGCATGTTGTCGACCAGCAGGTCGCGCCCGAGCTCGAGCCCGCGGTCGCGCCAGAGCCGAAGGAGCGAGACGCCGTCCTCGACCCGGCCGGGCCGCGCCGTGTCGCCTGCCGCTGCGAGGATCGTCTCCGCGTCGTCGACGTTCATCGCCAGCTGGCTGCGGTGGACGCCGCGCGGCAGGCTCGCGTTCCCGGTCCAGCGCATCAGCAGCGGCACGCGGATCGACTCCTCGTAGAGCCGGACCTTGCCGGTGCGAATCCGGTGCTCGCCGTGGAAGAAGCCGTTGTCGCTCGTGAAGATCACCAGCGTGTTGTCGAGCTCGCCGGTCTGCCGAAGCGTCTCGACGATCGAGGTGACGGCTTCGTCGACTGCGAGCAGCGTCTCGCGGCGCTGCTGCCAGTTCTCCTGGATGTTCGCGCGCTCCCGAGGCGTGATCGGCGGCATTCGCCGGATGAGCGTGGGCTTGTCCGAGACGTCCGCCTCGTTGAAGTTCGGCGGCTCCGGCAGCGGCGTTCCGGCGAAGCGGTTCGCGTGGCGAGGCGCAGGATCGGGCGTGGCGAAGCCCGCCGGGTCGCCGGGCTCGCGCGGCCCGCCGGAGTGGTTTGCGAGAAACGCGACCCAGAGGAAGAACGGCCCGTCGGGTGCCCGGCGCCGGATGATCTCGTTCGCCTTGTCGCGGTAGACGTCGGTCTGGTAACAGGACGGCTCCGGCGTCGCGCAATACGTCGTCAGCACCCCGTTCTCGTTGAGGGTGTAGTCGTAGTAGCGGTACGTGGTCGGATCGACGGCGCCGTGCCACTCGCTCCAGCCCGGTGGGATCTCGAGCGGGTTCCGCAGGCCGTAGCCGTTCAGGTACTTCCCGAGGTGCACGGTGTAATAGCCGGCCGACTGCAGCCAGACCGCCACGGTGTTCGTGTGGTCGAGCTTCGCGTAGCCGCCGTCCGGGGGCGCGTTCCCGCGGACGCCGTTGTTGTGCGAGTACTGACCGGTCAGGAACGACGCGCGTGACGGGCAGCAGAGCGAGAAGGAGTCGAAGTTGTTGTCGAAGGTGACGCCCGCGTCGCCGATCAGGCGACGCACGTTCGGGAGCACCTGCATCTCCGCGAGCGTCTGGTCGTCGGTCTCGAGCACGACGATGTTCGGACGCGGGGGCGCGACGGCAGCCTCGGGACCACTCGAGCCCGCCGCCAACAGCGACGCGACGAGAATCGCCAGCGGCAGCCCGCCCTTCACACGGGTGTTATTCCCGGCGCGTGTGAGCGACGCGTTCGGTCTGCCGAAGGATTCTGTGAGCTAGGCAGGCTGTTCTTCCACGAGCGGGACCGCTCGCGAGCGCAGCCAGACGACTGCGGAGATCGACAGCCCGGCGATTCCGGCGACCACGAAGCCGAGCTCCGTCCCGCCGAGGGCGGTCAGCCAGCCCATGAGGATCCCGCCGGCCGTTCCCGTGCCGGCGAAGGCGAAGAAGTAGATGCCGATCAGCCGTCCACGCAGGTAGTCGGGAGCGGCCAGCTGGATGAGCGAGTTCGCGTTCGAGGACCAGGTCGTGAAACAGATGCCGCCCAGGAAGAGCAGCACGCCGATCACCGCCGCCGAGCGCAGCGGCGCGATCAGGAGCTCGCTGAGCGCGAACCCGGCGGTGCCGATCACGGTCGTGCCCATCGTCGCGCGGGCGATGTTCGCCGAGACGAGCGCCCCGATCAGTGCGCCGACGCCGAAGACGGCGGAGAGGATCCCGAACACCTCCGGGCCGGAGTGGAGCGTCTGCTTGGCGAGCACCGGTAGCAGCACGTTGAAGTTGAGGCAGAAGGTGCTCATGACGGCGACGAGGACGAGGACGAGCATGATCTGCTCGTCGTTCCGCGCGTACGAGAGGCCCTCCTTCAGGCCGCTCAGCAGCGTGCGCGGCCGCTCGCGGCGCTCGACGGCGTGGAACTCCGACGGGCGCATCAGCAGCAGCCCGAGGATCACGGCGATGTAGCTCGCCGCGTTCACGGCGAAGCAGACGCCGGCACCGGCGGCCGCGATCAGGACGCCGCCGATGGCAGGCCCGAAGATGCGGGCGCCGTTGAAGACGCCGGAGTTGAGGCTGATCGCGTTGTTCAGCTCGAGCGGGCCGACCATGCGGAACGTCAGCGTCTGCCGCGACGGCGCGTCGAGCACCTGGACGAGGCCCATCAGCGCCGCGATCACGTAGACCTCCCACGGCTGCGCCACACCCGCGAGCGCGATCACGGCGATCGTCGAGGCGAGGAGCATCTGCGTGATCTGCGTCGAGATCACGGTCTTCCACGCGTCGAGTCGGTCGACGACGACCCCCGCGGCGAGGCTGAAGAGCGTGAACGGCAGGAACTGGCAGAGCGCGAGGATCCCGACGGCTACCGCGGAGTGGGTGAGCGACAGGATCAGCCATGCCTGCGCGACGCGCTGCATCCACGTGCCGATGTTCGAGATGACCTGGCCGGTGAAGAAGAGGCGGTAGTTGCGGTGCTTGCGGACGCTGAGGAAGGTGCGTGCGCCGGCGCGAAGGATCGCGGCCGTCATGCGCTCTCCTCGTCGAGCTCGAGGAGATGGGCGAGCGGCTCGATCGCCGCGTCGATCGCCTCCAGCTGCTCCGGCTCGAGGTGGCGGAGCCGCGCGGCCAGCCAGGCGGTGCGCTTCGACTTGACCGAGCGGAGCACCTTGTCGCCCGCGTGCGTCAGGGAGAGCCCGACGCGGCGCTGGTCGCCCTCCACGGGAGCCCGCTGGACGAGCCCGGCCTCCTCGAGGCGGGCGATGAACTTGGACATGCCCGGCACCGACATCCGCTCGACCGACGCCAGCTCGCGCATGCCGATGCCCGGCCTGGCCTTGATCTGGACGAGCAGCCCGACCTGGCCGCCCGTGACGCCCAGCGAGTGAATCTCGCGCCGGAGCTCGCGGTTGAGCTTGAGCAGCACCGGGCGGAGCTGGTTCGCGAGGGCGGTTGTGTCGATCGTCACGGCAAGCAATTCGTTAACCAGGTTAACGAATCGTCCCCGCTCGCCGTCGGCTTAACCCCTCGTCCGAGGGGCAGAATGACCCGAGATGGCCAGGAATCCCCTCGAAGACGTCGCGCGCGGCCTCCGCGTCCTGGGTGACCGGCTCGCGGCCGGCGGCAGCGACCCGGGGGACTGGATCGCCGACCAGCTCGACTCGCTGCGGCGCCCCGAGCCGGCGCGCACGCTCGAGGAGCTCCAGGCGGAGCTCGACTCGCTCACCGGGCTCGAGACGGTGAAGGAGCAGGTGCACGCACTCGTGGCGTTCCTCCAGGTGCAGGCCGAGCGGCAGCGGCACGGGCTACCGGAGGTCGCGACGTCGCAGCACCTCGTCTTCCTCGGCAATCCGGGGACGGGCAAGACGACCATCGCACGGCTGCTCGCCGAGATGTATCGCGCGATGGGCCTGCTGCGCCGCGGGCACCTCGTCGAGGTCGATCGCGCGGCGCTCGTCGGCCAGTACGTGGGGATGACGGCGATCAAGACGGACCGCGTCATCCGCCGGGCGCTCGACGGCGTGCTCTTCATCGACGAGGCCTACGCGCTCTCGGTCGGCGACGAGCGCTACGACTTCGGCCCGGAGGCAATCGAGACGCTGCTGAAGCGGATGGAGGACTACCGCCACCGGCTGGTGGTGATCGTTGCCGGCTATCCGCGGCTGATGCACCGCTTCCTGCAGTCGAACCCCGGCCTGCGCTCGCGCTTCTCCCGCGAGATCAGCTTCCCGGACTACTCGACGGAAGAGCTGGTCGCGATCACGCAGACGCTGGCCGGCGAATACGAGTACACGTTCGACGACGGCGCCAGGGAGGCGTTGCGCGACATACTCGCCGGCGCGGCGCGCGGCGAGGGCTTCGGCAACGCGCGCTTCGCGCGGACGCTCTTCGAGCAGGCGCTCAACGCGCAGGCGCTGCGGCTCGCCCGCGTCGAGGGCGCCGAGCTGGCCGAGCTCGAGCGCTCGGAGCTGATGACGCTGCGAGCTCCCGACCTGCTCGCGGCTGCACGTGCACTCGGCGAGGCGCCCGCGTCGGATGCCGCGCGCGGCCTCTTCCGGCGCCGGCGCTAGCTGAGCCAGGCGGCGATCAAGAAGCCGATCGCAGCCGCCGCGGCCAGGCCGACGAGGACCAGGTTCACCGCGAGGAGCAGCGCCATGCCGCGAGGACGCCGCCGCCTGGCGCTCTCGCCCGGCTCGCCGTTCGCATTCCGCCAGTCGACGGCAGCTGCGAGCACGCCGGTGATGAACTGGTTCAGGCTGACACCGTCGCGTTCGGATGCTTTGGCGAGCTCCTCGTGCAGGGTGCGCGGCATGCGCAGAAGCAGCCGCCCGCTGTACGTCCCGGCCTTCTGTCGCTGCTTCGGCGCGGGGGTGCCTTCAGGCGGCGCGTCCCGGACGGCGTCTGGAGTCGCCATGGCCCGAGTCTAGCTCGCTGGACACCGAAGAATCCGAGTTTCCGTCCAGATTTGCGCGGAGCTTCGCGAGGCCCGAGGCAAGCAATCGCGAGGCGTGCGTCTGCGAGATCCCCAGCGCGGCGGCGACCTCGGTCTGGCTCATGTCGTCGTAGTAGCGGCAGCGGAGCGCCTGTCGTTCGCGCCGGTGGAGCGCGCGCATGCCCGTGGAGACGGCAACTCTGTCCTCGCTCGCGTGAAAGACGTCATCGGCGCTGAGCGCCGGAGCGTCGTCCATGAGGGCGAGCGGCGACCGAGCGTCGCTGACCCGGGCCGCTTCTGCGAGCTCGCTCGTCGTGATCTCTCCCGCGGCGACGAGCTCGAGGTGCGTCGGGGCGCGTTGGAGGCGACGCGTGAGACGCCGGCGTGCATGACCGAGGCGCATCGTCGTCTCTTGCTGGCGCCGGGGAACCCGAATCAACGTGCCCTTGTCCCGCAGGTGGCGCCGGATCTCTCCGACGATCGTCGCGACGGCGAACGCCGCGAGATCGCCGCGGGCGGGCTCGAAACGGTCGACGGCCTTGATCAATCCGATCGACCCGACCTGCACGAGATCCTCCACTTGCTCTCCCCTGTCGGCGAAGCGGTGGGCGAGCGAGCGGGCAAGCGGTAGGTAGGCCTCGATCAAGCGCTCGCGTGCGGCGAGGTCGCCGTCGGAGCGGTAGGCGCGCTGCAGCTCTGCAGCCTGTGCGCTGGAGAGACGAGACTGCCGCTGGCTGACTCTGCGCATTTCGTGTTCGCAGACTGTAGAGATTTCTTCGCGCATTTACAAATCGATGGGTCGTACACACCGAGGTTGGGTACTTCATGTAGCGGACGTCCATTTTCGGATCACGCGCGGAGGGCGGCGTGTCGGATACGCAGCACCAGGGGGAGGGGAGAGGTCGACAGCGCAGGCTGCGCACGCTCGCGCTGGTCACGGTCGCTGCGCTCTTCGGCCTCGCGTATGCCACACCGGCGCACGCGGACGATCAGGCGCCGCCTCCGCAGTTGATGCTCGGAAAGTCGGCCGTGATCGTGCCCGACGAGCCCGACGCGAGCGTGGACGTCGCTGCGCCGGCACCTGCCACGCCGAGCCCGCCGGCACCGGTTGTCGAGCCCGCGCCGGTGAAGACGCCGGCGGCCGACGACGGCTGGGAATTGGCTGCAAAACCGCACCAGTGGCGGCACGCGGAGCGCAATCGAGCGCCGGCCGCGACGCCGCCCGAGGCTCCGCCCGCGGTGATATCAACTCCCGTTCGGGCGGCGCATCCGGTGCGGCCGCACAAAGCCGTTTCCCGTGCAGTTCGCGTCGTGTCCGCCGACCCCCCGCAGTGGTATCAGGTTCCTGACACGCAGTATCGGGAACGCCGGCCAGTCGACGGCGTCGGCCACTCCGTCGGCGTGTCACAGTCGGTACAAACGGCCGACGTCCGCACGGCCGAGTCGACCGACGCGCACCCGCAAATGTCGCGAGCCTTCTGCGGGTTCCGCGGAGCGAACTGCCTGCAGTTATGCGCCGCGTATGCGCCGTACAAAGTAGTGCAGAACGGTCGCTGGATCGGTCTTTGCATTTCCGCGCCGACTGCCGTTTCGGGGCTCGACGCGCTGCACCGGCAGCTGATCGAGCGACTGTGGTTGCTCGCGCTGAACGAGCGCGCCGGCCTGTCGGCGCTGCAGTATCAGTGCCTCGGGCGGCAGTATCAGAGTCAGGCCTGCACCCGGCCCGCTTCCGGCAGCGCGACGGGCACGGCGCGTCAGACGCTCCACCCGCCGGCGGTGCACGACCGGAGCGCGAGGAGATCGACGGGCGTCGCGACGAACGCCGACGCGGCCGTCGCACCGCGCGAAGGCGCGCGACCCCGAGTTCTGGCAGTTCTGGCTGCGGTCGCGACGCATGGGACGCGTGTCGCGAAGACTGCGCGACCCCTCCCCCAACACGCAGTCGCGAGCAAGCCGCACGGCACCACGGAAGCCGCGTCCCGCTCGGCGCCTACGGCTCCCTCCGACGACTGGCTCCTTCGCGCGCTCATCGCGCTGACCGGCGTCGCCGTCCTCTCGTTCCTCCTCGCCGCCGTCTCCCAGGGCACGAGGCCCGCCGCCGCTCTCATGGCCGTGCGTTCGCGGCTCGGCAGCAAGGGGCTCTCCACCGCTCGCATCGTTCTCGGGGAGGGGGGCGGCAGGCGAGTGCGCCGTCGCGGCGGGATCGCTTACCGCGACTGATCCACGTCGTGCCGGCTACGGACGGCCCGCAGCTGATCGATCTTCAGCGGCGTGACTTTCAGATCCGAGCTGCGGGCAGGCTCGCCCGTGCGGTTGTAGGCGAGACCGCTCGCCGGTCGCGGCGCGTCGCCGATCAGCCCGAGCTCGGTCGCGTTGCGCACCGCCTCGATTCGGTTGCTCGCCTCGAGCTTGCGCATGGCGTGGCTGAGGTACTCCTTCACCGTGTGCCGGCTCAGATGTAGACGACTCCCGATCTCGGGATTCGTGAGGCCCTCGGCGACGAGGCGGAGGACCTTGAGCTCCTGCCGGCTCAGCTTCGGGTCGGCCCCACTCCGCCGCGAGTCGATCAGCGCAGCGGCCGCCCGCGGGTCGAGCACGCTCTCTCCCGACAGGACACGCTCCACGGCAGCGGCGAGGTCGAGGTCGGCAGCGTCCTTCAGCAGATAGCCGCGGGCGCCGCTGTCGATCGCCGCGGCGACGTGCGTCTCGTCGCCGGGCTCCGCCAGCACGATGATCGGAGTCTCCGGAAGCCTCGCGGTCAATCTGTCGCAAACCTCGGTGCCCGCCTCGAGGTCGACGAGCACGACGTCGGGGCGGTGCTCGGCCGCTGCGGCGACGGCTTCGTCTGCGCTCGACGCCTCGGCGACGATCTCGGCCCCGTTTCGCGAGAGCTCGGCGCGTATCCCGGCGCGGACGAATCGATTCGGCTCGACGAGTAAGACGCGCGCCCCCACGCTGGGATCGTAGAGCGCTCCACCCGGCCGGGGGGAGCAAAGACCCGACACGTGGGGTCTACAACGCGGTCAGGCAAAGGCGGAAGCTGCCTGCATGCGGTGCTGCCTCGCGCTGCTCTGCTCGATCGCTGCCGTGACGTTGAGCCTCGTACACGTCGGGACGGCGCTCGCCGACGACGCGTCTCCGGGCGCCGAGCAGGTGAGCTCCAACGAGGCGACGTCGTCGGCGACTAACGACAGCGAGACGAGCCAGAGCAGTACCCAGGTTCAGGACGGTGGGGGCGCGAGCACGGGTCAGTCGCAAACGGTCGTGCAGTCGGCGTCGACAGAGCAGAGCGGCGGGTCGACCGCGACCTCCCCCCAGACTGCGACGAACGCCGGCAGCGGCGGCCAGAAGACGAAGCAGGGCAACACCAGCAGCGCGACGAGCTCGGCCGGCAACGCGAACGCGACGACCCAGAGCAGCATCCAGGCGCAGTCGGCCGCCCCTGCTCCCGACCCGGCAGGCGCCGGCGGCTCGGGCCAGGCACAGGCAGCGCACCAGAGCGCGCCCACGAAGCAGACCGCCGACGCAAAGGCGGCGTCGACGCAGCAAGCGCCGACGAACGTGAACATCGTCGTCCGCGTCGACAGCCCGGGGAACGACGGCCCGGTCACCCAGACGAACTCGTCTGCCGCAGACGCGACGGCAGGCAACGCAAACCTCGTGACGCAGGCCGGGACGCAGACGCAGGCCGGTGGCGGCACGGCCGGCGGCCAGTCTCAGGTCGCCGAGCAGAGCGCGCCGACCACCCAGGCTTCCAGCGCGAACGCGGCGTCGACCCAGGTCAACCCGCTGAACCTCAACATCGTCGTCCGGAACAAGAGCCCAGGCGACACGGCCGGGGTCACGCAAGCCAACACTTCGCAAGCAACGGCCGGCGCCGCGAACGCGAATGCGGTGACGCAGGGATCCGAGCAGGCCCAGACGGGTGGCGGGGCGATGGGCGGGCAGTCGCAGGTCACGACCCAGGTTGCGCCGACGTCGCAGACGGCCGGCTCGAGCGCCTCGTCGGCGCAGGTCGCGCCGACGAACGGCGGCGTCTCGATCACGCTCGTCCCGGCCACGGACCCCAACGGCTCGGGCGTGCCCGGCACGCTGATCCAGATCTGGGTCCCCGCGTCGATCGGCTCGTCGGGGACGAACACGTCGACGGCCGCCTCGAGTGCGAGCAACTCGAGCGCCGTCACGCAGACCGCGCAGCAGACGCAGACGGGCGGATCCACCCAGGCGGGGGGAGCGGGCCAGTTCCAGGAGGTCGTCCAGAACGCGCCGACGAAGCAAAGCGCCGGCGCGACTGCGTCCTCCACCCAGTCGGGTGGGGCAGAGGCGACCTCGGCGACGGCCACGGCGACGGCGACGGCCACGGGCTCGAGTGACGTTTCGCAGGTCGTCGACCAGAGCGCGGACGCGGCCGTGAGCGAACCGCTCCCGTACGGCGTCGCCGGCTCGAGCCGCAGGCCCCTCGCCGGCAACGGGTGGGTCCTTGCAGGCGGCTCGTCGGTCTTCACGCACCACGCGCGCGCCTGGACGCCGCGCAAGCCGGTCACCAGAGAGCCGCACCCTCGGCCGGCCGGGCGAAAGGACTTCGCGCCGCAGAGGCCGCACCCGCCCCTCCCGCCCCAGGCACCCGCTGCGCTCGGCGCGGCCACGGGCGGCTCGCCCGGCGGATCGCTGTCGGTCTTCTCGAGCTTGCTCGTTCCCTTGTTCTTGACGGCCCCTCGGGGGGCCAGTCGTCACCGCCCGTCGGTCGTCCGGCGGCTGATGGGCGTCGTCTCCCGTCTCGAACGCCCGGGCTAGCGGCCGCATCGGTGGAACGAAACCGTTCCGCCGACACCCGGCCGTGGCCTCCGGCGCGCCTCGGCAGAGACAGACGTAACGACGACAAAAAGGAGAACTCGAACACACCATGAAGCGCCATCTCATAGCGGTGGGCGTCGCAGTGATCGCCCTCTCCGCGTGGGTGGGGACGGCTTCCGCCGCGAACGATCCTCCGCCAGGTGCGGACCAGATGCTCGGCCAGCTGGCCGGTGCATCCCAGGGCGCACCTGCGCTGAGCGCAGCGGGACAGACCGCTTCGAACGTGTCTCTGCCGACCAGCATCACGGGCAGTGGCATCTCGATCGGCTCGGGCTCGGCCACTCAGACGGCCTCGAACACGGCGTCGAGTGATTCGTCGAACACGAGCAATACCGATCAGAGCGCCAATGCAACGCAGACGGGTGGCAGCTCCGGCTGTCTCTCGGGCTGCGGTGGTGCAGGTCAATCGCAGAGCATCGACCAGTCCGCGCTGACGAACCAGAGCGCCGACTCCGATGCGAACGCGAAGCAGAACGCGGTCAACGCGAATGTCCCGATCACCATCGCTGGCGGGAGCGTGTCCGGCGGCTCGAGCTCGGCGGATCAGAACGCCACGAATACGGCGAACGCTGATGCGTCGAACAAAGGCACGACGGACCAGACGGCAACGGCCAAGCAGACCGGCGGCAGCTCCAGCTGCATCTCCGGCTGCGGTGGTGCCGGGCAAGCGCAGACCGTCGACCAATCGGCGCTGACGAAGCAGAGCGCCGACGCAGACGCGAACGCGAACCAGAACGCCGTCAACGCCAACGTCCCCGTCAACATCGCGGGCGGGAGCGTGTCGGGCGGATCGAGCTCGGCCGACCAAACGGCCAAGAACACCGCCGACGCCTCCGCGGACAACAACAGCAAGACCTCGCAAGACGCGAACGCCACGCAGACCGCTGGCTCGAGTGACTGCCACTCGGGCTGCGGCGGCAACGGCCAGGAGCAGAACG
>Ga0136846_1229735_pt1 | contig 18547 bp, 18 predicted proteins | sample HopSoiMetagenom2_FD_96841 | JGI IMG/M metagenome (GOLD analysis project Ga0136846, IMG submission 96841) | Grasslands soil microbial communities from Hopland, California, USA - 2 Assembly 2016 (version 4) | ecosystem: Environmental > Terrestrial > Soil > Grasslands | place: USA: Hopland...
CCACGGCGACCATGGACTCGGTCGGCGCTGCGCTGTACGTGAAGGACGCCAAGCCGGGCGTGAAGTCGATCGCCGGCATCAACCAGAACTACGCGTGGGGCCAGGACTCGTGGGGCGACTTCGAGGCGGCGATGAAGATGCTCGTACCGTCGATCGAGACCAAGACCTCGCAGATGCCGAAGCTTTTCGCCGGACAGTACAACGCGGAAATCTCGGCGCTGCTCTCCGCCAAGCCCGACGTCATCCACTCCAGCTTCTTCGACGGCGACCTCGAGGCGCTCATCCTGCAGGCCGGGCCGCGCGGCCTGATGAAGCAGAGCCTGACCATCCTCACCACCGGCGAGACGGCGATGCACAAGCTCGGCAAGCAGATTCCCGATGGCACGGTGCTCGGCGCTCGCGGGCCGTTCGGACCTTACGCGCCGAACAACGCGTACAACAAGTGGTTCCACGGCGGCTACCAGAAGAAATACAAGGAGGAGCCTAACTACGCCTCCTACCAGATGGCGCAGGCGTTCCTCGGCGTCAAGGCCGCCTGGGAAAAAGCGCAAGACGCGAACGGCGGCAAGCGCCCGTCGAATGAGCAAGTCGCGGCGGCGCTGAAGGGGTCGACCTTCGAAGGCCCCGGCGGCCAGGTGCGAATGGCCAACGGCGACGGTCACCAGGCGATCATGGAGACGGCGTACGGCCAAACCAAGCTGCAAGGCGGCAAGATGACCGTCGTCAACGTGAAGCGCTATCCGGCCGAGCAGGTCAATCCGCCACCGGGCGTGAAGTCGGCCGACTGGATCAAGAACGGCTTCAAGAAATAGCGTCGCAACCATGAACGGCCGCGGCATTCCACCGCGGCCGTTTGTCGTATGGACCAGCTTCTTTCCGTAGCCGTCGACGGCATCATCTACTCGGCGTGGCTCTTCACGGCCGCGCTCGGGCTCACGCTGATCTACGGCGTGATGAAGATCGTCAATGTCACGCACGGCAGCTTCTACGCGCTCGGCGCCTACGCGGCGGCTTCCATCACCGGTGCCTGGCTCGCGCACGGCTATCCGCCGATGCTGTCGTATGTCGTGCTGCTGGTCTCGGCGGTCGTGGTGACGCTGGTGGTCGCGCCGCTCATCGAGCGCGGCATCCTGCGCTTCATGTATGCCAAGGACGAGGTGGTGATCCTGCTGATCACCTATGCACTGTTCCTCATCCTCGAGGACGTGATCAAGCTGGTGTGGGGCGTGAACCCGTACTTCGTCGCCGAGCCGTACGCGCTACTCGGCAGCTTCTCCGTCGGAGGCCTCGCCTATCCGACCTACAACCTGATCCTCGTCGCGCTCGCTCTGGTAGCCGGCCTGGGCCTCATGTGGCTATTGCACAGCACGCGCGTCGGCAAGCTGCTCGTCGCGGTGATCCACGACCCGGAAGTCAGCCGGGCGATGGGCATCAACGTGCATCGCTACTACCTCACCACATTCACTTTCGGCTCGTTGCTTGCGGCGCTGGCGGGCGCGTTCACCGCGCCGACGGTGTCGGTGGTGCCGGGGCTCGGCGTCGAGATCATCGTCCTCTCGTTCGCCGTCGTGGTAATCGGCGGGCTAGGCAGTCTGCCGGGCGCCGCCCTTGGCGCCGTGATCGTCGGCGTAGTGCGCTCGTTCTCCGTGCATTACATGCCGCAGGTGGAGCTTTTCGTCATCTACTTCGTCATGGCGATGGTGCTAGCCTTCCGTCCGCGGGGGCTTTTCAGCCTCGCCGAGCCGAGGAAGATTTGAGGCGCGACCGGACCGTAGTGCTGGTCGGCGTGATCCTCGCCGCCCTGCTCGCCGGCGGACCGTTCCTGCCGCAATGGGCGATGTTTATCGTCACCATCGCCTTCGCGCAGGGGCTCGTCGCGCTCGGCCTGATGCTCCTTCTGCGGGCCGGGCTCATTTCGTTCGGCCAGGCGCTGTACTACTGCCTGGGTGCCTACGCCGCCGGCGCACTCGGCCGGTTCGTCGGCATTGGCGACATCTTGGTGCAGATGCTGGCCGGCGCGCTGGCGGCCGGAACGGCCGCCTTCATCCTCGGCTTCCTGCTCGCCAAGTACCGGGGCATCTTCTTCGGACTGCTTTCGCTCGCGCTCTCGATGATCCTGTACGGACTGCTAGTCAAGAACGAGGCGCTCGGCTCGACGGACGGCTTCAACATCCTGCCCTCGACCCTCTTCGGCATCCGCCCGGGCCCGGATTGGGTGCGCTACACCGTCATGGCGAGCGCCGCCGTGGTCTCTCTTGCCCTCGCCTTGATCGTTCACCGGTACCTGCGCACGCCCCTTGGCCGCCTCGCCCCGGCGATCAAGGACAACGAGATTCGGGTCGAGTACATGGGCGCGTCCGCACGCTACGCCGTGCACGTGAAGTACGTGATTGCCGCGGTGCTGGCGGGGGTCGGCGGCGCGCTCGCCGCAACGACCGTCGGCCATATCGACCCGGACATGGCGTTCTGGACGACGTCGGGCGAATTCATTTTCGTCACCATCCTCGCCGGGACCGGAAACGTAATCGCACCCTTCGCCGGCGCCTTCATCTACGGCGCGATCCGAACCACCGCGTACGACCTTTCGCCGAACACGTGGCAGCTGAGCCTCGGTACGGCGTTGCTTCTGATCATCGTGTTCCTGCCGGAAGGTCTTTGGTCATTGTTTAAGCGCCATGCCCGTCATTCTTGACGCCCGAGGCCTGTGCAAGAACTTCGGCGCAGTGACTGCGGCCGCCGAGGTAAACGCCGCCATCGAGAAGGACTCGGTGGTCGGGTTGATCGGCACCAACGGCGCCGGCAAGACGACCTTCATCAACATGATCACCGGCTACATCAAGCCTGACCAGGGCACCATCGAATACGAGGGACGCGACATCACCCCGTTGCCGCCGCGCGACATCACCCGCCTCGGCATCTGCCGCTCGTTCCAGATCCCGCAGCTTTATCCGTCGCTCACCGTCTACGAGAACATGCTGGTCGGGCTGGGTATCGTGCTGCGTAATGCACGGCTCGCCGGCTTTTTCCATCGCCGCGAGGGGGACGTACCGGGCTATGGCAAGCCGGCGCACGAGGTGGCCGAGCATCTCCTCGAGCGCTTCGGGCTCGCCGACTACCGCGATCGCAACGCCCAGGTGCTGCCTGGCGGGGCGCGCAAGCTCCTCGACATCGCGCTCACCATGGTGGCGAAGCCCAGGATCCTGCTCCTCGACGAGCCGACCAGCGGGGTTTCCGCGCAGGAGAAGTTCGGCATGATGCAAATGGTGCTCGACGCGGTGCGCGCGGAAGGCGCCACGGTGCTCTTCGTCGAGCACGACATGGAGGTGGTGAGCCGCTTTGCGCAACGCGTGCTCGCCTTCTACGATTGGCGCATCATCGCCGACGCGCCGCCGCAGGCCGCGCTCGCCGACGAGAACGTGCGCCGCTACGTGTCGGGCAACCGTGCTTAAAGTAACGAATCTGAACGTGTCGATCGCCGCCGTGCACATCCTGCGCGACGTGTCGCTCGAGCTCACGCCCGGATCGATGACCGGCCTCATCGGCCGCAACGGCGCCGGCAAGACCACCCTGATGAAAACCATCATGGGGATCCTGAAGCCGGGAGCCGGCGCGCTCAGCTTCGATGGCAAGGATCTGCGCTCGGTGGAGACCCATGAGCGCGCGCGCCTAGGCATCGGTTACATGCCGGAAGAGCGCCGGCTGATTCCCGACCTGACGGTGGAGGAGAACATCCTCGTCCCGGCGTGGGCCTGCCATACCGCCGATGCACGCGAGCGGCTGGAGAAGGTCTACGGCTGGATCCCCGAGCTGCGTGACATGGGCTACCGCAAGGGCCTGCAGCTCTCCGGCGGGCAGCAGAAGCTGGCGGCGCTCGGCCGCGCGCTCATGTGCGGCACGCGGCTCCTGCTGCTCGACGAGCCGTTCGAAGGGGTCGCCCCGGTTCTCGCCCAGCGCCTCGCCCAGGTCATCGGCGCTCTGAAGCGCGAAGGCATGACGGTGGTGGTGACGGAATCGGACTTGCAGCACTCCGAGCGCGTCGTCGACCGCATAGTGCAGATCGACCGCGGCGCCGTCGTAGCGAGCTAAATGGAAACCGATGTTCTCGTCATAGGCGCCGGCGCTGCCGGCATGTACGCCGCCATTGCGGCCGCGCGAGCCGGAGCGCGCGTGCTGCTCGTCGACCGCAGTCTCATCGGTCGCGGAGGGGCGACAGTCATGGCGCAGATGACGGTCGCCGTCGCGGTAGGCGAGGAGGAGCCCGATCACTGGGAGCATCACCTCGCCGACACGTTGAAAGCCGGCCGCGGCCTTTGCGATCCGGCGCTCTCGCAGCTTCTTTGCGAGGACGGGCCGGCGTGTATCCGCGAAATGGACTCCTGGGGCATCGGCTGGGCACGTCGGGACGGGCACCTGTCGCAGGTGCACGCTCCCGGGCACGATCGCAAGCGCTGCGTGTACGTGGACTTCCTCAACACCGGCCCCGCCGTTTCAAAGACGCTCCGCGCCCGCGTGCAGCGCATTGCCGAGATCCGCCGCATCGGCGATGTACTCGTCACCGCACTTGCTATCGAGGATTCGCAGTGCATCGGTGCGCATGGCATCCATACGTCTAGCGGCGACGCCGTGGCAATCGCTGCGAAGAGCACGATCATCGCCACCGGCGGTCTTACGCGCCTCTACGCGCGGAGCAGCGCCTCGGTCAACATGGGAGGCGACGGCTATGCGCTGGCATTACGTGCAGGCGCCAAGCTCGTCGACATGGAGTTCGTCCAGTTCTTCCCGATCGGCCACCTCGCGCCGCGCCTGGTCGGCATGGATCCGATCATGTGGGATCCATTCCGCTACAAGCTCGGCGGGCGCCTGCTGAATGCGGCGCTGACGGAGTTCCTGCCGGAAGAAGGAAAATACATTTCGGCGCGCGATGTCACGACGTACGCGATCCTGCAGGAGGTCGAGGCCGGACGTGGCTCGCCCCATGGCGGGGCGTGGCTTTCGTTCCAGCACTGCTCCGAGTCGGAGCTGCGTTCGGCCTTCGGGCCGGTCATCGATCGCCTGGCGGCGAACGGTATCGATCTCACGCGGCAATCGATCGAAGTCGCACCTATCGCGCACTATCACATGGGCGGCATCCGCGTGGACGCCGAGATGCGCACCGACGTTCCGCATCTTTTCGCCGCGGGCGAGGCCGTGGGCGGTGCGAATGGCGCCAACCGGCTCTCCGGCAATGCGATCACCGAGGCCGTGGCCTTCGGCCGTCGTGCCGGCACGCGCGCGGCGGCGCTGGCGGCGAAGACGGCGATGCCTTCCATCAAGCGGGTTCCCTCGCACGGCAGCCGGCCGGCCTTGAATCCCGCCGCGGCAATCGTCGAACTCCAGCGCGTGATGAACCGCGACGTGGGGCCCTTGCGCACGGCCGCCGGGCTGCGACGCGCGCTCGCGCACATCGATTCATTGCCGCGCGAGGTACCGGCGCCGAACGCAGGGCTGGACCCCGAATGGATCGACTTCCACGACCTCGCCAGCATGCGGCTCGTCGCGGAGTGCGTGACGCGAGCGGCGCTCGAGCGCGAGGAAAGCCGCGGCGCGCACCAGCGCGAAGATTTCCCCGACACCGACCACGCCTGGCAGCGCCACCAGGCGATCCTCCTGCAAGGCGAGACGTGCAAGCTCGGCTGAAAATCTGGCGCGGCGCGCCCGGCGTACCGGGGCGCTACGAGGAGTACGAGGTGCCCTTCGAGCAGGGACAGACGGTGCTCGATGGCCTGCGCTGGATCCGCGTCAACCGGGATCCGAGCCTCGCCATCCGCTTCTCGTGCATCAATGCCAACGCCTGCAAGGAATGCATGATTCGTGTCGACGGCAAGACCGTGTACGCCTGCACGACGCGCATGGCGCAGGGCGAGATGACGCTCGAGCCGCTGCCGAACAAAACCCTAATCAAGGACCTGGTCACGGAAATCGCGCCGCCCGACGAGCGAGCCTAATTCCGTACGCGGTACGTAATTATCTTGTCAGCTAGAACGCAAGGCTGATGGTCGCGCGCCATGTGCCGTCGATGTCGGCATGGGCGTCGGCAACGTATCCTTCGACGCCAGCGACACGGTAATAGCGGCTGGCCGTCCGGAGGACGAAGCGGCCGTCCGCATCGGTGCGCGCGTGCGCTGATCCGGATGCCACTTGTGCTCCGGCGATTGGGCCGCCATTCGCGGCCACGACTCGCCCGGAGAGCACTCCGTCACCCCTGGGTTGGGGAAGTACCGCGAAGGCAAGGGGCGCCACGGCGGCGGCAAGAGCCCCGATGATCACTTGGCGACGGCGCGGCGATACCATAGGCGTCTCCATCATACCGCGGTGTCCTCCGAATGAAACTCCTCTACTTCAATGACTGGCGCCTTGGCGTCCTGAAGGGCGACACCGTCGTCGACGTGACCTCCGCGGTGCAGAACGTGCCGCACACGGGTCCGGGGAATCTGATCATCGGCGTGATCGAGCGCTGGGCGGAGCTGCGCGCGCCGATCGAGCGCTCTGCCGCCGGTGGCAAGGGCGTGCCCGCGGCGCAAGTGAAGATCCGGCCGCCGCTGCCCAAGCCGGTGAACATCGACTGCATGGCGGTGAACTACATGGAGGACGGCACGCGCAAGGAGCCCGCGCCCATCAACGCCTTCCACAAGTCGCCGGGCTGCATCGTCGGCCACGGCGACACGATGATGATGCCCGACGTCTTCATGTCGATCTTCGAAGGCGAGGCCGAGCTGGCGGTCGTGATCGGCAAGCGCGCGCACGACGTGCCCGCCTCGCGGGCGATGGACTACGTCTTCGGCTACACGAACTTCATCGACGGCTCGGCGCGCGAAGTCACTTCGCTCGGCAACAGCTTCTACCAGATGAAGTCGCGCGACACCTTCGCGCCGATCGGGCCTTACCTCGTCACCGCGGACGAGATCAAGGACCCGCACAAGCTGCAAGTGCGCCTATGGGTAAACGGCGCGCTCAAGCAGAACTACAACACGGACGACATGGCGAACAAGATCCCGCGCTGCATCGAGTGGATCTCGTCGATCCACGATCTCGAGCCGGGCGACATCCTTGCCACCGGCACCAACCATCGCGGGCTTTCGGCCTTCCAGGATGGCGACAAGGTGGAGCTCGAAGTCGAAGGGTTGGGCCGGCTGGTGGTCGGCGTGAAGGACGAGCTGAAGCGCACTTGGGCGCGCGAAACCCGTCTCGATCGCGAGCAGAAGGGGCTCAAGGGAACGACGCCGCAGCTCACGGGTAAATACGCGAAACTCTAAATAAGACCGAGCTCGCTCGCCTGGATCTGTAGCGCAAGGTAATGCGAGTAGATGCGGCACTGCGCGAAGCTGCCGGCGATGAACCAAAGGCCGGGCTGCGCCGTGCGCTGGAACATGTTGCGCAGCTCCTGGCCTTCGCCGAAGCCCCAGATCGGGCCGACGCGCTTCGCCGTTTCGTCGCCGAACAACCGGCGCACCAGTTCCTCCTGGCCCTTGTAACCCGTGGCGAGCACGACGAGCTCCGCGCCCGTCAGCACATTTTCCAGATCGTCGAACTGCGCGAGGCGGATCTTGCCTTCGGCGATGAGCTCCGAGCAGCCGACGTTGAAGTAGTAGCCGCCGCCCCTGGTGAGGTACATGAACTGCCAGCCGGTGCCTTCCTCGCCGTCGGTCAGGCGGAAGCCTGTGCGCTCCAAGCGCTGCAAGATGTCGTGGTCCAGCTCCTTGGCATGCGCGGTGGCGAGCTGGTGCGTGCGGCGCGAAACGGCGAGCGGCACCGAGACGGTGATGAGATCGCAATCCTCGAGCGGCGGACCTTCGCTGTAGAGACCGTAGACCAGCTGCGCGCTCGGGTCGCAGTTGATGATGAGCGTCGGACTACGCTGCACGATGGTCACATGCGCGCCATTCGATTGCAGGTCCTGCGCGATGTCGTGCCCGCTCGTGCCGGTGCCGATGACCACGACCTGCTTGCCGCGCCACGGCGCCGCATCGGCGTACTCGTGGGCATGGATGACGCGGCCGCGAAAATTCTCGAGCGGGCCAATGCGCGGCACGTTGGGGATGCCGCTTACGCCGGTGGCCATCACTACGTGGCGCGGGTGCAGCACTCGTTTTTCTCCATGGCGGGTGACCGTCACATTCCAGCGTTTCGCGCGCTCATCGTAGGAGCCGCCGGCGAATTCGCTGCTCGTCCAGTAATTGAGCTCCATCGCTTCCGCGTAGGCCTCGAACCAGTTGGCGAGCTTGTCCTTCGGGATGTACACCGGCCAGTTCGGCGGGAACGGCATATAGGGCAGGTGATTCACGTGCACCTGGTTGTGCAGCGTGAGCGCGTGGTAGCGCTTGCGCCAGTTGTCCCCCACCCGCGGCCAGCGGTCCACGACCAGCGTGTCCACGTCGCGGCTGGTAAGCCGCGCGGCGATGGAAAGTCCCGCCTGCCCACCGCCCACCACGAGCACGCTGGGATCGCGGTCGTGATAGCGCGCCGCGGCCTCGCGCCGGTCCAGCCAATTCGGGCCTGAAAAATCGCGCGAGTAGGCCTGTCCTTGGGGACGGTGGCGGCCGATGTGCTCCTCGTGTCCGTTGAGCTCGTGCAATGCCGTGAGAAAGGTCCAAGCCTTGGGCTCCTCTCCGACTAGGCGCACGACACCGTTCGCCTCGCCCACCGCGGTCTCGAAACGAAACAGCGCTTCGACGCATCTCGTGCCGGCGCGGGTTACCTCGCGCGGCGCGGTCCGTTCCGGGTCGGTGCGGAACTTCCCCGGCTGCATGTGCTCGGCGCACGACTGGATCTGCGTTGCTATGGCCCGTACCCCGGTAACAGTTTCGATGCGCCAAGTGAGCGCCAGCACGTCTCGCCAATGGCTATCGGCGATGAAGAGGCTCTGCAGGAGGGAGCCATCGCGCGTGCGCAGGGCTTTTTCGAGCTGCGCCAGCCAGTGGTTCGCTATAGCAAGCATGCGGCTAACTATGCCGAAAAGCAGGGATCGGAACCAGCCTGGGGATTGCAGAGTAATGCGCTGCGCGCCATGCTGTTTCGAGCATGTTCCGACGCTGCTTACCCGGCTTGATCGCCCTCCTCTCGGCCTGCGGCGGCGGCTCGTCTGCCCCGGAGTGCCCCGCCACGGGGTGTGGAGCGGCCGTGCAGACACGCTACTTCGCCTATGTGGCGAATGACATCAATGCCAGCGGAACCGTATCGGGCTTCTCCATCGATCCCGGTAATGGCGTTCTTACTGCCGTGAGCGGCTCGCCCCTTGCGACGGCGGCTAATCCGGAGGCTCTGAGTGCGGATCCATTGGGACGGTTCGTGTACGTGGCGAACTTCGGCGCGGCGAGCATCTCCGGCTATACCGTCAACGCCGGCACGGGCGCGTTGACCCCCATCGCCGGTTCGCCGTTCCCGACGAGCGCGCCACTGCCGCGCGCGCTGGCCATGGCTCCGTCCGGCGCGTTCCTCTACGCCGTGCATGGCGCCACATCCAACAGCCTGAGTGCCTATCTGGTCAACGCGACCTCCGGTGCGTTGTCGGCGAGCGGCGCGCCGGTCGCAACGGGAATCGATCCGAGCGCAATCGCCATCGATCCTTCCGGCCGCTTTGCTTACATTGCGAGCGCCGGCACGAACACCGTCTCGGCCTATTCAATCAATGGCACGACCGGTGTTCTAACCGCCACTGGCTCCATGGTCGCGACCGGCTCATCTCCGCAAGCGATCGCAATCGAGCGCACCGGCCGCTTCCTCTACGTCGCCAACTCGGGCTCGAACGACATCTCGGTGTATTCGCTCGATGCGGCGAGCGGCGCCCTGGCGAGCATCGCCACTGTCGCTAGCGGCGGCCTGAGTCCTTTCTCCGTAGTCGTAGACCCAACGGGGAAGTTTCTCTACGCGGCAAATTTCAACTCGAACAATGTGTCGGGGTTTTCCATCAGCGCGAGCAGCGGCGCTTTGAGCTCGCTGGGCTTACCGGTGATTGCGGGCACCAACCCGCGCGGTATCGCCCTCGATCCGACGGGGACCTTCGCCTACGTCGCCAACAGCACCTCGAACACGGTGTCGGCTTATTCGATCAATCCGGCGAGCGGCGGGCTCACGAACCTTGGGGCCGCGGTGGCCGCCGGCACGAACCCCTTCGCGATCACGACGATCCGCCGCTTCGGGCCTTAGCCATCCAGAACAGCACGAGCGCGGCGCCGGCGCTAAGGCAGGCGACGGTGATCCCAAGCGCCTTGCCGACCCACAGGCTGGCGAACCAGCGGTTCAAGTCGTCGAACAGCACCGCGCTCTTGCCGCCGAAACGCTCGAGCTGGCGCACGTACGCCCGGGAGGTCGCCGGATCGTAGGCATATGCCGTGTCGCCGACGATGATGTACGCCGTCGGCGGTGGCTCGTCGGCCGTGAGATAGAGGGTCGCGCCCGCGCCAAGACCGACGGCGAGGATAAAGAGCGCGAGGATCGAAAGGCGGTTCATGAAATGCAAACGCCCCGCGGTGTGCGCCGCGGGGCGTTTGGTACTCCAGGCAGCCGGCCTAGATACAGAGCCGGACTCCCGTACTTAGGATTGACCCCGCATATTGAGGGTTGATCCTCCGTTAGAGTCCTGCCGACCGGTGTTGCCTTGGGTTTCTCTCACGGGATCACCTCCTTTCAAAGTTGCCAGTCTCAAATATAGCAGGCTAGTCAACCCCGACGCCGTAGCGGGTAACCAGCGTCCCCCAGCGTTCGATCTCGTCCTGCAGGAACTTCGCCTGCGCGGCGGGCGGGATGGCGAGCACGCGGCCGCCGTCCTTCTCGATGCGCGAGCTGAAATCCGGGTCGCGCAGTATTTCCGCGATCGTCGAGCGCAGCGCGCCGACGACGGGCGCCGGCGTAGCCGCGGGCGCGAACATTGCGAACCAGCTCTCGCCCTCGAAATCGACGCCGCCTTCCTTGAAGGTCGGCACGCTCTCGAGCTCGGGCGAGCGCGCCGCGGAGGACACCGCGTAGGCCTTCAGTCGCCCGGATTGCACGTGGTGCTTTACTGCGGAGAGGTTGTCCAACATGAGGTCGACCCGGCCGGCGAGCATTTCCTGATGCACGGCCGGCGCGGCTTTGAACGGCACGTGCACAAGATCGAGGCCGAGGCTCTTCACGAGGATCGTGCCCCAAGTGTGCTGCAGGGTTCCGAGTCCAGCCGAGCCGTAGGTGAGTTTGCCGGGGCGCTCTTTCGCATAGGCGATGAACTCGCGAAGCGTCGCCGGCGGCAGGTCCCCACGCGCGACGAGCGTGAACGGGTAAGCCGAGATGTACCCCAGCGGCACGAAGTCTCGCAGCGGCTCGTACGGCAGGTTCCTCACCAGCGCCTTGTTCATCACCATGTTGAAAATGCCGCCCATGAGGAGCGTGTAGCCGTCAGGAGCGGCTCTCGCGACATACTCAGTGCCGAGGATGGTGCCGGCGCCCGGCCGGTTCTCCACCACTACCCCCTGTTTCACCCGCTCGCCGATCTTTTGCGCCATATGCCGTGCGAGGATGTCCGTGCCGCCGCCGGCGCCGATCGGCACCACGAGCTTGATGGGGCGCGCGGGATAATCCTGCGCTGGCACGGCGGTCGCGTAGAGGAGCGCGAGAATGCAGAGGATGGTTCGCATCGTCTTTGTCCTGTTGGCGATGCTCAGTCTACAGGCGTGGGCCCAGTATCCGTCGCGCCCGGTGCGAGTCGTCGTCCCGGCGAGCCCGGGCGGGGCGAGCGATCTCGTCGCGCGCATCCTCGCACCTTCGCTTGCGGCCGAGCTCGGCCAGCCGTTCGTGGTCGAGAACCGGGTCACCTCCGGCGGCATCGTCGGCACGCAGCAGGTCGCCGACGCCGCCCCGGACGGGCACACGCTGCTCGTCACCTTCGATACGTTCGCCGTCAACCGGTTCCTCTTCAAGGAGCTGAAGTGGGATCCGTTGCGCGATTTCGCCCCGGTAATGCAGGTATGCCGCTACCCGCAGGTGCTGGTCGTGCATCCGAGCCTGGGCGTGAAGACGGTGAAGGAGTTCGTCGCGCTCGCGAAAGAGAAGGGTCCGAACTTGAACTATGGCTCGGCGGGGCCGGCCTCTTCGAGCCGGCTCGCCTATGAGCTCTTCAAGGATGTGGCGGGCATCGATACCGTCCCGATCCACTACCGCGGCGGCGGCCCGGCCATGCAGGATCTCGTCTCGGGACAGGTGCAGGTGATGCTGATCCAGGGCGGCGGCTCCATCGCGCAGCATGTGAAGAGCGGCAAGCTCACCGCCCTCGGCGTCAGCACGGCTTCGCGCTCCAAGTTCTATCCCGACCTGCCGACCATCGGCGAGACCTTCCCCGGCTTCGAATCGGAATCGTGGGCCGCGATGTTCGCGCCCGCGGCTACGCCGAAGCCGGTGCTGGATCGGTTGCACGGCGCCCTCGTCAAGCTGCTCGCGGCTGCGCCAGTTCGCGAGCGGCTCGAGGGCCAAAGCTGCGACATCGTCGGCGGCTCGCCGGAAGAGCTCGCCGAGCTCGTCAAGGGCGAGCAGGCGAAGTGGGGGCGCATCATTCGCGACAAACACATCACGGTGGATTGAGATGGCGGACAGGAAATATGCCGATCTGCACGAGCATCTGAAGGCTCTCGAAGCCGCCGGCTTGCTGATCACGGTCGAGCGGCCGATCAACAAGGACACGGAGATGCATCCGCTGGTGCGCTGGCAGTTCCGCGGCGGCATCGCGGAGAAGGATCGCAAGGCCTTTCTCTTTCGCAATGTGACGGACAGCAAAGGCAGGAAGTACGACATGCCGGTCGTCGTCGGCGCGCTGGCGGCGAGCCGCGAGATCTACCGCATCGGCATGGGCTGCCCGCTCGACAAGATCAATGAGGTGTGGACGCGCGCCATCGCGCAGCCCATCGCACCCAACGTAGTGAAGAACGCTCCGTGCCAGGAGATGGAGGTCGAAGGCCTCGACGGCCTGCCGGTGCCGATCTCCACGCCCGGCTGGGACATCGCGCCGTTCACCACGCTCTCGCAGTACATCACCAAGGACCCCGAGACTGGCGTGCAGAACATGGGTATCTACCGCGGCCAGCTCAAGGCGCCGAAGCGCCTGGGCATGAATCCGTCGCTCGAGCTGCGGCCCGGCATCTACACCCACTGGCAGAAGGCCAAGAAGAAAGGCCAGAAGCTTGCCGCCGCGGTGATCCTCGGCGCACCGCCTTGCGTCGCGTTCACCTCCGCGCAGAAAGTGCCGGAGACCATCGACGAGCTGCACGTCGCCGGAGGTCTCGTCGGGTCGCCGATCAACGTCGTGAAGGCGAAGACCGTGGACCTCCTCGTGCCGGCGGAGGCCGAGGTGGTGGTGGAAGGATGGATCGACACCGAATACCTCGAGCCGGAAGCGCCGTTCGGCGAATCCCATGGCCACGTGAACCTCCAGGAATACAACGCCTTCATGGAGGTCACGTGCATCACGCGACGCAAGGACGCGATCCTCACATCCATCATCTCCCAGGTGACGCCGAGCGAATCGAGCCTCATCAAGCGCGTTGCGCTCGAGCCGCTCTTCACCCAGCACCTGCGCCATGGGCTCGGCATCCAAGGCGTGAAGCGCGTCTCGATGCACGAGCCGCTCACCAACCTGCGCAAGGTGGTGGTCGTCGTAGTGGACCGCAACACCCCCAGGACGGAAATCTGGCGCGCGCTCTATGGGGCGGCGTCATGGAATCGCGCAGCCGGTAAGTACATCATCGCGGTGAACGAGGACATCGATCCCGACAATGCCGATGCTCTGCTATGGGCCATGTCGTATCGCGCGAACCCCGCTCTCGACTTGCAGATCCTGCCGCATCGGGACCAGGGGCACGGGCCGCGCAGCCAGCGAAACGGCGGAGAGGATGCGTCGGTCCTCATCGACGCGACGATGAAGGAGAATTTCCCCCCGATTTCCCTACCGAAGCGCGAGTACATGGAACGCGCGCGGGAAATCTGGCAGGAGCTCGGGCTGCCCAAGCTGAAACCCGAGGCGCCCTGGTTCGGCTACTCGCTCGGCGAGTGGTCGGCGGAGCTCGACGCGGCCGCGGAGGCCGCGGTGCAAGGCGATTATTTCGAATATGGGAAGAACCTCGTCGCCCGTCGGCGCAAGGACGTCGGCATGAACACCGAGGTGCGCTCGCTCGGACACGAGAAGGACGAATCGGACGAATGAAACAGCTCCTGGCGACTATGGTGCTGGCGATTGCGTTCGCTGTGCAGGCGCAGCCCGGGGGACTGCCGATGCGCGACGGGCTGCCGACGCTCGCGCCGATCCTCGAGAAGGTGACGCCGGCGGTGGTGAACATCGCCGTGCTGCAGAAGAGCCCGGAGGAGGAGAACCCGCTCATGCGCGATCCCTTCTTCCGCCGCTTCTTCGGCATGCCGCAACAGTCGGAGCCGCAGATCGCCGCCGGCTCGGGGGTAATCGTCGATGCAAAGAATGGGTACGTGATCACCAACTCGCACGTGGTAAAGGATGCGCGCGAGATCCTCATCACGCTGAAGGACAACCGCCGCCTGCCCGCCAAGCTGGTTGGCTCGGACCCCGGCACCGACATCGCGGTGCTGAAGGTAGATCCGAAGAACCTGGTGGAGGCGAAGTTCGGCGACTCCGACGAGCTGCAGGTGGGCGACTTCGTGATGGCGATCGGCAATCCGTTCGGCATCGGACAGACCGCCACGTCCGGCATCGTCTCGGCGCTGGGGCGCAGCGGGCTGTCGGTGGAGGGTTATGAGCACTTCATCCAGACCGACGCGCCCATCAACCCGGGCAACTCCGGCGGCGCGCTCATCAACCTCAAGGGCGAGCTGATCGGCATCAACTCGGCGATCATCGGCCCGGCCGGCGGCAACGTCGGCATCGGCTTCGCCGTACCCTCAGTCATGGCGCGCGCGGTGATGGATCAGCTGGTGCGTTTCGGCGAGGTGAAGCGCGGCCGGCTGGGCATCGCGATGAGCAATGCCACCGGCGTGGAAGGCGCGCAGATTGCCGAGGTCGAGCCCAATTCGCCCGCGGCTGCCGCCGGCTTGCGCAAAGGCGATGTAGTCACGGCGTTGAACGGCCGTCCCGTGCGGGGTTCCGCCGAGCTGCGGGCTCGTCTTGGCGTGGTGCCGGCAGGCGACACGGTCGAGTTCAAGATCCAGCGCAACAAGGAAACGCAGGTGATCAAGGCTCGGATCGCCGAAGTCGAGAAGAACCAGGCGGCGGGTGGCCAGTCGGTGCCGGAGCTCAACGGCGCCTCGCTAACCGACGTTGAGCGAGGAAAGAATCGCGCGGTCGGCGTCGCCACCGTGGAGGCAGGATCGCCGGCTTTCAACCACGGCATCCGCGCGGGCGACATCATCATCGGCGTCAACCAGCGCCGCGTGACCAGCGTGCAGGATCTCTCCAAGGCGCTGCGCCAGCGCGGGCGCGTCTCGCTCAACGTGCTGCGCGGCGACTTCGCGCTGACGATCCAGCTACGCTGATTACTCTTTAGTCCGCGCCAGCTTCTTGACGTCCGGCAGGCGCCGCAGCGAGCGCATCACGCGCGCGAGGTGCTGGCGGTTCGCGACTTCGACGACGAAATGCATCGTGGTGAAGAGCGCGCGGTCCTCCTCGGTGCTGATGGCGTCGATGTTCGAGCCCGCGTCGGCGATCTGCGAGGCGACTCGCGCCAGCACGCCGCGCTGATTCTCCACCGTCACGTCGACCGCCGCCTCGAAGAGGCGCGTCGTGCGCGGGTCCCATTCGACGTCGATCCACTGATCCGGCTCGTTCTTGCGCGAACGCCCGATGCTGCCGCAGCCGGATTGGTGCACGACGAGACCCTGTCCCTTCTTGATCGAGCCGACGATCGCGTCGCCCGGGATCGGGCGGCAGCAGGTGGCGAGCTGCACCGCCATGCCCTCGGTGCCGCGGATCGTGATGGCGGTCTTCGCCTCGTCGTTCGTGTCGATGCGCTTGAGCAGCCGCCGCGCGACCACGGCCGGCAGGCGCTTGCCCAGACCGATGTCCGCCAGCAGCTCTTCCTTCGAACGCGCACCGCCGTCGCGCACCACGCGCTCCCAGCTTGCGTCGTCGACGTCGGCGATCGATGCCTTTAGGGAGCGCAGCGCCTGGTCGAGCAGCCGCTCGCCGAGGCCAGCCGATTCCTCGTACTGCATCGTCTTCAGGAAGTGGCGAATGTTCGAGCGCGCCTTGCCCGTGCGCACGTACTGCAGCCAGCCAGGGTTGGGCTTCGCATGGCTGGCGGTGATGATCTCGACGCGGTCGCCGTTGCGCAGCTCCGTCCTCAGCGGCACCAACTCGCCATTAACCTTGGCCGCGACGCAGCGGTTGCCGATGTCGGTGTGCACCATGTAGGCGAAATCCACCGTCGTGGCGCCGCGCGGCAGCGAGAGGATGCGTCCTTTCGGCGTGAAGACGTAGACCTCGTCCGGGAAAAGGTCCACCTTCACGTGCTCGAGGAATTCCTGCGGGTCGCCCGATTGGTTCTGGATCTCGAGGAGCGACTGCAGCCAGCGGTGCGTTTGCTTCTGCAGCTCGGAAAGCTTCTCGGTGTCGTCCTTGTAAAGCCAATGCGAGGCGACGCCGGATTCGGCCAGGCGGTGCATCTGGTCGGTGCGGATCTGCACCTCGACCGGCACGCCATACGGCCCGATCAGGTCGGTATGGATAGACTGGTAGCCGTTCGCCTTGGGAATCGCGATGTAGTCCTTGAACTTGCCCGGAATCGGCTTGTACAGCCCGTGCAGCGCACCCATCGCGAGGTAGCAGGTGGGCACATCCTGCACGATCACGCGCAAGCCGAAAATGTCGTGCACCTCGGAGAAGCTAAGGTGCTTCTCGATCATCTTGCGGTACGTCGAGTACACATGCTTCTCGCGGCCGTACACCGTCGCTTCGATCGTGCTGTCGGCGAGCTTTTTCTTCACCGCGTCGAGCGTGCGGGTGATCATCTCGCGGCGGTTGCCGCGCGCGGCCTTGGTCGCCTTGGCGAGCACGCGGTAGCGCAGCGGATAAAGATGCGAGAACGACAGCTCCTGCAGCTCGTGGTAGAGCCCGTTCAGCCCGAGGCGGTTGGCGATCGGGGCATAGATCTCCATCGTCTCCCGAGCCACGCGGCGCCTTTTAGCCGGCCCCACCGCCCCCAAGGTGCGCATGTTGTGCAGCCGATCGGCCAGCTTGATGAGGATGACGCGCACGTCGCGCGCCATCGCGAGCAGCATCTTGCGGAAATTTTCCGCCTGGACATGCTCGGCGGACTGGAACTCGATGCGATCGAGCTTCGAGACGCCGTCGACGAGATCGGCCACCGGCTTGCCGAAAGTGTCGGAGATCTCGTCCTTGGTGACGGCCGTGTCCTCGGTGACATCGTGCAGCAACGCGGCGATGAGGGTTTGGCCGTCAAGGTGCCAGTCGGCGAGGATCTCGGCGACCGCGAGCGGATGCGAAATGTACGGCTCGCCGGATTGGCGCGTCTGCCCTGCGTGGGCCGCCTCAGAGAAGCGATAGGCGTCCTCCAGGCGTGCGACGTCTTTCGGCTTCAGGTAGCTGAAGCGCTCGGACTCGCGAAGAACGGGTGCGGCCGCTGCCATGGGGTCAGATTACCCCAAGGAAGCGGGTGGCTAGAGGCCGGAAATGGAAGGCGGCGTGGCGTTGCGCTTGAGGACTTCGACTCCCACCTTGCCGGTAGCGATCTCGCGCAGAGCGATCACCGTCACCTTGTCGCGGTTCGGCTCGACGAGCGGGCTCGCGCCGGCGCCGAGCTGGCGCGCGCGGTAGGTCGCAGCCAGCGTGAGGTGGAAGCGGTTGGAAATTCTCTTCAGGCAATCGTCGACGGTGATGCGGGCCATAGCGTGTCCTGGAAAATGAGCTTCAGGTGTTGGCGCGCTCGCGCTGGATGATGCTGGCCAGCTCGCGCCGTGCGGTTTCGAAGTCTTTGTTAATTATAGCGTATTTGAACTCGCCGGCATGGGAGAGTTCCTCGCGCGCGTTCTGCAGCCTGCGGTGGATGACTTCTTCCGTGTCTTGTCCGCGCGAGCGCATGCGCCGCTCAAGCTCCTCGATGGAGGGCGGCAGGATGAAGATGCCGATGCAGGCCGGATAAAGCCGGCGCACCTGCTGCGCGCCCTGCCAGTCGATCTCCAGGATCAGATCGTCGCCGCGCTTCACCGCGTCGAGGATCACCTGCTTGCCGGTGCCGTAGTGGTTGCCGTGCACTTCGGCGCTCTCGAGGAATTCGCCGCGGCTCTTCATCTCGCGGAAAGTTTTTTCGTCGACGAAGTGGTAGTCCACGCCGTCCTCCTCCCCCTTGCGCGGCGCGCGCGTCGTGTACGAAACGGAGATCTTGAGGCTCGGGTCGTCGCGCATCACGGCCTCGATGAGCGATGTCTTGCCGGCGCCCGAGGGCGCCGTGATAACGAACAAGTTGCCGCTCATTCGATGTTCTGTACCTGCTCGCGCATCTGCTCGACCAGGAGCTTCAGCTCCATCGCGCAGTCGGAGAGCGCCTGGCTGGCGGCCTTCGAGGCAAGG
>Ga0136846_1230976_pt1 | contig 18540 bp, 14 predicted proteins | sample HopSoiMetagenom2_FD_96841 | JGI IMG/M metagenome (GOLD analysis project Ga0136846, IMG submission 96841) | Grasslands soil microbial communities from Hopland, California, USA - 2 Assembly 2016 (version 4) | ecosystem: Environmental > Terrestrial > Soil > Grasslands | place: USA: Hopland...
CCCACGCCGAGGATGCGAATGGACGGGTTGCGCGGGAGATCGCCCACGACCTCCGCGATGATCGCGGTGGTCTTGGCCGATCCGATGTCGAGCCCGGCTACGAGTCGTTCGACGTTCATTGGAGTCTGGCGATCACCTGGTCACGAAAACGAAGATCGAGCTCCGCGACGCGGGCCTGTCGCTTGGCCAGATCGGCTTCGACGGGAAATATCTCAGCTAGACGGTCCGGCGTCACGTCCAACATTGCACGAACCTGAAGCGACTTGAAATGCAGGAGCAACTCGCGATCGCCGATGCGCGAGACATCGTCGAGTCGAGCAAACACGCGCGGGCGTTCCGCTTTCACTCGCGCGAGCAAACGAAAGAGCGTCGTATCGCGCCGCGCCGCAATAGGCAGATCGACGGGAACCTGACTGGGATCGAGCGGGAGCTGGCGTCCCTGCTCGTCGAACACGAGAAAGCCGCGGTCCGTCGACACCATCGCGATCGGCATGTTTTCCACCACGTTCACGACCAACGTTCCCGGAAGGCGTCGGCTGATCGACACGTTCGCGACCTGGGGATGCGCGGCGACGCGCTGCTCGAGCGGCGTGGGATCGTCCCACACCGACCGCGTCGTGTCGACCCGCAACCGCGTGAGAATGTCGTTCGGCGAGAGATACCGAATCCCGACGATCTCGACCCGCCGCACACGGAAGAACGAAAGGTGAGACGCGATGAGCCGGGCCCACCAGGGACTCGCGAGCACGACGAGCGCCGCCAACGCGACCGCGCCACGCCGGAGTCGCAATCGCCCGACATCGGAGAGTGGGCTCATTCCGCGTGACCGCTGGGCGCGTCAGGCGCTTCCCCCGAGCGCCCGCAATAGTTCCGGTCCCGTTTTCGTGATGTCCCCGGCACCGATCGTGAGAACGACATCGCCACCTCGCACCGCACGCGCGAGCTCGTTCGAGAGCAAGCCTCGCGCGCCCTGCCAGGCCACGGAGCCTCCGGCGTCGCGCGTGGACGCAACGATGATGTCTGCGGTCACCCCTGGAATAGGCTGCTCGCGCGCGGGATAGATATCCGCGATGTACACCGCATCGGCCGCCGCGAGGGCTTCGCCGAACTCACGCGCGAAGTCGCGCGTTCGAGAGAAGAGATGGGGCTGGAACGCGGCGACGATGCGACGACCGGGAAACGCCGTGCGAGCGGCGGCCAGCGTCGCGCGGATCTCGGTTGGATGGTGCGCGTAGTCATCCACCACGTCGACGCCGTTGATGGTCCCGAGACGTTGAAAGCGACGCTCGACGCCGCGAAACGCCGCCAGCCCGGGCCGCATCGCTTCGAGCGTCGCGCCAAGCGTGAGCCCGCTCGCGATCGCGGCGAGCGCGTTCATCACGTTATGCAGCCCCGGAACTGACAGCTCGACTTCGCCAAGCATCTCGTCGTCGAACTCGACCTCGAAGATCGAGCCGCCGCCTTCCGCCCGGACATCGACCGCCAACAATCGGGCATCGCGCGAATGAATGCCGTACCGGATGATCTCCGCGGAGCTCGGCGTCGCGAGACCGTTCGCGCCGGGATCGTCGGCGCAGAGCACGATCGTGCGCGCCGGCGACGCGAACTGCGCGAACGTGCGATTGATGTCGGCGAGGTCGGCGTAGATGTCGAGGTGATCGGCCTCGACGTTCGTGATGACAGCGACGGTCGGCGTGAGCGCGAGGAACGATCGGTCATACTCGTCGGCCTCGACGACGAACAGTCGATCCGAGCCATACCGAAGGTTCCCGCCCCAACTGCCAACGCGACCGCCGACGACGCCGGTCGGCTGGAGCCCAGCCGCCTGCAATGCCTCGGTCGTCATGACGGTCGTCGTGGTCTTTCCGTGCGTTCCGGCGATGGCAACGAGATCGCCGCCGCTCACGGCTTCCCCGAGCGCCTCGGCGCGACGGATCACGGGGATGCCGCGCTCGCGGGCGCGCTCGAGCTCGGGGTGCGTTTTCAGAAGCGCCGACGTTACGACCACGGCCCGCGCGCCTTCGACGTGGGCCGGGTCGTGGCCGGTGCTGACCGAGATCCCGAGGCGACCCAGATCGCCGGTCGGGTCACCGGAGGCATCGCAGCCAGTCACCGTGGCGCCGCGCCTGACGAACAGCTCGGCCAATGCGCTCATGCCGGCGCCGGCTATTCCGACGAAGTGAACCGGGCGGCGGTCGGCGGGGTCGACGAGGGGCATGTTGGCGGGCGGAATATAGCGTGTGTGTTTCAAGGGGTCAGAGCCCTTGATCGCGATCAAGGGCTCTGACCACTTGAAAGTGTTAGGTGAGATGCACGTTGCTAAGTATCCGACGAGCAATCGCATCGGCCGCGTCAGGTCTAGCTCTTTCTCGTTCTGCTTTCGCAATCGCCTCCAGGGCTCGCGGCATGAGCATGAGCTCTCGAACCATCGCGTCGAGCCGGTCCACCGTGAGGTCGCTCTGTGCGATCCACCGCGCCGCTCCGGCCGCAGCGAGCGCCTTCGCGTTCACCGTCTGATGGTCCGCCGCAGCCGTCGGGAGCGGAACAAGGATCGGAGGAATCTGCCAGGCAGCCAACTCCGCTGTCGTCATCGCACCCGCGCGGGCGATCGCGAGGTCCGACGCCGCATACGCATCGGAGATCGGCGCCAGATACGGCCTCACGCGAACCCGAGTGGACTCGTGCCGAGCGTGTCGGTCGTAGTGTGCCTTCCCGGTTGCCCAGATCATCTGAACGCCGTCGGGAAGACCGCGCGTGACCCACGCGTCGACCACCGCGTTGAGCCCTGCCGACCCTTGGCTGCCGCCGAAGACCAGAATCACGATACCGCCGTCGTAGAACTCCCACGCGCCGCGCGCGATCTCCTTGTCCGGCAGCGGCGATGGCGGCGGCGCGATGGGGTTGCCGGTGTACACCGCCCGGCCGCGCGCCTTCGCAGGCAGTAGTTCCCCGCCCTCAGGGAAGCCAAGGTAGATCTCGCGCGCGAAGCGGCTGAACGCGCGAACCGTCCGACCGGGAAAGCTGTTCTGCTCCTGGATGAACAGCGGAACGCCCCGGCGAGCGGCAAACATCATCGTGGCGCCGGCGGCGTATCCGCCGGTGCCGATCACGAACTGTGGTGGCCCCTCTCGAGCGAGCGCGGATATCCGCCCCGACGCGGACGCGAGACCACGCAGGGTCCGCCAGTTCTGCCAGGGCCGTGAGCGGTACAGCGGATGGAGGTCGAGCAGCTCGTGCCGGAACTCGGTCGTGGGCAAGATGTCACGCTCGATGCCGCGACGGGCTCCGATAAACACCGGCTCCAGCCGCGGCTCCAGCTTCACGAGTGCCCGCGCAATCGCCAGAGCCGGGTAGAGATGCCCACCGGTGCCGCCACCGGTGACGAAGATCCTCAACCGCTCACCATGCCGGAGCCGCGAGCGGATTCGTCGCCGCGACGCCGTGCACGCGTTCCTTATGGCTGCCGATGTTCACGAGGACCCCCGTCATGAACAGCGACAACACGAGGTTGGAGCGACCGTACGAGATGAACGGCAGCGTGAGCCCCGTCGTTGGCAACAGACCGACCACGACGCCGATGTGCAGGAACGCAGTTATCACTACCGTCACCGTCAGCCCTAACGCGACGAGCTGCAGAAACGGAGTCCGCGCCGATCTGGCGATCCGGAAGCCGAGCCACGCATACATCGCGAACGCTGCCGTGAGCAGCAGAAGGCCGATGAAGCCCCACTCCTCACCGATGTTGCTCGCGATGAAGTCGTTGTAGCCGAACGGCACGAAGCCGAGCTGTTGGCGACCTTCTCCGAATCCTCGGCCGAACGCGCCACCCGACCCGACAGCAATGAGCGATTGCTTGAGCTGGTAGCTCGCGTCCGGCGCCTTGCCGGGATCGAGGAACGTCGACATCCGCAGCATGACGTACTGGAGCTTTTCCATCTCGTGCCAGAGCACCGGAATCGCCAGAATGCCGAGCGCAACGAAGTGGCCGATGCGCACGCCGCCCGCGAACAGAATGATGCCCATGACGAGCGTGTACATCAGGGCCACGGACAGGTCGGGCTCGAGCACGACGAGAATGTCGAGGACGCCGATCACGATCAGGAACGGGAGAAGTCCCTTCGTCAATCGCCGCATCTGATCGCGTTTCTTCACCAGCAGCATCGACGTCCACATGATGACGGCGAGCTTGCCGATCTCCGACGGCTGAATCGAAGCGCCGAACAGGAATCGGCGCGAGCCGTTGATGCGTGGCGCTATCGACGTCGTGAACGGCAGCACGATGACGAGGAGCAGCAGGATCGTCACGGCCATGAACGGCCACGCCCATTTGCTCCAGAGCTCCGCATCCATCTTCGCAGCGACGGCGAACGCCAGCGCGCCCACCCCGAGCCCGATGATCTGGCGAATCAGGTAGTGGGCACTACCAAGGTCTTCGGAAAGCGCGACCATGGCGCTCGCGCTGTACAGCACGGCTAGGCCGAATGCGAGCAGGACCGCAGTGAGCAGCACGAGGGCACGCGCTTCCACCCCCATCCTCCATCGATCGCGCGTCTGCGCCACGGCGGTCATGACTTCTGGTCCTCCACCGCGGCAGCGAGCCGCTTGAAGATCGTTCCGCGCTCCTCGTAGTTCTTGAACATGTCGAAGCTCGAGCAGGCGGGAGAGAGCAGCACCGCATCGCCCGGTACCGCGAGCGCGCGTGCGCGTTCCATCACTTTCTCGAACGAGCGACCCATCTGCTCGGTCGGGACGACATTGCCGATGTCCTTCACGATGAGCGGGGCCGCCTCGCCGTAGGCGATGACCGCCTTCACGGTGCGTCGCAGCTCGCCCTCGAGCCGCGTGTATGGTTCGCCCTTGTGGCGTCCGCCGAGCAGGAGGATCGTCGGCTGACTCATACCGCGCAGCGCCACGAGCGTCGAGCTGACGTTCGTCGCCTTCGAGTCGTTGATCCAGCGGACGCCGTCGTACTCGCCCGCGAGCTCCAGTCGATGCGGCAGACCCTGGAACGTTCGCAGCGTTTCGGCGAGTCGCGAGCGCGCATCCTCGGTCTCGTGCATTGGGTCCGCGACCATTACGGCAAGTAGCGAAAACAGCGCGTTCGCCACGTTGTGATCGCCGAGCAGCGGAACTTCCGCGCGCGACGCGACCGGTTTGCCGAGCACGACGAGGTAGCCCTGTTCGTGATCGAACCACGCCGCGGCGTCGCGACGCCGGAGAGAGACCTGATAGGTGTCACCGCGCAACGCGCCGCGACCGGTGTTGCCGGCGTCGATGTCCTGCCCCTCCGACTTCACTCGGCGACTTCCGCGCGGCGGTGTCACCGGCCTCCGCTCGGCGAGCCGCATCACGTCGCCGTCGTCGCCATTGAGCACCCACCTCGAGCGATCGTGTGCGTTGCGGAAGAGAAGAGCCTTGTCCGCATAGTACTCATCCACGGACGCATAACGATCGAGGTGATCGGCGCTCAGGTTCGTTACCACACCGACCGACGGGTTGATGCTCGGCGTGTCATGGAGCTGGAACGACGACACTTCCAGCGCGACCCAGTCGGGCCGCCGATCGCGCAGCGCGATCTCGGACAGCGGGGTCCCGATGTTTCCGGCAGCGACGGCATCGAGGCCCAACCCGCGAAGGAGATGTGCAGTGAGCGCCGTGACGGTCGACTTGCCGTTCGTTCCGGTGATCGCGATGTAGCGCAGCCCCGGGATGGCGTGGAGCGCCACCTCGATCTCGCCGATGATCGGCAGGCCAGCGTCGCGAGCCCGCTGAAGCGGAGGCGCGGTGGGCGGAACGCCGGGACTCGCCACGACGAGAGTGGCCTTGGCAATGCGATCGAGGTCGTGGCGCCCGACGTCCACTTCCACGCCGAGCGGTCGAAGCACGGCCGCGCTGGTGTCCACCCCGGAGCCGCCGCCCGAGTCCGATGCGTACACGCGCGCCCCCTCGCGCGCGAGCAGCGTGGAAACCGCCGTGCCGCTCTTGCCGAGGCCGATGACGGCAATCTCGCCGATGCGCCAGATGTCCGGAATCACCGCAGCTTGAGCGTCGTTAGGGCGAAGAACGCGCAGAGGATGCCGAGGATCCAGAACCGCGTGACGACCTGCACCTCATACCATCCCTTGAGCTCGAAGTGATGGTGCAGCGGCGCTCGACGGAAGACGCGATTGGCCTTCGCGTACTCCTCGCCGTGTCGACGTTTTCGATACTTGAAGACCGATCGCTGCAGAATCACGGACGCCGTCTCCGCCACGAAGACGCCACCGACGAGGAGAAGCAGAAACTCCGACTTGAGCAGAATTGCCACGGCCCCGAGCGCGCCACCGAGCGCGAGGGACCCCGTGTCGCCCATGAAGACGTCGGCGGGATGCGCGTTGTACCAGAGGAATCCGACACACGCACCGAAGATTGCTGAGCAGAAGATCGTCAGCTCACCCGCGTTGCGCAGGTAGAAGATGTTGAGGTAGGTGCTCGTATCCACGCGACCCATCACATACGCGAATACCGCGAACGTTGCCGCGGCGATGGCGCAAAGACCAGCGGCGAGGCCGTCGAGACCATCCGTGAGGTTCACCGCGTTGCTCGTGCCAGTGAGGATGAACGTCACGAAGCCCACGTAGAGCCAGCCGAGCCATGCGGTGGCCGGGACGATCAGCATCCATTTGTAGAACGGGAGCGTCGTCGAGGCGCCGGGAAGCGTCGAGAGCGGGAACTGCCAGACGTAGATGCCGAGCGCGAGGCCCGCGGTCACCTGCCCCGCAAGCTTGTATCGCTCGACGAGCCCCTCGTTCTTCTTGCCTTCCCGCTTCTGGCGGAACTTGAGATAGTCGTCGAGAAAGCCGATGCCACCCATCCAGATCATCACGAGGAGGGCGCACAATGCATAACGATTGTCGAGACGGACCCAGAGCAGCGTGGGGATGATCGTCGCGGTGAGGATGATCAGGCCGCCCATGGTGGGGGTCTGACTCTTCGCCTTGTGCGAGTCGGGCGTGCCTTCGCGCACGACCTGGTGCATCTGCAGTCGGCGCAGCGCGCGGACGATGACCGGCCCGACGATGAATGCCACGAGCAGTGCCGTCACCGCCGCCGCCGCCGCCCGGAACGAGATGTACCGGACGATGCGGAATGCGGAGACGTACTTCGTCAGTGGGATGAGGAGATAGTAGAGCAAGTGCGAGCTGGTAGCTGGGTGCTCGTGAGGGTTGCTGGCTGATGCTCGTCCTGGTGCTAGCGGCTAGCCCCTGGACGCATTTTCGATCAACGGAATCAAGCGCTCGAGGCGGGTTCCACGAGAGCCTTTCAGAAGTATCACGGCATCGGGCGCCAGGCGCTGTGATATCGCTGGCCAAAGATCAGGTGCATCGGCGCCCGTAATGATACGCGAGTCGGTCGGGGCTGCCGAGTTCAGCGCGCGCGCAAACTCGCCGACACCGGCAATGATCTGCGCGGGCCCGCGTAGCGCGAGACTGGCAATCTCGTCGTGCAGCGCGGGACCAGCCGCGCCGAGTTCGAGCATCGAGCCCAGAATCGCTACACGTTGTCGTGTGGTGTCGAGCGCCGCGAGCATACGCAGCGACTCACGGGCCGACGCGGGATTCGCGTTGTAGGCGTCGTTGATGACCGTGAAGCGCCCGATCTCGACCCAGGCACTGCGCATCGGCAACGCCGGCGTCCGCGCGATACCCGCCGCGGTGTCCTCGATCGAGATGCCGAGCGAGCGCGCCGCCGCGATGGCGAGCATGGCATTCCGCAGGTTGTGCTCGCCGCGGAGCGGCGGCCGGACTTCCACGTCGCCGAAGCGCAGGACGCCGGCGCCATCCGGCGAGATGGTCCACGAGTCCGGACGAACATCGCCCGCGCTCAGCCCCGCCGAGACGGTCGAGCGCGCGAGTGCGCGCGCCGCTTCTCCCACCTCGGGCTGAGCGGCCGGCGTAATCGCAACGCCCACGCCGGAGAACACCGCGCTCTCCTCGCGCAGAACACCCGCGAGATCTCCCAGTCCCTCGAGGTGTTCCTCACCGATCGACGTCACGATGGCCACGTCGGGCTCCACGAACGCGCGCAGTGCGGCAACCTCACCCGGATGATTCGTGCCGATCTCCACGACGGCAACGTCGGCGTCGTCCGGGATGGCAAGCAGCGTGAGCGGAACACCCACGTGGTTGTTCAGATTCCCACGTGTGGCGTAGACGGAGAGCCGAGTGCCAAGGGCCGCCGACGTGAGCTCCTTCGTGCTCGTCTTGCCGTTCGACCCGGCAACGGCCACGATCGGCCGCCCCCACGCCCTGCGCCGATAGCGGCCGAGCAGGCCTAACGCGACGGTAGTGTCGCTCACCACGAAAGTCGGGACGCCGAGCGTGGCGGCGGCCTTCGCGTCGCTCACGACGAGCGCCGCGGCGCCCTTTTTCACGGCGTCCGCGAGGAATTCATGGGCGTCGAACCGTTCGCCGCGCAGCGCGACAAATAGGTTGCCGCCACCGACGGTGCGGGTGTCGGTGTTGACCGACGAGAGCGGCGCGGAGCCGCGCGGCGGCGGCGTCACGGCAACCGACTCGAGCGCTTCGGCTACGCGGTCGAGCGTCCAGAACGGACGCGGTCCGTTCGGTGACGGAGAGAAGTTGGTGGTTCCGGAAACAGCGTGCGTCACTGCGGTCAGCGGCGAATCGGTGAAACGAGCTCGCGGACGATCTCGCGCTCGTCGAACGGGTACGCGATCGTACCGCGAATCTGATAGGTCTCGTGGCCCTTCCCGGCCAGGACGATCACATCGTCCGGCGCGGCGATCGTCAGCGCACGGGCAATCGCGTCGTGTCGGTCGGTGATGCGCTCGTGCTTTCCCCCCCGCATCCCGGCCTCGATGTCATCGATGATGCGGTCGGGATCTTCCGTTCGCGGATTGTCGCTCGTCACGATGGCATGATCCGCGAGCCGTTCCGCGATTGCGCCCATCTGCGGACGTTTGCCGCGGTCGCGATCCCCGCCGCACCCGAACACGGCGATCAGCCGACGCTCCGCGAACGGCCGAACGGCCATGAGCGCGCGCTCGAGGGCATCGGGCGTGTGCGCGTAGTCGCGAAGTACGGTCGGACGCTCGTGGATGCGCTCGAGCCGGCCGGGAACCTGCGGAAGCGAGGAAAGGCGGCGGGCGATCTCATCGTTAGGCAGCCCGAGCGCCCACGCGGCCGCGGCCGCCCCCAGCGCGTTCGCCACGTTGAAGTCGCCCACCAGTGGCAGCTGCACCGCCGCGCGTGCCCCACGCGCCTGGAGCTCCCACGCACTCCCGCGCGGCGTGTAGCGCACGTTCGACGCGTGCACGTCGGCGTCGTTGCCCGCCAGGGAGAAGCGAACCTGACGCGGCGCGCGCGCGAGGACCTGCCAGGCGTCATCGTCGGCGTTGATGACCGCGGTCCCGGTCGGCGTGAGGTACTCGATCAGCCGCGCCTTCGCCGCGACGTACGCTTCCATCGTTCCGTGGTAGTCGAGATGGTCGCGCGTCAGGTTCGTAAACACCGCGGCATCGAATGCGAGGCCATCAACGCGGCGCTGATCGAGACTGTGCGACGATACCTCCATCGCAACCGTCGTCACGCCGGCATCGACCAGCGTGCGCAGCACGCGCTGGAGCTCGACCGGGCCTGGCGTCGTGAGGCCGCCACCACCCGGCTGCGACGTTCCCTCACTCCCGACCAGGACGCCTAACGTCCCGATCGAGGCGCATCGGCCGTCGTCACCCTCGTCGAGCAGGTGGCGCAGCATGCCGACGGTAGTGGTCTTGCCGTTCGTGCCCGTCACGGCCACGAGCTTGAGCTTCGTGCCCGGCTCGCTGTAGGCGGCGGCCGCGGCAATCGGCGCCGCCCGGCGGGCATCCGTCACGACCAACGCCGGCAGCGACGTGCGCGCCGCATCCTCGACGATCGCCGCGCTTGCCAGGTCCGCAATCGCCGGAAGGAAGTCGTGGCCATCGCGCGCCGTTCCCCGCACCGCCACGAACAGGGAGCCCGCGGCGACTTGGCGACTATCGTCGGTGATGCCCGTCAGCTCGTCAGGCAGGCTGCCCCGAACTTCGCGAAGGACTCCGGCGCGCGCGAGCGCATCGCGTACGGCGCGCGAGGGGAACGATGTCATTGCTGCGTGTAGAGCCGGACGATCGAGCCGGTACGCAGCGGCGTCCCCGCTTCCGGCGCCGTCGTCCCGGTTGCGCCTGGCCCGAGCTGAACGCGAAAGCCGGACTCGTGCAACGTGTGCACCGCCTCCCGGAGCGCGAGACCGCGCACGTCAGGTATCGGGCGAACTCGAATAGGCGGAACGGGCGCCCGCTTCCGATCAGCGAGATTCACGACGAACGGAACGCTCGTGTTCTCGCCGGGGTCACGCGCCGAATCCGGCTTGATCTCATCGATCGAACCCGCGGCGACCGTGATCTCGCGCGCCTTCGGCGTATCGGCGTTCGTCTTCGGCCCGCTGTCCTTCGATGCGAACACCGGCTCGTTGCGCCGTCGCGTTAGGGCGTTGCGGTCGATCGCCGCGTCCCGCGCGGCGATCGCTGCCTCCAGGACGATCTTCGAGACAGGTGCCGCGGTTTTGCCGCCGTAATACGCGCCCTTGGGATTGTCGAGCTTCACGAGGATGACGAACTGCGGGTTGTCCGCCGGGAACAGCCCGACGAACGACGCCGTGTACGAGCCGGCAACGTATCGGCCATGCGACATCCCGCGAACGGTGCCGCTCTTCCCGCCGATCGCGAATGTCTGCATCTCGGCGTCCTTCGCGGTACCGCTGTCGACAACGCCAGTGAGAAGGCGTCGCAGCTGCGCCGCCCCCTGCGGCGAGAGCACGCGCCGCACGACGCGCCGCTTCGCGGTGTAGATGACTTTCCCATCGAGATCCCGCACTTCCTTCACGAGCAGCGGCTCGAGCAGCTCGCCGCCGTTGGCGATCGACCCGTACGCCAGCGCGAGCTGCAACGGCGTCACCGAAATCTCGTAACCCATCGCGAGCGACGCCGGCGATTGCGGGCCCCAGTACCCAGGCTCACGCAGAATGCCCGCCGACTCGAGCGGGTACGCGATGCCGGTGGGCGTGCCAAAGCCAAAGTCCCGCAGCGCCTCGTACTGCTCTTTCGGCGTGAGCCGCTCCGAGAACCGCACGATGCCGATGTTGCTCGAGAAGCGAATGACGTCCGCCAGCGACAACCGTGGCGCTGAGTGCACGTCGTGGATCGTACGGCCAGCCGTCTTGTACGTACCGTTGTATGTCTCGATCACCTCATCGACACGGGCCTTGCCCCGAGCCAGCAGCGCCGCAGCCATAAAGGGCTTGAGCGTGGACCCCGGCTGATACGGCTCGATGATGGCCATCGCCGCCGTCGACGCGGCGTCCTTGCGGCGCGATGCCATTGCGCGAATCTCACCGGTGTTCGGGTCGAGCACGATGATGTCGCCGCCGTCAGCACCCATCTGCGCGACGGCGTTTCCGAGCGCGCCGTCGCTGATCTCCTGGAGCGCGCTGTTGATCGTGAGCGCCACGGTCTTGCCCGGTCGCGGTTCGGCGCTCGCGGCATCACGCGTCTCGAACCGGCGGCCGCGGACGTCCTTCACCATCGATACCGTGCCCCGCGTGCCACGCAGCAGGCTATCGAGCACGAGCTCGATGCCATCGACGCCCACACCCTGCGGATCCGCGTGGCCGATGATGCGCTCCGCGCCGCCACTCGCGGCGTACACGCGCTCTCCGACACGCGTCGGGTAGACGCCGCGCATCGCGAGCAGCGCTTCGACGTCGGCCTGGACGAAGCTTCCGGGAAGCTGAACCCACTTGCGCTTCGGGTCGGAGAGCCGCGCGAGCCATGACGCGTCGAGGCCGATGCGTGCGAGCTCGCGATGTACCCGCCGAGGGTCGCGCAACTCAGTCGTGGCAATCGCGATCTGTACGCGCTCGCGACTCTCGGCCAGTGGATTGCCGGACGCGTCGACAATCAGGCCGCGTGGCGCGGGGGTGGACGACGCGGCAACGTGCTGCCGGGTCGCCCTTGCCTGCCACTGCTTGCCCTGCCAGACCTGAACCTCCGCGGCTCGCGCGACGATCGCCGCCGCGAAGCCCCCGAGGACGAGGTGCACGACCGCGATCCGGTTATTTCGAAGCATCGCGTACTGGCGGCAGAACGTCCTTTTTCTCGATCACGATGATCTGACTGTCACTCGGCATTCGCAGACGCAGCCGCTGCTCCACCAGCGGCATAAGCTTTTCTCGACTGGCGGCGTCCCGGATCTCGCGCTGCAGCTGCGCGCGCTGAGCGCGGAGGTCCGATCGCTGACGCTCGAGCAGTTGGAGCGTCCGCGATTGCGAGAGGACGAACGTACGCCTCCAGATGACGCTCGTGGCCACGAGGACGAAACCAAAAAGTGTGAGGGCGACCACAGACCGACCCCGGCGCCGCGTCACGCGCCCGCCGCTCTTCGCCCCTACGGCGCGCTTCGCCATGCCCTCAACCTCGCGCTCCGGGCGCGTGGATTGCGATCGGCTTCCTCGGGCGCGGCCGTCACCGGCCGTTTGGTCACCAGGGTGCCCAGGGCATGGCCGCGGCAGGTGCACACGGGTTGACGCGGCGGGCAGACACACGACGCGCTCCAGTCGCGAAAGGCGTTCTTCACAACGCGGTCTTCGCCTGAGTGATACGCGATTACCGTAAGAATCCCTTCGGGCTGCAGCCGCTCGCGGAGCCGGTCGAGCGCCCGCTCGAGCCCTCCGATCTCGTCGTTCACGGCAATGCGCACGGCCTGAAAGAGCCGGGCGAAATCCGCCGGGCCGGTACGCGGGCCGAGCGCGCCTCGGATCGCGCCGACCAGGTCATCGCTCGTCGCGAATGGCCGATTCGCCCGTCGCCGGACGATCTCACGCGCGAGGCGCATGGCTCGCCGCTCATCGGCGTATTCGCGAAAGATCGCACCCAGTTCGATCTCGTCCGCGGCGGAGAGCAGCGTCGCGGCATCGCGAACGGCGTCCGTGCCCATGCGCATGTCGAGCGGTACGCCTTCACGAAAGGAGAAGCCGCGAGAAGCATCGTCGAGCTGATGGGACGAGACCCCGAGGTCGAGAAGAATGCCCCCGAACCTCCGGCCCTCGAGCTCCGGGATTCGGTCGACATCCGCGTAGTTGCCGAGCACCGTGCGGAAGCGACCATCGATCTCGTAACTCGCGAGCCGGCGCCGCGCGGCGTTGATCGCTTCCGGATCTCGATCAATCGCCGTCACATCCGCGCCGCTCTCCAGCAGCGCGAGCGAATGTCCGCCGCCGCCGAGCGTGCCGTCCAGCACCGAGCGCGCGCCGGCGAGCAGTCGAACCACCTCGTCGGCGAGAACTGGCGCGTGATACGCACTGGCCCACGGCCCGGCAGACGATTCACTCATGCTAGCGACAGCCATCGCGAGTCGTTAGTCGTTGATCGATAGTCGTTAGTCGCCACGTGCGCATGCGGGATACTTTCTTCCTGAGATTGAAATCGGTTAAGGCGGGCGACATGCGGACACCAACTCCCTAACGATAAGGTAGCTATCAAGACGCGATGAATGACCGAAGACGTGGGGTTCGCGCGCGAGACAGCGATCGACGCGCCGACGCCGACCGACCAGGCGCACACGGTCGGCGGCGACGACACATCGCGCTCGTGCTGCATGGCGCGCGGGCCGAGCTCCCCGGCCTGCGTCATCTCGTGCAGTGGATGCGCGCGAAGGGACACGTCGTTCGTCCGCGTGTCACGTGGGAACCTGGCGACGGCGCGGTGTTCGCGCGCGAGGCGATCGAGGCCGGAGCGGACACGATCGTCGCGTGCGGTGGCGATGGCACGGTCAACGAAGTGCTCAACGGCATGCAGGGGACGGCAGTCGCCCTTGGCATCATTCCGGCGGGCACCGCGAACGACTTCGCGCGGCAAGTGGGCATCCCCGATACCCCGAGCGCCGCGATGGACATTGTGCTCAAGCGGAAGCCGGTGATCATCGACACCGTCGCGATGAACGGTCGGCGCTTTCTCAACGTGTCGTCGGGAGGCGTCGGAGCCGAAGTGACAGCCGAGACTCCAGCCGATGCCAAAGCATCGCTCGGGCCGGTTGCCTATTTCATCTCCGGGCTGCGCAAGCTCGCGGGCCTCGAACCACGTCGAGCGCTTTTCGAGGCGCCCGGGCTTCGACTCGAGACGGACTTCCTTCTGTTCGCCGTGGGCAACGCGCGCGCGACGGGAGGCGGCACGCTGGTCACTCCGCGAGCGAGCGTTCGTGACGGTCTGCTGGATGCGTGCATCGTGAGCGCGATGCCACGCAAGGAATTCGCGAAGCTCGTGCTGCGCGTAAAGCGCGGCGAGCATCTCGAGAGTGATGGCGTTCAGTATCTCCAGGTGCCGTGGTTTCGCATCACGTCCGCGGAACCGATGATCGTGAACGTCGACGGCGAGTCGACGGAGCTGCGTCAGGCGCGATACGAAGCGTGCCCGCGTGACCTGCTCATTCATCTTCCGCGCTTGCCGGGTCATCGTCGTTCAGTGGAGCGTGACCTCTGACTCCAAACGAAGCGCCCGCCGTCGAGCTGACGGCGGGCGCTTCGTTCGTGCACGATCCGCGGAGTTGGTTACCGTTGGTTACTTGCCCTTACAGAGGGCTTTCACCATCTGGTCGCCGTACGGCGACAGTTGCTGCAGCGCGTTCATGAGCTGTCCGGCCTGATCGCGGAACTCCGCCGCGCCGCGCGGAATGAAGATCTGCGCGTCAGTGAAGTCCTGCGTCGCTTCCTTGGCCATGTCGCAGCTCTTCTTGTCGCGAGCCTGCTCGAGGAGCGCCTGCCCCTTCTGCAGGTGCGTCGCGCCCTGGAGGAACGCGGCCGCCGCGGACTTGTTCACGCTGTCGCTGAACTGGAGAAAGTTGAGCGCGCGGCGGAAGCCGTCGATGTCTTTCGGGGTCGCGGCGTTGGCTTTCTTCTGTTCCGCCTGCCCCAGACCCGTGGCGTACGTCGCAACCAGGGCCGCACTATCCCCCGCGGCGATCGAGCTGCGGAGTGACGCCATCACCGTGTCAGGCGGCGCGCCCGCGTCCGACTGCGCCTTCGCGATTGGCAGCCAGATACCGCGGATCTTCGGGTTGTCCTTCAGGATGCCCTTGGCCACCTCGATGGCCTGTGCCGTCTGCCCGGTCTGAATGAGCAGCTGCACGTAGGTCGCGGAGATGGACATGTTGTTCGGGAACTTCTGGCGCCCGCGCGCGAGCGTCTCGGCGGACTTCTTGAACTGACTGTCCGCGGCGTACGCGGCGGCTTGCCGGATGAAGAAGGTTGTGTCGGCTGAGGCGGTGTCGAGCTTCACCATCTCTTCACCGATACCGAGCGCGCCCTTGATGTCCTTCGCCGCGAAGTGGACGAGCCACTGGAGATGCACCAGCGACGCGTCGCCGGGGTTGTTCTTGACGGCGTCGTCGACGATCGGCAGCGCGAGCGATGCCTTGCCGCTTGCGGCCAGAATGTTGACGACCTGCGTCTGCAGTCGCGTGTTGTTGGGGTCGAGCGAGATGAGACGCGTGAGCGCCTCGATCTGCTTGTCCTCCATCTTCTTCTCAGCGTACGCGTCGGCCGCGAACGAGAGTGCGCGCTTGTTGTCCTTGTGGATCTTCAGGATCGACTCGCTGATCGCGATCATCGAGTCGGCGCCGAGTTTCTGGTCGTTGTAGACCTCGGCGATGCAGACGCGCGGCATGACCGCGTTCGGGTACGCGGCGATGCCCTTCTTGGCCTCGGCGATCGCCTCGGCGTACTTCTTCGCGCGATACAGATCGATGCACTTCTTGGTGGGATCGATCTGCTTGCGCGCCGCGTCGACGGCGTTGGAGATGCCTTTCGCCGCGTCGCCCACCTTGGCGACTTCCACCGGGGGCAGCGGCTGTACCATGCCGTCAGGCCGAACGAGCATCAAGTTCGCCGTGACGCGATAGCCGGTCGGCGTCTTCTCGACGTTCCCCTCGACGTACTCCTCGGCACGCAGCAGCTGCGCAAGCGCCCGGGCGTCGTTGGAGCTCAATGCCTCGGTCGTCGAATAGCCCGAGTTCACGAGCGTCGTCATGATGTCCGACTTGGGAACGATCCAGAGTGTCTTGAGCTGGAAGTCCTGGCCCATTCGCTCGCGGACTGCTTCGGCCGCCTGCAGCCCGATTCCGCGTTCCTGACTCTTGAACGTCGGCACCATGAATCTGGGGCCCGCTGTCTGGCCACGCTGCAACGTTTGCGTCTGCGCATTCACCGTCGCGAACGCACCACTGGCCATCAATCCTGCGAGTGTCCCGACCATGGTTCGTACGTGGCGTCGCCGTGCCTTCACTGTCGTCTCCTCCGAAGCGTTGAACATGCGTACCCCCCATCGGGATCACAGGGTCCAGCGGATTTTTCTGCCATGGGCGAAGAGGGACTCGAACCCCCGACTTCCTGCGTGTAAGGCAGGCGCTCTAACCAACTGAGCTATTCGCCCGGCCTTAGCCCCTCTCCAGCAGCCGCAAACGCAATCGCTCTGCCAGCGCAACTCGTATGCACTGGCAGGGCGAATACACAGTCTGCCTACTTCAGGATCGCGAGAGGAACGAGCACGCAGTAGCCGATGACGAGCAGGATCGGCGCAAGCGTTTCGCCCCCGAGAGCCAGATCGATGTACCCTACAAGCAACGTTGCGGCAGCGATTCCCCAGAGAATCAGCGGCCGCGACCGTGAAGCCGATTTTGATTGGGCCATAATGATCGGTGGAGTTTATCGGGCGCCCGAAATCATGTCAAGCAAGCGTCCCGTCAAGAGTTAGCTCGTGATTAGCCAAGGCCGTCAACAACAGCCGACGCGCGACTTTTCGGAGGTGACGCGCGCGCCCGAGCCTCTGTCGTAACTCGCGTCGTGTACCGTCGAGTCACACTGCGGATCAAGTCACGGCTGCTCTCTCCCAGGGCCAGCCGACTCGTCAGGCGGCGGCGCCGGTGGCGGCTCACCGGCACTCGTCATCGGCGGACTGATGCTTCGGAGCAACGCCTCGATCACACTCTCGCGCTCCCTCCGCTCAGCCTCTTCATCGGCGCGGACCAGCGCGGCCATTCGCAGACGGTCACGGCGACGCCGGATCACATAGAATGGCATGACGATGAACAGCGTAATCGCGGCCGCGATAGAAAGGTCTGCGGCGAGCGCGAGCCCACCGTATCGTCGGCGCGTCCGAGCTCGCCAGATCTCCTCGAACTGGCCCTGCGTGATGCCGTAGGCGCTCCGCACGGCGCTCTCGAACCGACCGGTTTCTTTCCAGTAGCGGAAGAACAGCGTTAGGCCTCGTTCGGGGTCCCGCTCCGCGAGCTCGGCTACGGCGCGGTACGCCAGCGCATACGTCCCCTCGGCGCGCAGCGACCCGCCGGCGAATCCGGCATCGAGGGAGTCGAGAGCAGGCATTCCGCGGAACAGCAGAGCGAGGTTCGCTCCGAGCACCGCATCGCGCGCCACTTCGTTCGCGGAATAGCTCGCGTACCCTTCGTCGAACCAACGCGGTGGCAGGTCGCCGAGCGCCTCATGCAGGGCGAGATGGGCGAGCTCGTGGCGGAGCACCTCGACAGGATCGCCGGCGTCAGATCCGGCGCTCCGGCCCTGCATAACGATGCGGCTCGATTCCGGGAAAGCGACCGCGGCTCCCCACTCGGGAGCGCTGGGGCCGATCCAGTCGCGAAATCGTCGGTGGTCCGGCGCGATCGCGATGACGACGCGCTGAGTTGGCCGCGGGAGCCCGGGAAACGTGTCGCTCGCGACGGCTGAGGCGAGCAGCGACTTCGCGAGCAGCTCGTCGGGTTTGTACGCCACGATCGTGAACCGTGCTTGATCGTAGCGAGATGCCGAGTCTTGGGCGCCCGCCGTGTTGGCGATGACGTATAGGGCAACGACTGCCAGCCACAGGGGGAATCGGGAATCGGGAATCGGGAATCGGAGCACCCTCGGGACCCCTCGATTCCCTATTCCCGATTCCCGATTCCCTACGGTTGTCCCCCAGCCTCCACCTTTGCCAACACCTCGGCGCAGCGCTTTCCCCATGGATTGAACTTGTTCGCCGCCGCACCGGTGCGCCAAGCCTCCTTCGCGTCGTCGTGCTGGCTGGCTAACCAGTGCGCACGACCGAGCTCGAAGTAGGCCTCGATGAGATTCGGCCCCAGTGTCAGGCTCTTACGGAAGAAGGTCTGCGCGTCGTCGTACATCTCGCGCTCGAGATAGACGAGTCCGAGGTAGTAATGCGCGTAGAGCGTCGCCTTCGGGTCGTTGTCGAGCCGGATTGCCTTCGACAGGTGCTCGATCGCCTCGCCGAAGATCCGCTTCTTGAGGCAGATGTAGCCGACGTTGATGCGCGCGAGCGCGTTCGCCGGTTCCTTCGTCAGGACGCGATGGAAATTCATCAGGGCGTCGTCGTACTTCTCCTGATGCATCTGCGCCCAGCCGAGCAGCGATATGGCCTGCAGGTCGTTAGGCGACAGCTCGAGCGCCTTCTGCAGCGCCGTC
>Ga0136846_1218756_pt1 | contig 18538 bp, 14 predicted proteins | sample HopSoiMetagenom2_FD_96841 | JGI IMG/M metagenome (GOLD analysis project Ga0136846, IMG submission 96841) | Grasslands soil microbial communities from Hopland, California, USA - 2 Assembly 2016 (version 4) | ecosystem: Environmental > Terrestrial > Soil > Grasslands | place: USA: Hopland...
ACTCATTGGGATTATTTATATCCAGGTGAACTGGCTTTTTACGATGCTGGAAAATAAGCAGGAAGAATTGGAGAGAAATGTCATTCTTGCAATGGACGATGTGGGCAAATCACTAATAGAACAACGAGGATCTCTGCCAAATTTAAAAAATCCAAAAGGCAGTCCCGGTTTTACCTGGCCTTCTGATCAATTCCTGAAAGAGTTAAACCGGCCGTCTACGATCGGCGAAAGATTTACCGATTATGAAATTTCTGAGATGTTGCAGAGGGCGTTTCAAAAGCATGGATTGAAGGAAACCAGATTTGAATTTGCAATCACTTCTAATTTCAACCTCATCAGTTATGAATTGAAGTCGATGAATTTCATGAAGGATGCAGAAGACACCGTTCATAGCAAATCGTTTATTTATCCTTTACTCGTTCAGAGCGGCAGCAATTACGAAGGACTTGTTCCGGATGAGACCATGATTGTGATCGTCCCAAACATTAAGAAGATCGTGTTGAAGCAAATGAAGTGGATGATTATCGGGTCAGTATTATTTACGCTAATCATCGTAGCAGCATTCTTCCTCACAGTAAGCGCACTGCTCCGACAGAAAAAGTTAAGCGCCATCAAGAATGACTTCATCAACAACATGACACACGAATTCAAGACTCCGCTGGCAACGATTTCTTTGGCGGTGGATGCGCTTCGAAATGATAAAGTGGCGCAGGACAAGGAGAAGAGCGAATATTTTAGTAGTATCATCAAAGAAGAGAACAAGCGGATGAACAAGCATGTGGAGACAATATTACAATCCGCTTTGCTGGACAGGCAAGAGGTGAGGTTGAACCTTAAACCCATTCACGTACACCAGGTGATCACTGAAGTTCTGGAGAATTTTAAATTACAATTACAGCACAAGCACGGAAATGCAGGCCTCAACCTGAGCGCTACGAACGATTTGATTGCCGCTGACGAAGTTCATTTTACCAACCTGATCTCTAACCTGATTGATAATGCAATAAAGTACTCAAAAGACAACCAGGACCTTTGTATAAAGATTTTCACTCAGAACACAAATAAGCATGTTGCCATCAGGATCGAAGACAATGGAATTGGAATGAGTAAGGAGTCACAGAGAAGGATATTCGAAAAATTTTATCGCGCCCACACAGGTAATATTCATAACGTAAAGGGTTTCGGTCTCGGATTAAGTTATGTGAAAACGATGATAGACGCCCATAATGGAAAGATCAAGGTGGACAGTACATTAGGGAAGGGGACGGTTTTCACTATTGAACTTCCTCTTGCGAAGCAAGCAATTACGGCCTGATTAATAAAGGTACCCGGTACCGTGACATTATTGCTGTTAATCTCAATCATCTGCATAGATAAGACAACCATCTCCGTAACTCAGGAACCTGAACTGATTTGCCAAAGCATACTCATATAATTTTTTCCAACCTGTCCCTGCTATGGCAGCTACCAACAACAAGAGTGTTGATTGAGGCTGATGAAAATTTGTAACCAGGATGTTGATCATTCGCAATTTGTATCCCGGCACGATCAATAATCTCGTTTTCGCAAACAACTTTTCAATGCGGTTCATTTGCATCCAGCTGAGCAAAGAATTCAATGCAACCTCTTTATTGATATGTTGAGGCAACGAATATGCTTCCCATTGATCCAAATTCAATTCATGCAGCTCTATTTTTGGGTTTAGGTTAGTTTTTACTCCAAGCCAGTATAAAGTTTCAAGTGTTCGGGCCGAGGTTGTCCCTACCGCGGTTATCTGTTTACCAGAGTTGAGCTTATTCAACAGTATGTTGTCAACTTCAAAAGACTCCGCGTGCATTTCATGCTCCGCCATGGTTTCCGTTTTTACCGGCTTGAATGTTCCTGCCCCAACGTGAAGTGTGAGATACAATTTCTCAATATTCTTCAATGCGAGTTGATCGAAAACAGCTTCCGTGAAATGAAGGCCGGCAGTTGGTGCTGCCACCGAGCCGGGCTCTTTTGCATAAATGGTTTGATAGCGTTCTTCATCCACTTGTTCAGCTTCTCGCTTAATATACGGTGGGAGCGGCATCGCCCCAGCCAGGTGGAGTACTTCAGCAAACGCGTACGTAACTGGCGTCCACGACAATTCAATAATAAAAGTATCTGCATCCCTGCTATTAATGGTTGCGGTGAGCGTGAGAACGTTTGAATCACGTTCGATTTTTTTTTGGAGCAACGTTCCGTGCTTCCATTTTGAAGCGCCGCCGATGAGGCATTTCCATAAAACCTTTTCCTTTTGCAACATCGCAGTTGAAATGTCTGCGTATTCGGCGGATGGCTCGAGGCAAAAAATTTCAATGATTCCACCAGAAGGTTTTTGGAATAATAATCGCGCCTCTACTACCTTCGTGTTATTGAAAACAATAATTGAATTCGAAGGAAGATAATGAGCGATGTTACGATAGACATCTTGCTCGGTTTCTCCTTTATTATAGACCAATATTTTTGACGCGTCTCTACTTGCAAGTGGGTATTTAGCGATTCTGTCTTCGGGAAGAAAATAACTATAATCGCTGATGCTGATACTGTCGGGATTCATTAATAAAATAATTGTACAATTCTTCGATCTTCAGTATGCTTCATTTCGCGTGCATCATTTTCTTTTTGCGAGAGGTACTACGAGTTTTAAGCCACTCCATAATTCGCTCACCGCGCATACTTTCACATCCACGAGGCCATTTTTCAAACTGTAATTGCGAATAACATCTTCAGTAACATCCGTGGCAATGCCAGCACTCTTTTTATACCACGATACCCAGATCACTATTTCTGAATTCGCTTCAACTAATCTTTTCAACTTCTTCATTTCAGATTCAAATTCCTTTTGTGAGGTAACAAAAAGGTGAACCAGGTCAGGAGTTTTCTTTGCAGGACACAATTGATCCGAAATATCAATCTCTATCAAATCGAAATAATTGTCAGGCTGGGCTATAAGTCGCACAAAAGTCGTGGACTTGATACCCAACTTTTGAATTAGAGGTGTTCCGGAATAGCCTACTGCCATAATCCACAGGTTATCCACTGCAATCCACATCCAATCCACCGCCCTTTTCGCTGGTTTTCCCCACACCTAAGGCAAATGCTTGCCAGCATTGATTTCAAAGAAAGTTTGCAAGTGGAAAAATAAAATAATTTCATTTTCGTTTGGAAAGTGGGAAAAAGTGTTATTTTGTGTTGATTTTAGGAAATTAGATGCAAATCCTTGTAAATGATTGGTTTTCTTGGAGAATACGAGGCCACTTTGGACCCGAAAGGGCGATTTCTTCTGCCGGCTGGTTTTAAAAAGCAGCTGCCGGAGGAAGGGGGAAATGTATTCGTCATCAACAGGGGATTTGAGAAATGTCTGAGCCTGTATCCAATGATGAGTTGGGAACCGATATACGAGAGGATCAGCAAGTTGAACGATTTTGATCACAAGGTAAGAGAATTCAGAAGATACTTTTTGAACGGGGCAACACAGTTGGAATTGGATTCTGCAGGCAGGTTACTAGTTCCATCAAATTTGAAAGACCATGCCATGCTAGGAAAAGACATTGTGCTGGTAGCCGCCGTTAACAAAATTGAGATCTGGGATAAGAGTAAGTACCAGCAGTTCTTTGAAACTTTTTCACCGGAAACTTTTAGCAGGCTTGCCGAGCAGGTCATGAGCGGAGATGACAAGTTGATTAGTTGACGTGATGATGAGCGAAACGAAGTACGATAGTGAATCAGCTTCCTCAAATCAACCGTATCATGTTCCAGTCTTGCTACATGAAGCGATAGATGGCCTGAACATTCAGCCTGGCGGCATTTACGTGGATTGTACGTTTGGTGGTGGAGGTCATAGTCGCGAAATATTAAACCGGCTAAATCCTCAGGGAAAATTAGTAGCGTTTGATCAGGATGCTGATGCGAGAAAAAATTTGCCTTCTGATGAGCGGGTGGTTTTTGTGCCTCATAACTTTCGGCATCTTCAACGTTTTCTGCGGCTACATAAACTCTCGCGTGTCGATGGAATTCTCGCAGACCTGGGCGTGAGTAGTTATCAGTTAGATCAGCCCGAGCGCGGCTTTTCCACCAGATATGAAGCAGAACTAGACATGCGGATGGACCAACGGCAGGAGCTAAAAGCGTACGACGTGCTTGCGACATATTCGGAGGCCCAGCTACACAAACTATTTGAGCAGTACGGAGAAGTAACAAATTCGAAAACGCTGGCACGAACTATTGTGCAGGCAAGGCAGAATAGCTCAGTCCGGACGATCAGCAACTTTAAGCAGGCGGTAAGCGGCATCGTGAAAGGAAACCCGAATAAATATTTTGCACAGGTTTTCCAGGCGTTGCGAATTGAAGTGAACGATGAGTTTGGGGCACTTAGAGAGTTATTGCTGCAAGCGGTTGACGTTTTAAACGAAGGAGGAAGAATTGCGGTGATCACATTTCATTCCCTGGAGGACAGAATCGTAAAGCATTTTTTAAAGAAAGGCAATTTCGAACCTGATGAATCTAGCAACCCGTTCCAGCAACAAGCACCTCCATTATTCAAGCTGATCAACAAGAAGCCCATTCAACCCAGCCCGCAAGAGATAAAAAATAATCCGCGATCAAGGAGTGCAAGACTTCGCATCGCAGAAAAAATATAACAGGGACGGTCCCCTACGGGGGGCTCCCCTGAAATCGTTCGATAATGGAATCAAATGAGAACATCCAGGAAATAAAAAAAGACTGGAAAAAAATTTTTAGCTACCGATGGATCGTGAAGAACCTGCCCTTCTTTCTTTTTCTGGCAGTGTTGGCAGTGATTTATATATACAATGGACATTACGCTGATAAGACGATTCGCAATATCAATAAAGTAAGTAACGAATTGAAAGAATTGCATTACGAGTACAAGACATTGAAGAGTGAAGTGATGTTTCGAAGTAAACAAAGCGAACTCGCAAAAGCAGTAGCGCCGCTGGGATTGAAAGAACTGGTTGTACCACCTTATGTATTAACCGACAGTGCAAAATGATTTAGCGATCTGAAAGATTCTGAGCATGCGCTTCAAATTGAGTTTAATTAGGACGGTTTCATATAGCACACTTACCATCCGCACCCAGCCCGTCGAAAGACGGGCGCAGGATTGCGGACACTGAAATCACGAGCTGACTTTGAATGAAAACTTTTTTGGCAACAGATATCCGTAACCATGAAACAGGTACATCTGAATCCATTATTCTGCATCGCTGCCAGGTAGCGGGCTTCATCTTAAATTAAGCATGGAAGTTAAGCGCGACATATTGTGGAGGGTGTATCTCTGTTTCCTCGGAATCGTATTACTGAGTTCGATTGTGTTGACCAGGGTAATCTATATTCAAAAAGCAGAAGGTGCATATTGGCGTGGAATGAGCGATAGTCTACGGCAAAAGGTAGTGGAAACAGAAGCGGAAAGAGGTACTATCTATAGCGAAGATGGTAACATGCTTAGCACTTCGATTCCATATTTCGATATTTATATTGATTTTGCCGCGGACGGTTTAACCGAAAAAAATGGCAAACGTTTTCGTGACAATGTTGACTCACTTTCTACCGCGCTTGCACAATTCTTTAGAGACAAATCATCAAAAGAATATAAACAGGAACTTCAACGAGGCTTTCGTGTGAAGGACAGATACCACTCCCTGAAAAAGAATTTGTCGTTCCAGGAATACCGCGCTTTAAGAAATTTTCCGCTTGTTCGACTTGGTAAAAATAAAAGTGGATTTATCGCCGACGTTAAAAGTAAACGACTGAATCCTTTCGGATTGTTGGCGAATAGAACAATTGGGCTTGCTCGACAAAATGCCCAGAATGTAGGATTGGAAAGGACGTACGACAGTTTGCTTGTAGGTGAATCGGGCAAAAGACTTATTCGCTTTGTTGGAGCCGGGGCCTTCGTTCCGGTGGATGGATATGAGATTGAACCAAAAGATGGGAAGGATATCATCACCACGCTGGATGTGAATGTCCAGGACATCGCGGAGAACGCCTTATTGAAAATGTTAGTTGATAATGAAGCAGAGCATGGCACCTGTATAGTGATGGAAGTGAAAACGGGAAAGGTAAAAGCCATTGCCAACCTGGGCAGGCAACAGAATGGAGAATACATCGAAGACCTTAATTACGCGATCAGGGGATCGGAGCCAGGATCTACATTCAAGCTTGCAACCATGTTGTCCCTCCTCGAGGACCATGCTATAAAGTTGAATGATCATGTCAATCTTGAAGGCGGCACATGGCGGGTTTCCAACCGGGTTGTGTATGACAGTGAAAAGCATGGCCTCAACGATGTCACAATAAAAGAAGCATTTGAACACAGCTCCAACGTTGGTATGGCAAAGCTTGTATGGAGTCATTACGGAGACAATCCGGGAAAATTTATTGAACACTTGCGCAGTTTAAAATTAGATCAGCCTTCTGGCATCGACCTCGTGGGTGAAACGCGGCCCATTATTAAAAACCCTAAATCACGCACGTGGAGTGCGACCACTCTTCCGTGGATGGCGTTCGGATATGAAGTTTTGGTAAGCCCTTTGCAAACATTAATGTTATACAATGCAGTGGCTAACGATGGAGTGATGATGAAACCCTATTTGGTGAATGAATTGCGTGAATCGGGAATTACGATACAGAAAAACGATCCACAGATCGTTGAGGAGAGTATTTGCAGTAAAAGTACTTTGACAATGCTTCGTGAATGTCTGGAAGGAGTCCTCATTGAAGGGACGGGCAAAGACCTCAATACACCTTTTTATAAAATAGCCGGGAAAACAGGTACGGCTTTGGTGGCTAATGGCCGACATGGTTATGCCGATCATATTTATCAATCCTCTTTTGCAGGATATTTTCCCGCCGATGATCCTAAGTATTCCTGCATAGTGGTGATCAGGAATAAACCGTTCGCGAAAAAATTTTATGGTGCAATGGTAGCGGGCCCGGTCTTTAGAGAAGTGGCGGATAAGTTAATGGCGTTGAATGTTGAAAAGAATGAAGCATACACGTCAAATGTTACTAGTCCGCCAAAACCGGACAGCAGCACATATTGTTATCCTGGATCCACTGAATCACTTAAGTCAGTATTAAATGACATCGGTTTCCATTACAAGGATTCATCTGACCGACTTGCATGGAGCCGCATGTATCCGAACCATAACGAAGCGGTATTAAACCGTCAGCAGACGAACGGGAACAGAGTTCCGAATTTAAAAGGAATGGGATTGAGAGATGCTGTTTACCTGCTGGAAACGATGGACGTGAAAGTGGTGGCTAAGGGGAAGGGAAAAGTAAATAACCAATCACTCGAGCCAGGAACACCAATTCAAAAGAATCAAACTGTTACTCTCGAGTTAGATTAATGTCGAAGCTGCAAGACATATTATATAAGGTAGCGATCCGCTCTGTGAAAGGAAATCTGTCTGTTACCATTAACGATCTACAAATCGATTCGAGAAAAGCAAAAAAAGGCTCAGCGTTCATAGCAATAAGGGGAGGGATGGATGGGCACCAGTTCATTGACAAGGCAATTGAGAGCGGGGCAATATGCATTATTTGTGAAGAGTTGCCGCCGTCACTCAAGGAAGAAATTGTATACGTGCAGGTAGAGAACACTGCTGCAGCAGCCGGAGAGATGGCGCACAATTATTATGGTCACCCTTCGGAAAAATTGCAACTGGTTGGAGTAACAGGAACGAATGGTAAGACGACAGTGGCGACTTTATTATTCAAGCTGTTTACTAATCTCGGTTGTAAAGTCGGTTTGATCAGCACGGTGCAGAACCAGGTGGCCGGGAAGATCATGCCGGCTACGCACACAACGCCTGATGCAATCAGCTTGAATGGACTGTTGAAGCAAATGCTGGATGAAGGATGCACGCATGTATTTATGGAAGTAAGCTCTCATGCCATTGATCAGCATCGGATAACAGGATTAAAATATGCGGGAGGGATATTCACGAACATTACGCACGATCACCTGGACTATCACGGAACGTTTGATGAATACATTCGGGTGAAGAAATTGTTTTTTGATTCATTGCCCTCTTCTGCGTTCGCAATTTCAAATGCGGATGACAAAAGAGGTCCCGTAATGCTGCAAAATACCTATGCGAAGAAATATTTATATAGCCTTAAAACACTTGCTGAATTCAAAGGGAAAATATTAGAGAACAACCTGAGTGGTTTAGTAATGTCTATCAATGAACAGGAAGTGCATTTCAGGTTGATCGGCGAATTCAATGCTTATAACCTGCTTGCAGTTTATGGCGCGGCAGTTTGCCTGGGGGAAGACAAGCATGAAGTGCTGCGTTGCCTGAGTGTGTTGACCGGAGCTGAAGGAAGATTCGACTATGTTGTTTCGAAGAAGGAGCATGTTATAGGAATAGTTGATTACGCACACACACCGGATGCGCTGTTGAATGTTCTCGCCACTATCAAAAAGCTCAGAAAGGGGCATGAACAGGTTATTACAGTAGTAGGATGCGGAGGTGACAGGGATAAAACGAAGAGACCAATCATGGCTGAAGTGGCTTGTGAACATAGTGACAGAGTAATATTCACTTCGGACAATCCGAGGAGCGAGGACCCTGAACAAATTATCAGGGACATGGAACAAGGATTGAGTGCGGCTGCAAGGAGAAAATATATATCAATTACCGACAGAAGGGAAGCAATTAAAACAGCGGTAAGTCTCACAAAACCAGAAGACATATTGCTGATAGCAGGAAAGGGACATGAAAAATACCAGGACATAAAAGGAGTGAAACAACATTTTGACGATAAGGAAGAATTAGAAAAGATGTTCGAATTGTTTTCAAAGTGATCGTCTGTTAAGAAGTGCCCATTAGATAAAACTTACTAACCTAACCAGGATGCTATATCAATTATTTGATTGGTTAAAGAGTGAAGGAACGAGGATACCGGGAGGTAACCTGTTTCTCTTCATTACCTTCCGGGTTTTGCTGGCGCTCTTACTTTCCCTGGTAGTATCAACCCTGGTTGGGAAAAAAATAATCAATTTCCTGAGCAAAAAACAAATTGGCGAAAGCGTCAGGGATCTAGGTCTGCAGGGAGAGAAGCAAAAAAAAGGTACACCTACTATGGGAGGTATCATCATCCTGCTCGCGATCCTTATCCCAACTTTACTACTGGCCGACCTGCAGAAGGCATATGTACGCTTAATGATCTTTGCCACAATCTGGCTCGGCATCATCGGGTTTATCGACGATTATTTAAAGTTGCGTGCAAAAAGAATTGCACAGGAACAAGGCATATCATATAAAAAAGGCGATAAGGATGGACTTGCAGGCTGGTTTAAAATCCTCGGTCAGGTTGTTCTGGGCCTCGTGGTTGCTGCTACGCTCCTGTTCAACGACAATGTCAAAGTGTATCGTGAATTTCTTGGGACCAACGTTCCCGATTCAGTAAATACTATACAGATTCCCTATAACGGCAGAGAAAGAATTTTCGTTGAAGCGCAGCCATGGATCACCACGATACCTTTTGTAAAAACACATGAGTTTAATTATTCCAGGTTGTTGCCAAAAGCATTACGAGCCGGCACCTGGCTGCTGTATGCGATTATCATCATCTTTATTATAACCGCAGTTTCAAATGGAGCAAATATCACTGATGGACTGGATGGGTTAGCAACAGGAACCTCTGCGATCATTGGTGTGTGCCTCGCCGTGTTCGCGTACGCAAGTGGTGACCTCCGCCTTGCGGATTACCTGAACATCATGTACATACCTAATCTTGGCGAACTTTCTGTATTCATAGGTGCGATGGTTGGTGCGTGTATTGGGTTCTTGTGGTACAACTCGTTTCCCGCCCAGGTATTCATGGGGGACACAGGAAGTTTGTCTCTCGGAGGAATCATTGCGGCCCTGGCCATAATTGTAAGAAAGGAATTGCTTCTGCCGATTTTTTGCGGCGTTTTCCTGGTGGAGAATATGAGCGTGATGATCCAGGTGGCTTATTTCAAGTATACCAAAAGAAAGCACGGGGAAGGAAGACGAATTTTCCTGATGAGCCCATTGCATCATCATTACCAGAAGCTGGGCTATCATGAAAGTAAGATTGTAACAAGGTTTTGGATTGTGACCATTCTGTGTGTAGTATTTGCCATTGTGACTTTGAAGATCAGGTAAGGACAGCAGTTGTTCATCTTCGGATGATAGGAATAGATTACTGAAAAACCAACCCATTAAAACTCCAACCACGGAAAAACCATTAACAAATTGTGTAGTATAAACTAATGCTTTTGAAGAACCCATTAATCCGTTTCGCTATTTAAACATTTCAACACTTAATTAAATTTTTTGTGCATCGGTTAGTAATACTGGGTGGAGGTGAGAGTGGCGTAGGTTCGGCCATTCTTGGCAAGAAGGAAGGATATGAAGTTTTCCTATCTGACGCTGGCTCTTTGAAAGAGAATTATAAAACGGAATTAAAAAGTCACGGAATTGTTTTTGAGGAAGGACAGCACTCGGCAGAAAAAATTTTACAAGCGGATGAAGTAATGAAAAGCCCTGGTATTCCTGAGAAGAATGAAATGGTGAAGTCAATTAGAAAAAAAGGGATGCCGGTGATCAGCGAGATAGAATTGGCTTTTCGGTTCAAGGGAACTGCAAAGATTATCGCGATAACGGGAAGCAACGGCAAGACTACCACTACTGCACTTTGCTATCACATGTGCAGGCAGTCCGGGCTCGATGCCGCTCTTGTTGGCAACATTGGGTATTCATTTGCAAGGCAGGTGGCAGAAGATCCGAAGCCCTGGTATGTTGCAGAGATCAGCAGTTTTCAATTGGATGATATCGCGTTTTTCAGACCCGACGTAGCGATCCTAACGAATATAACAGAAGATCATTTGGACAGGTATGATTACGAATTCACCAATTATATCGCAAGCAAATTCCGGATTACACAAAACCAAACTGACAAAGACTATTTCATTTTTTGCGAAGATGACCCAGTGACGATGCAATATATAAATCGGTATTCCATAAAATCTAACCCATTACCAACTACTATGAGAGAAGAACTGAACAAAGGCGCTTACATCAGGAACGGATTAATGACCGTATCAGCTGGAGACGAAAAAATGCAAATGAGCATATATGATTTTGCATTGAAAGGAAAACACAATCAATACAACACCATGGCAGCAGCGTTGGCGGCAACCCTTCTCGGGTTGCGAAAAGAAAAAATTCGGGAAGCCATACAAAGTTTTGAAGCCCTCGAACACAGGATGGAAGTTTTACCATTGGTAAGAGGAGTAGAATTCATCAACGATAGTAAGGCAACGAACGTGAACAGCACCTGGTACGCACTGGAGAGCATGTCAAAACCTACCGTACTTATTCTGGGCGGGATCGATAAAGGGAATGATTATTCACTAATAAGAGATCTCGTAAAAGAAAAAGTGAAAGCCATTGTCTGCCTCGGAATGGACAATCGAAAAATCCACGAGGCTTTCATGAATGATGTGCCTGTGATTGTGAATACCACTAGCGCAAAGGAAGCGGTACACACATCCTTCAGGTTGGCTAACAAAGGAGATGTGGTCTTATTAAGTCCAGCCTGCGCAAGCTTCGATCTGTTTAAGAATTATGAAGACAGGGGAAAGCAGTTTAAGGAAGCGGTCAGGGAACTATAAAGCTGAAGGCGCAAGAAACAAGGTAAAAGGAACAAGGAACGAGTAATCAGTAACCAGTATCCAGAAAGAGACAGTTGAGACTTGATATAAAATGATAGAGGCAACAACGATAGAGCAAGGGTCATTAAGGGGCCTGCATGAAAAGGCAAAGGGTGATAAGGTCATTTGGGCCATTGTCATTTTGCTTGCATTGGTGTCAGTGCTTACTGTTTACAGTTCTACAGGTTTGCTGGCATATAAAATGAATAAGGGTAATACTGAGTTCTACCTGTTCAAGCAAATTGCATTCATAGCCATTGGCATCGGGGTGATCTATTTTATGCACAGGGTAAATTATACTTTTTTTTCAAGGTTGGCGATCATACTCTTTTTGCTTTCTATTCCTCTATTGCTTTACACCCTTTTTTACGGCGTCCGTTTGAATGAAGGCAGTCGCTGGATCCGGCTGCCTATTATTCATCTCACTTTTCAAACATCCGACCTCGCGAAGCTTGCACTCTTCATGTATTTAAGCAGGCAACTAAGCAGGAAGCAAGAAGTGATTAAGCAATGGAAACCGGGCTTCCTGCCCATCATTATTCCTGTTGCTATTATTTGTGCGCTTATTGCGCCAGCAAACCTTTCAACTGCACTATTACTTGGTTCATGCTGCCTGATGCTGATGTTTATTGGGAGAGTGAAAGCAAAACACCTCTTGCTAACGATTGGCATATCTCTTATACCCGTGGTCATTCTTGTATCTATTGCAATGGCATACTATGATAAAAAAGAGGAGAAGTGCAAGGATCTGCCTGCCATACTGCAGGTATCCAGAATACCCACCTGGATAAAGCGCGTTCAGAATTTTATGTATTCGTCGAAAGATGTGGACAGAGACGACAATTACCAGGTGAACCAGGCAAAAATCGCGATTGCAAAAGGAGGAGTCCTCGGCCTGGGGCCAGGCAATAGCGAGCAGAGAAATTTTTTACCACATCCGTATTCGGATTTTATATATGCGATCATCATCGAAGAATATGGTCTCGTAGGAGGGGCGTTTATCATTTTCATCTACCTGGTATTTCTTTTCAGGAGCATCAGGTTATTCCGGAAATGTCCATATGCATTTGGTGCGTTCCTCGCCCTCGGATTGAGTTTCACGCTAGTAATCCAGGCACTGGTGAATATGGCGGTGAATGTAAACTTGTTCCCGGTGACGGGAGTAACGCTGCCATTGGTGAGCATGGGAGGAAGCTCGTTCCTGTTTACTTGTGTTGCTATTGGGATCATATTGAGTGTTGCCAGAAATGTGGAGCAGTTAGAAGGGAAGCAGACCTTGAATGCTCAATGAGGAATTGTCAATGCTGAAGGTTAAAGCAAAGAAATTAGAATAATTGTCAAGGAAAATCATCATAGCGGGAGGAGGGACCGGAGGACACATTTTCCCAGCAATCGCAATTGCCAATGCATTAAAAAAAATAGACCCGGCAATTGAGATCTTTTTTGTGGGAGCAAAAGGCAAAATGGAAATGGAGAAAGTGCCACAGGCGGGATACAACATTACTGGTATCGACATCGCAGGATTCAACAGAAGTTCTTTGATAAAAAATTTCCGGCTGCCGTTCAAACTTGCGAAAAGTTTTTTGCAGGTAAGGCGGATAGTAAATGGATTCCAACCTGATGCAGTCATTGGGGTGGGCGGATACTCCAGCTTCCCTGTTTTACGATATGCACAGGCAAGACGAATCCCAACATTCATTCACGAATCAAATTCGTTTGCGGGCAAATCAAACATCCTGTTGGGCAAGAAAGCGACAAAAGTTTTTGTGGCATCGGAAGGAATGGAAAAATTTTTTCAAAAGGAGAAATTGAAGATCACTGGTAACCCGGTGAGAAGCAGTATAGTCAACAATTCTGTTACAAGGGCCGAAGGGATTGCGTTTTTTCAATTGGATGCTTCAAAGAAAACGGTTCTTGCCACAGGAGGAAGCCTGGGGGCGAAAGGAATAAACGAAGCAATAGCAGAACATATCAGTGATTTCGGAAAGAATGATGTGCAATTGATATGGCAAACCGGAAAACCATTTGTCCGTAAAGCCAAAGACCTTTCGACTGGAATGAAAAATGTTTGGACAAACGACTTCATCACTCAAATGGAATTTGCGTATGCTGCGGCGGATGTTGTGATTTCCAGGGCAGGTGCAATGGCAATAGCAGAACTCAGTGTCGTCGGTAAGCCGGTCATCTTTGTTCCATTTCCATTTGCGGCTGAAGATCACCAAACGGCGAACGCCAAGACGCTTCAAGCGCGAAACGCCGGGCTTATGATCAGGGATAGTGAAGCAAAGGATCAGTTGGTAGATGCTGCAATCAGATTGGTGAAGGATGATGAGAAGCAAAAAAAATTGAAAACGGAAATCGGAAAGTTTGGGATAACTGATGCTGATGAGCGGATAGCCGAATATGTATTAAACCAGATTACTAGTAATTAATAGATGAATGCTAGAGTTGAACAACATACGCGTGGTTTATTTTATCGGCATTGGGGGAATTGGGATGAGTGCCCTGGCAAGATTTTTTCACGGCCGGGGAAAACTCGTGAGTGGGTATGACAAAACCGAATCACATCTTACAAAAGAATTACAACAGGAAGGCGTAAGTGTTCATTACGAGGAGGACCTGGCAAGGATACCGAAGGATGCAGAGTTAGTGGTATACACCCCGGCAGTGCCGAAAGATCACCAGGAACTGGTTTTCTTTCAAAAACATGATTATCCGGTATTGAAGAGGAGTGAGGTGTTGGGATTGATTACAGCGAGCTCTTTTAATGTTTGTGTTGCTGGTACTCATGGTAAGACAACGATATCAACGATGATCGCACATATTCTTCGACATAGTGGATACGGCTGCAATGCATTCCTTGGTGGGATTTCTGTGAACTATGGAACTAATTTTTGGTCCAATGAAAATAATGTGTGCGTCGTGGAAGCGGATGAATATGATAGGAGCTTTCTAAAGCTAAAGCCGAATGTGGCGGTTATCACTGCTATGGACGCGGATCATCTGGACATATATGGAACTGAGAAAGCGATGCAGGACGCTTTTGTGGAATTCTCCGTCAGTGTAAAAGACGATGGATTGCTATTGAGCAAATTCGGACTGAAAAGAGGGAAGGATCTTAAATCGAAACATCATCAAACCTATAGTTTGCAAAACAACGAAGCTGACATATATGGAGCAGCGATCCGGCTGAGGCACGGCAGTTATGAATTCGACGTGATGACCAAGGATTTCATGCTGGACAATGTTCAATTGAATATAGGCGGAATGCACAATGTAGAGAACAGTATCGCAGCGATAGGCGTAGCCAATTATTTGGGCATTTCATCGGACAAGATTAAAAATGCTGTTGCAGATTTCAAAGGAGTGAAGCGCAGGTTTGAATACATCATCAAATCAGAAGATCTAATCTTCATTGATGATTATGCGCATCACCCTGAAGAATTGAAGGCGCTAATCACCGGGGCTAAGGGACTATTCCCTCAAAAGGAATGCATGGTTATTTTCCAACCACACTTGTATTCGAGAACAAGGGATCTCGCCGATGAATTCGCATCAGTGCTCGACCTGGCAGATGAAGTGGTTTTGTTACCGATCTATCCGGCGAGGGAGTTGCCTATACCAGGTGTGACAAGCCGAACGATTTTAGATAAAATGAAACTTGGTAAAAAGAAGATGTTAGAAAAAGCCGAATTAAGAAACTGGCTGCGGGGAAAGAAAATTCCCTTGCTGATAACAGCAGGAGCGGGAGATATCGATAGGGAAGTGCCGGAATTGAAAGAAATATTAGAAAACGGGTAAACATCTTGTGTGCAGGGACTTCGTCTTGCACACCTTGTACCCGTCTAACGGTGATGAGCCGTTGGGCGGGTAATAAGAGATTAGGTTACGATTAGAGGCTGTTAAGATTTAGATGAGCTATGGCCAATTGGAAAAAAAATATGATCCACGCTTTCATGATCACCATGTGGTGCACCATCGGCCTGGCCACTGTGGTGCTATCGGTTGCAGCTATGAAGAACAAGAATCATCAATTGTGTACCGGATATGAAATTGAAATCTCTGGCGGAGAAGAGGAATTATTTATCGATAAGAAAAAAGTTGAGGAAATATTGTTTCACAATCCAATGGACGCTCACCGACGGATTGCTGAATATGACCTGCGGTCGATGGAAAGAAAGTTGGAAGCGAATGTGTGGATCCGGGATGCGCAATTGTTCTTTGATAAGAGCGGCAAATTGCAGGTGATTGTGCAGGAACGGGAACCAATTGCCAGGGTGTTTACCACAGAAGGGAAGACTTTCTTTATTGATAGTAGCGGCGTGCGATTGCCGGTTGAACGAAACAAAGTTGCGCGACTGCCACTGTTTACAAATTTTCCTGCAGGTGTCGGCAAAACGAAATCTGCAGACAGCGTATTGATTAGTGAAATGATAAGGTTAAGTGAGTTCATTAATTCTAATACATTCTGGTCAGCGCAGCTTGAACAGCTGGATATAACGTCAAACCGAACGTTCGAATTAGTGCCACTGGTAGGAAATCACACCATTGTATTTGGTGATGACCGCAATTTGCAAGAGAAGTTTGAGCGGCTATTTATTTTTTATAAGCAGGTGATGTCGAAAACCGGCTTTGAGTATTATGCAAAGTTAGATGTTCAATATGCCGGACAGGTAGTGGCCACACGGAAGGCCGCCCCAGTTTCCAAACAGGATTCTCTTCTTGCAGTTCAGAAGGTTCAGCAAATGATTGCTGCAGCAAGACAATTAGAACCGGATACCCTGTCACAAGTGAACATCCAGCCGGTTGAAAGATCTGAGATGAATGAACAGAGTCTAAAAAATTATGATCTGTTGCCCATGAACACGGACTCCGCACTTCCTGAAACCCCTAAAACCCCAGACCCTGTGAAAACCATTTTTGAAAAGCAAACGAATCAAAATATAAGAAAACCAATTAAAAAAGTAACCGTGAAGAAAGAACCGAAGGCAACGATGGAAAAGAGAGGATTTTAGGATTGTGGATTGTGGATTGCGGATTGTCCGCAGGACCCGGCGGGCGGACTGTGTCCGCCGAAGCCAGGCGAAGGCGGACTGACAAAAATAAAATCGAAATGAGTTTAATTTTTCAAATAAAAACAACACACCATGAATAATGAGCAACCTATCATCGTTGGGTTGGACATCGGAACCACCAAAATAGCTGCCATTGCCGGACGTAAGAACGAGTTCGGCAAGTTAGAGATCCTCGGATTTGGTCGCGCAAATTCAAACGGAGTGAAACACGGGCAGGTCCTCAACATTGATGAAACTATTAAGGCAATTAAGTCCGCACTCGAGAACTGTTATTCCTCTAACCCGAACCTCGAGATCAATGAAGTGTACGTTGGCATTGCAGGCCACCACATCAAGAGCCTCCAAACCCGCGGCGACATTGTGAGGCACGATACAAATGAAGAGATCAAGCAAACGGAGATAGATCAGCTGGTAGCAGATCAATACAAAACATACATTCCCGCCGGTGATCAGATTATTGATGTGATCCCACAGGAATTTACTGTTGATAATTTTCAAAACATTCCTAACCCGATTGGTTATGGCGGAGTGAAAGTAGGGGCGAATTTTCACATCATCACCGGGGATAAGAATGCCATCCGCAATATTAACAGGGCAGTTGAAAAAAGTGGATTGCATACAAAAGACCTCGTATTGCAACCTTTAGCTTCAGCATCCGCAGTCATGGGTTCAGAAGATATGGAAGCGGGTGTTGCGATCGTGGATATTGGCGGCGGTACAACAGACCTCGCTGTTTTTTACGAAGGCATTCTCAAGCACACTGCCGTGATTCCATTCGGCGGTGAAAACATTACCAATGATATTAAAACTGGCTTGGGAGTTCTCAAGACCCAGGCGGAACAAATGAAGGTGCAGTTTGGATCTGCACTTGCAAATGAAGCAAAGGCAAATGCCTTTATTACCATTCCTGGTTTAAGAGGAATGCCGGCGAAAGAAATCAGTGTAAAAAATCTTTCCAATATCATCCAGGCAAGGATGAGCGAGATCCTGGATTTCGTCAGTTACCACCTTAAGCAAGTGGGATTGGATAACAAAATGTTGAATGGTGGCATTGTACTTACCGGTGGTGGATCTCAACTAAAACATGTTATTCAGTTGACCGAATACGTCACGGGTTTGAATTCGCGCATCGGCTTTCCAAATGAACATCTGTCGGCCGGACATATTGATGAATTGGCAAAGCCAATGTATTCAACCTGTATCGGACTTATACTGAAGGGATACGATGATTATGAACATGCGAGGAAAGAATTCGATTTGAAATACGCAAAAATGGAAGTTCCAAAACAACTACAGAAGCAGGAGGCCGAGGCTGAAGTACTCGTGGAAGAGGAGATTAATACAACACAACGAAAGAAAAGAATGGGCCTCGGAAATTTCTGGGGAAAATTTAAAGATAACCTGATCGATCTTTTCAAAGAAGAAGAAGACCGGGCATTCTGATCTATAGAACTCAAAGAAGCTCTTTATACTAACCATTAATTCATCATCACTTCAATGCTCTTTCTAGTGAGAAGGAGGAAACGGGGTGCAAATGTTATGCTATGATCCATTTTGATCTACCGAAGGAGAAGTCATCCATTATTAAAGTAGTGGGTGTAGGTGGTGGCGGCAGCAATGCTGTTAACTACATGTACAGTTTGAATATTGAAGGTGTGAACTTCATTATTTGTAACACCGATGCGCAAGCCATTGCACTAAGTCGAGTGCCAAATAAGGTACAGCT
>Ga0136846_1226855_pt1 | contig 18536 bp, 20 predicted proteins | sample HopSoiMetagenom2_FD_96841 | JGI IMG/M metagenome (GOLD analysis project Ga0136846, IMG submission 96841) | Grasslands soil microbial communities from Hopland, California, USA - 2 Assembly 2016 (version 4) | ecosystem: Environmental > Terrestrial > Soil > Grasslands | place: USA: Hopland...
TCTCATTCCTTACGGGTTTAAAGATAGTAGGGCTGGATGATGTGGGTGTCATTCATAAGATCACCAATCTGATTTCGGGCGAAATGAAGATCAATATCAACGCCATGACCATTGAGGCCCGGGAAGGTTTGTTCCACGGGAATATCAGGGTGTATGTGCATGATAAAGAAGAACTGGATGATTTGGTAAACAGCCTGAAGAAACTGCCTGGTATTGAAACAGTTGACAGATACGATACGGAACAACAATAAAAGACATATCTGATTGGAAGATGTAGAGATTTTGTGATTTTTCAATCCCGGAACCATTAATTTTTAAAAAATCTCAAAATCGCAAAAACTCAAAATGTCTTGGTGTTTTAACCTATTTTTGCCCCCGTTTGCTACAAATTATTCAAATATTTAATAATGGTTGATGTTTTATTAGGTCTTCAATGGGGCGATGAAGGCAAAGGCAAGATCGTGGACTATTTTGCGCCCAATTATGATGTTATTGCCCGCTTTCAGGGAGGTCCCAATGCAGGCCATACGTTATATGTAAACGAAAAAAAAGTTGTTCTCCATCAAATTCCTTCCGGTATTTTTCATGAGAATACAGTTAACCTGATTGGTAACGGGGTTGTATTAGACCCGGTTACTTTAAAAAGGGAGTGCGAAACTGTGAAAGCGTTTGGCATTGACTACCGGAAAAATTTATTTATTTCAGAAAGAACGCATTTGATATTGCCAACGCACCGTGCATTGGATAAAGCGTCTGAATTATCAAAAGGAAATGATAAGATCGGTTCTACCCTGAAAGGGATCGGACCTGCTTACATGGACAAAACCGGACGTAACGGTTTGCGCGTAGGCGATCTGTTAGATAAAAGTTTCACCACTCAATATATTCGTCTTCGCCTGAAGCACCAGAAGATGCTCGACAGCCTCAATTTCCATGAGGATATTACGGCCTGGGAAGAGGAGTTCTTCGAAGCGCTTGAATTTATGAAAGAATTCAAGATCGTTAATGGCGAATACTTCATCAATGAGAAGATCAGCCAGGGCAAAAAAGTTTTAGCCGAAGGTGCACAAGGAAGTATGCTCGATGTTGATTTTGGAACATTTCCTTTTGTAACTTCATCAAACACTATTTCAGCCGGCGTATGTACCGGTTTAGGTGTAGCGCCCCAAAAAATAAAGGATGTAATAGGCGTAACGAAAGCTTATTGTACACGCGTGGGCAGCGGGCCTTTCCCAACCGAATTGCATGATGAAACCGGAGAAGAACTGCGCCGTATTGGTAACGAATTTGGCGCAACTACGGGTCGCCCCAGACGTTGTGGCTGGATTGACCTGGTAGCACTGAATTTTGCCTGCATGATAAACGGGGTAACAAAACTGGTTATGACAAAAGCAGACGTGCTGGATGCTTTTGATGAGTTAAAAGTATGTACCTCTTACATGGTTAATGGTAAGAGTTCTAAGGAGATCCCTTTCCAAATGACACGCGTGTCAATTTCCCCTGAACTGAAAAGCTTTAAGGGCTGGAAGACAGCAACTGACAAATTTAGAACGTCAGGTGAACTGCCAGGCACCATGAAAGAATATGTATCATTTATTAATTCATATTTAGGGGTGAATATTAATTATATTTCCAATGGTCCGGGACGTGAACAATTGATAGAAATTCAGTAGTTTTCACTTCGGATTTTTTGAGACAAAAAATATTCTAAAAAAATTGGCGAATTAAAAAATTCGCTGAAATTTTACACCACAATCTTACCAGACAATGGCAGCAAAATCTGACAAGGAAAAAAAGACCGGCGGAGACTCTGCACCAAAGTCTTCTAAAGAAACTCCGAAAAAAGCCTCATCAAAACCTAAGAAAGAAGAAGATGAGGATGATGAAGACTTGGAAGATGAAGAGTTAGACACGCCGAAGGCCGCTAAGAAAGGCGGTAAAGCTTCTTCTAAGAAATCTGATGAAGAGGGTGACGAAGAGGACGATGATGTGGATCTTGATGAGGAAGTGGATGATTGGGACAAACCCGAAGAAGACGAAGACTGGGATCCCGACTTCGAAGAATTTGATTTACCCAAATCAAAAGGAAAGAAAGCCAGCAGTGGCACTGGAAGCGGCAGCAGCGCAGGTAAAAAAGGCAAAGGGGGTGACGACGATGACCTGGGCGTTGATGACGAGTTCAAAGATCTTGACCTCTTCAACGACCGCGGCTTCGACGACGACGAGGAGGACTTTTAGTGGTTACTTCTTTTACTGCTCACCCTGTTTCTACAGTGCGCAGACAATTTATATCATTTCCCGTCGCTGATTTTCAGCGAACCAAATTACAAATGTTGAGCTGGGTTAACCAGTTCAACATTTGTTGTTTTCTCGACAACCAGCATTACCATTTACCGCATCATAGTTTTGAATGTATGGCTGCGGCAGGGGCGGTACAAACCCTTGCAACCGCGGCTGGTACTGCATTTGAACAATTGAAGCAATTGTATGAACAACACGGGGACTGGTTGTTTGGTCATTTTAGTTATGACCTGAAAAATGAAACGGAAGGCCTGGCGAGTAACAATGCCGACCACATCGGTTTCCCCGACCTGTGTTTTTTTATTCCTGAAGTAATACTGCAATTAAGCGAACGTGAATTGCTGATAGGCACGTTTGGCAACCGGCACGAAACTGTTTTTCATGAAATATGTGCGGTTGAGCCAGCCCGTGAACCCGCTCAGCCGCTTGCGACGCCCATCAATAGCCGTATATCCAAAGCGGATTACATTACCACTATTCAGCAATTGCAGCAGCATATTCTGCGGGGCGATTGTTATGAGATCAATTTCTGCCAGGAGTTTTTTGCCGAAAAAGTGACCATCGATCCGTTGCAGGTATATAATTCCCTGAGCAATACCTCGCCCAATCCCTTTGCGGCGTATTATAAAACCGGGCAGCAATATTTATTATGCGCCAGCCCCGAACGTTACCTGAAAAAAGAAGGGGATCGCATTTATTCCCAACCCATAAAAGGCACGTCAAAACGCAACCTCAACGATGCGGGTGATGATGTAAGAAATAAAGAACAGTTGTACAACAGCCCCAAAGACCGTTCAGAGAATGTGATGATCGTTGACCTGGTGCGTAACGATCTGTCGAAGATCTGTGAGGAAGCCACCGTGCAGGTGGATGAGTTGTTTGGCATCTACAGTTTCCCACAGGTACATCAAATGATCTCTACCGTTAGCGGACTGTTGCGTAGCGACATTCATTTTATAGATGCGATAAAGGCTACCTTCCCCATGGGTTCCATGACGGGCGCGCCTAAAAAGCGGGTAATGGAACTGATTGAGCAATACGAACAAACCCGGCGCGGCATCTTCTCCGGCGCCGTAGGGTATATTACCCCCGAAGGTGATTTTGATTTCAATGTGGTCATCAGGAGTATTATGTATAATGCGGCTGATAAATATCTTTCCTTTCAGGCAGGTTCTGCCATTACCTTTTACAGCGATCCTGAAAAAGAATATGAAGAATGTTTATTAAAGGCGGCTGCTATTAAGAAAGTGTTAGGCTCTTAAGGTGGGTCATCCGCCAGCTGGCGGATGGCTCACCTTAAAGAAAAAGCCACCCGGTTGGATGGCTTTCTATAAAGTTACCAGAGGGTGAGTCACCCTTGGAGGGTGGCCCACCCTGAAAAAGTTATTTACCTACTGTAGCTCCGCTCAACATCATCTGCACACTCTCATTCAGAATAATATATTTATTAGCGATGAACAGGTCCATTTTATCGGCTGGCAATTTCAGCTCATAGGCATTGTCATTGCTGCCCATAATGACGTCAAAATCGGGGTTGTACCGGTTAAAGTCGCTCTGGTCCATCATAATATTCTTTACAATGGCGGGGGAGTAGTATTTACCAGACACCTCCATGCTTTTGGCATTTGACAGCTCGCTGGTGGAAAGTTTGCGGCTGAGCAGGTGCGTTGCGGTAACCCCTATTTGTTCGGTAACTTCTGCTTTGGTAAGCGTGGTTACGCTGCCCTGGCCTTCAAATATATAATGGGTGCCAATGAATTTCTTTACGTGCATCCGGGTTTCGGCCGGTAAATAGTATTGCAGTTTCCAGAAATTACGGCTGCCCTGGCTCTTTTTAATAGCCGCGTATACGTTGGCCGGTCCGCCGTTGTAAGCGGCAATAACCAGTAACCAGTCGCCAAATTCTCTGTATAGGTCGCGCAGGTATAAAGCGGCCGCATGCGTGCTTTTAGTATAGCTTTTACGCTCGTCAATACCACGGCCAACCTTCAGGCCCAGTAAGCGTGCGGTTTCAGGCATTAGCTGCCAGGGGCCCACAGCGCCTGCCCAGGAGGTGGCGGTTGACTTTAATTCTGATTCAATTACACAGAGGTATTTTAATTCTGAAGGAAGGCCATATTTCTGCAATATGCCATCTATCACATTAAAATAAGGTTTGGCCCAACTCTTCATTTTACGAAGGTCATCGCCATTTTTTTCCATGTAATCCTGCACAAATTGAATAGCGCGGGGGTTTAAACGAATGCCATTGGCGGAATTGTAACCCAGCTCGAAAGCGTGCGTTAACTCATCTTCCTTGGGATCAGTAGAGTCATTGGCAATTTTTCCGGGGAATTCGAACTGTTGCGAAAGCACAACTTTGTTCAGCTTTTCATTACCATTAAAAGGTGTAATTGCTATCCCGTTATCATTACTGTATGCCATGCACAACCATCCCAGGCCTAAACAACCCGAAATAAAAAGTTTTCGTTTCATTTTCGTTAGTTAAAAACTAAAAAATGATCGACCCGGCGGTATGGATTGAGATATGTTCTACACAGGATGAACGGATGAGAGTTTTCTTAGGATTCTTTGGAGTAACAGAACAGATTTAGCGCCGGGGGTCGAAGGGGTTTAGGCTTTTCATTTAGCCGGCATGTCTGAACTGTTGCATCCACTGTTGGGATAGCTGGAGCAAATATAACTCGGAAAATTGGTTCGTCATAATCTGCAACCCATAAGGCATGCCATTACTGTGCCAAAAGAGCGGGATAGAGATGGTGGGAATACCGGTGAGGTTCGAAAATACTGTAAAAATGTCAGCCAGGTACATGGAAATGGGGTCTTCCGTCTTTTCGCCAATGGTAAAGGCGGTAGACGGGGCGGTAGGCAGAAGGATCGCATCGAACTGGCTGAAGATCAGGTTGATCTTTTTAACCAACAGTTTGCGTACCTGCTGTGCTTTCGTAAAATACGCATCGTAATAACCCGCGCTTAACACGAAGGTTCCCAGCATGATACGTCGTTTTACCTCCCAGCCAAAACCTTCTGACCGGGTGGCACAATAAAATTCTGTTAAAGAGATATTTTTTTCAACATTGCGGTGTCCATACTTCACTCCATCGTACCTGGAGAGGTTGGAGGAGGCTTCCGCAGTGGTTAAAATATAATAGGCGGGAACAATGAAATCGAGGTATTCGAAGTCAACAGGCTCTACGGTATGGCCGTCGGCCTGCAGCTTTTTAGTGAACTCCAGAATGGAATCACGGATCTCTTTATCAAGGGCCGGGCTTTCCAGAGCTTCCTTGAAATAAGCGATCCTGAGCGGTTTGGAAGGCAAGGGGGTAAGATCGCTGTACGCATCCACCGGTTGCTGCGCGCCCGTGCTATCGAAATCATCGGGGCCTGCAATTACTTCCAGCACTTGTGCTACATCCGGAACATTGTTGGCGAAAATGCCTATCTGATCGAAAGAAGAGGCGTAGGCTATAAGCCCGTGACGGGAAATGCGGCCGTAGGTAGGTTTAAGTCCTACCACGCCACAGAAATCTGCTGGTTGGCGAACGGAGCCGCCGGTATCGCTTCCCAGGCTTACCATACACTGGCTGGCCTGAACAGCTACGGCAGAACCGCCTGAAGAACCACCGGGCACCCTGGTTTCGTCCAGGGCGTTGAGCACCTTACCGTACGATGAGTTTTCATTGGTTGAACCCATGGCAAACTCATCGCAGTTGGTGGACCCTATTATAATGGCTTCTTCGGCCAGTAATCTTTCAACAGCAGTGGCATTAAAAACGGGCTTGAACCCTTCAAGGATCTTTGACGCGGCGGTAAGCGGGTGATCTTTATAGGCAATTACATCTTTCAGTGCTATTACCACACCGTGTAATTTACCTGTGGGCTTACCGGCTTTGCGGCTGGCATCCAGTTCAGCCGCCCGTTTCAGTGCTTCCTCTGCATAAATATACACATACGCATTCAGGTGCCTGCGGGCTTCAATTTGCTGCAGGTAGTGTTGAACCGCCTCTACACACGTTGCCGTGCCAGAAAGCAGGTCCTGGTGATATTGCGTTATTGAGTGATACTTAAACAAAGGTTGTTACCGGGTTCGATAAAACAAATCGGTTACAGAATAAATTATGTGAGTCTGGACTAGTGAGCTGAAGTTGTAGAGGAGGCTTGTTTTGTGTCCTTCTCGTTAATGCCGTCTTCAATTTCTTTCTTCACATTGTTCTTAGCATCGTTAAACTCCCGGATACCACGGCCAATACCGCGCATGAACTCAGGAATTTTACGTCCACCAAACAGCACCAACACTGCCAGTACAATCAACAACCACTCGCTACCACCAGGCATTGAGATGAACAACAGGTTTACATTACTCAGTAACATGATAAACTTTTTAATTAGTTAGGAAACAAAATTACGCCCTTTTGGAAAGTAAAACGCATAAAAGTCGTGCAAATTACATGATACTAAGGGGAAAACCACCTTTTTGCTACCGGTTAACAAAGTATGATAGCTATTAATAAAAAGAAAAAGCGTTCTCCCAGCTGAACCGGGAGAACGCTTTTAACTATTTTATGTACAAGTGGTTATTTAGCCACTACAGCTGTGTTCATGCGTTTCTCTTTAATACGAGCGCTCTTACCACTGCGTTCGCGCAGATAGAAAAGCTTAGCACGGCGAACACGACCTGTTTTATTCAACTCAATAGAATCAATATTGGGTGAAAAAATAGGGAATGTTCTTTCAACACCTATACTATCGGAGATTTTACGTACAGTAAATGTAGCAGTACCACCTTGTCCCTGGCGTTTGATAACATCGCCACGAAAGCTCTGGATACGCTCTTTACCACCTTCGATAATTTTATAGTTCACAGTTATATTGTCACCCGCTTTAAACTTCGGGAACTCTTTTTTACCTGTCAACTGCTCATGTACAAATTGAACTGCTGCATTCATGACGTTAAAATTTGGGGAGGCAAAGGTAATTAAAAAATCGAATTTATCATTTTTAATTTCCTAAAACCCCCGATTTTCCTGGAATATTTCTTACTTGGCTACGTTTACGGCTCTTTTCTCCCTGATCACGGTAACTTTAATCTGTCCCGGAAAGGTCATTTCGGTCTGGATCTTCTGGGCGATGTCGAAACTCAGCTTGTCTGAATCGTTATCGGTCACTTTCTCTGCTTCTACAATTACCCGTAATTCGCGACCGGCCTGAATAGCGTAGGCCTTTTCAACCCCCTGGTAGCTCAGTGCCAGATTTTCCAGGTCTTTGATACGTTGCAGGTATTGCTGCATGATCTCTCTGCGTGCACCAGGACGGGCGCCGCTGATGGCATCACAGGCCTGTACAATAGGGGAGATCACATATTGCATTTCCATTTCATCGTGGTGGGCGCCGATGGCATTCACCACGGCCGGGTTCTCACCATATTTTTCGGCCAATTTGGCTCCCAGCAGGGCATGGCTCAGTTCAGACTCCTCATCGGGCACTTTACCAATATCGTGTAACAGACCGGCGCGTTTGGCCAGTTTAGGGTTCAAACCAAGTTCAGCAGCCATAATACCACACAGGTTGGCTACTTCGCGGCTGTGCATCAACAGGTTTTGACCGTATGAAGAACGGAAACGCATTTTACCTACGATACGAACCAGCTCTTTATGTAAACCGTGGATACCTAATTCAATTACCGTACGTTCGCCAATTTCAATCACCTGCTCCTCGATCTGGCGGCGGGTTTTTTCCACCACTTCCTCAATACGGGCCGGGTGAATGCGACCATCGGCTACCAGTCTTTGCAAGCTCAGGCGGGCGATTTCGCGGCGAAGGGGATCGAAGGAAGAAAGGATGATGGCTTCCGGCGTATCGTCAACGATCAGGTCAACACCGGTAGCGGCTTCAATAGCTCTGATGTTACGGCCTTCGCGACCAATGATCTGGCCTTTTATTTCATCGCTTTCGAGGTTGAATACCGTGATGGAGTTTTCGATAGCCTGCTCAGCGGCGGTACGCTGAATGGTTTGAATGATGATCTTGCGGGCTTCTTTGTTGGCCTTTTGACGGGCATCGTCAACAATTTCTTGCTGCAGGGCCAGGGCCTGGGTGTGGGCTTCCTGTTTTAAACTCTCAACTAATTGTTTCTTAGCTTCTTCTGCCGTTAAACCGGCAATCTTTTCAAGGCGGCGAATGTGTTCTTCCTGGTGTTTTTCCAGCTCGGTACGCTTCAGGCTTACTACTTCTATCTGGCGGTTCAGGTTTTCTTTTATTGCTTCGTTTTCCTTGATCTGTTTATCGAGCTGGTCGTTTTTTGCATTGATGCCCTGTTCTTTCTGACGGGCCCGGTTCTCACTTTCTCCCAGTTTGCGGTTGCGCTCTGTTACTTCTTTATCGTATTCGCTCCGCAGTGCCAGGAATTTCTCCTTGGCTTCGAGCTGTTTTTGTTGTTTAATGGTTTCTGCATTCGTTTGTGCGTCGGCAACAATTTTGCGGGCCTGACTTTCGGCCTCTTCGATTTTTAGTCTGGTGTTTTTGGCAAAAAGGGCTTTCCCCAGGCCAATTCCTGCGCCCAGTGCCAAAATACCTACTATTATAGTGGTTAACATACCTTGATCCATTGTGTTTTACATGTTTAAAGAATTCGGCATTATCTCTCCCTCTCTACATTTGGCAAGTATACCATAGTGAGACGTGAATGTGCGAAAATACAAAAAAAGAGGCAGCGGCGCTGCAAGCATTTTGAAGTCAGTTATTTGTAAATGGGGGTTATTTGAATTGTGTTTGATGTACGAATAATGGTTATTGGGTTATTGAGTGGGAGTTTGGGGATTTTGAGTTGGGGTTAGTAGGTTATTAAGTTATTAGGTCCTTTAAATCAATAACTTACAAACACTTACGAACTTATCAATCAGCCAACATTCTATCCAGCAGCTTCTCAATAGCACCAAGTTGCTCGGCTGTCTGATTATCAACCAATGGCTGGCTATCGCCGGCTTTTTGCTGGGTCGCGTACCATAACACTACCATGGCAACGTAGTCCTGCATATCCTTGCCGGCAAAATTGGTTTTGAACTCAATAATTTTATCGTTGATGAGCTTAAGGGTTTTGCGAACCACTTCTTCATCGTTAGGTTCAATCTTAATGCGGTAAGTACGATCGCCGATTAAAACATTTATGGGAATTAATTCTTCCATGAGCTTGCAATTTTGAAAAGCTTGTTTTACATTTATCCACACACAATTCACAGGACTACCTCGGGCTACAATTGGATCGTTTTGGATGGTTTAATGCAAATTTTCGTATTCTATGATTTCTCACCAAAACCAACCGATTAACATGTTCGCTAAAATCAGGTCGAACACCTTCATCGACGCGCTTACGCTGGAGTTGATGGCACCTATACAATCCAGCCTTAAAGCCATATTACGCGATGAACGTGGTTACGAATGTAGCCGTCTCGAAACCAACATACCTCAAGGCGATAAAACAGTTACCTGGAAAGGGTTGAACGATCTGCCGTATGGCGTTTATACCCTTGAGCTTTCCCAGGGGGATGATGAAATGAAAATGCGACTGGTAAAACGGATTTGAACGCGCTTACTCGCTTAGTAATGCAATACACCGGTCAATTTCCCGGATGTAGCGGTTGATCCTTTTTTCTACCTCTTTCTTCTCGCCGTCATTCAACTGACCGGTAACGGTTTGTAGTGCCGTCATTTTCATTTCCAGTTCGTCAATACGTATTAACCGGGCTTTTTCTTTATCGCGCAACGTAACCACCTCTCTGCTCAATTGATCATGTTCTTTTTGCAGCAGTTGATAACTATGTACCACCTGCTGCAATTTATCAGTGATCCGTTTCAGTTGTTCCTGTAATCCCTCCATTGAACAAATTTTTGCCTGGTTATAACTTCACAGGTCCCGATCATTTTCTGATCTCTGCCTGCAGGTTCGTTTCCAGGGCATTCATAATTTTATTCATCATACCGTCAATATCTTTATCGGTGGGGGTTTTTTCCTCATCGAGGAAAGTAAAGCTTACTGCAAGGGATTTTTTATCGGCCCCGAGTTTTTCACTTTCAAAAATATCGAACAGTTGTATCGACTGTAATTTGTCGAGTTTCACCTTTTTTACAGTGTTTTCAACGTCTGCAAAGGGAAGGGATTTGGGCACTACCATTGCCAGGTCGCGGCGCACGGGCAGCTGGCGTGGTAATTCTTTTGCTTTTATAGAGTTGGCGGAAATATACTTCAACATCAGTTCGAAATCCAGGTCGGCATAGAACACCGGTTGCTTAATATCGAACCGCTTTAATTCCTGGGCTGTAACCTGGCCAAGTGTTGCAATAACATCTTTATTTATGGTCACCTGCTGGGTGTTTGCCAGGTTGTTTTCAGCAGGTACGGGGGCAAAGGTTGCTTTAGAGATCCCAGTCAATTGCAATATTCGAGCCACAACGCCTTTTAAATAAAAGATATCTGAGGCTGTTCCTTTACCCTTCCAGGCATCATCCTGTACCTGGCCGGTGATGTATAAACATACATGTTCACGTTCGCTATACTTGCCGGGGCCTTGTGTGCTGTAGGTTTTACCGAATTCAAAGAAGCGAAGATCATTGTTTTTTCGGTTCAGGTTATGCGCAATTGCTTCCAGTCCGGTTTGCAGCATGGAGGGGCGCATAATGTTATGATCGGCGCTCAGGTTGTTCAACAATTTTACCGCGGTGCTCAGTTCTGTTTCATCAAAGTAAGCCGCATTGGTAATGGAGTTGGTGAATATTTCATTAAAGCCCAAACCAACCAGGTAGTCGGAGGTTTTTTCGCGATAAATATGTTTGCTGCGATTGGGTTCAACCGAAGGAGAAATGGTAATGGCTTTTGGGATCTCCACATTATCGAGGCCATCGATACGCATGATCTCTTCCACAATATCGGCCGGCAGGTGAATATCGGGTTTGCTGAGGGGCGCTGCTGCCACTACATCCTCTGCACTGTCTTTTACAATATCAAAACCCAGGCTTACCAGGATCTTTTTAACGGCATCTGCAGGATAGCTTTTGCCGCTTAGCTTGCGCAGGAAAGAATATTTCAGTTGAACCTGCGGTTGCTGTACGGGGTTGGGATATACATCTATAATGTCTGAAGCAATTTCACCACCGCCCAGTTCTTTTATTAGCAGGGCAGCGCGCTTCAATACGTTTACGGTATTGCTGATGTCAACATTCTTTTCGAACCGGGTTGCTGCATCGGTACGCAGGCCATGGCGGAAAGATGTTTTACGAATGTCAACCGGGTTGAACCAGGCGCTTTCTAAAAATATATTTTTGGTAGAAGCGGTTACACCGCTCTGTGCGCCGCCGAACACGCCGGCTATACACATGCCTTCACTGTTGCCATTGCAGATCATGAGGTCTTCGGCGCTGAGCTTTCTTTCCTTTTCATCGAGGGTAACAAAGGGTGATCCTTCGGCCAGGTTCTTTACCAGCACTTTTTTGCCGGTGATCTTATCGGCATCAAACGCGTGCAGGGGCTGACCGGTTTCGTGCAGCACAAAATTGGTGATGTCTACTATATTATTGATAGGCCGCTGACCAATGGCGCGCAGTTTATCCTGCAACCACTGCGGACTTTCTTTTACCGTAACACCGGAAATGCTTACACCGCTGTAACGCTTGCAGCCCCTGGTGTTTTCAATGGTCACTGCAATGGGGAGGGACGTATTTTCCACCTTGAAATTGTCAGTGGCCAGTGCTTTTACTTTCAGATCTTTATTATCGTGATAACTTAAATAAGCGCACACATCACGGGCAACACCCCGGTGGCTCATGGCATCCATGCGATTGGGGGTAAGGCCAATTTCATAGATCCAATCTGTATAGATCTTGAAGTAATCAGCGGCGGGGATACCCACTTTTACGTCAGCTGGTAAAACCATAATACCGGCATGGTCCTCGCTCAATCCAATTTCATCTTCGGCACAGATCATTCCATAGCTTTCCACCCCGCGGATCTTGGCAATTTTCATTGTCAGGGGATCGCCTTTTTTTGGGTAGATGGTTGTACCCACGGTTGCCACCACTACTTTTTGACCGGTTGCCACATTGGGAGCGCCGCAAACAATCTGCAGGGGATCGCCCGATCCTATATTTACTTTGGTAACTGTTAATTTATCGGCATTGGGATGTTTTTCGGTGGCCAGCACTTCACCGATCACCAGTCCCTGTAACCCACCTTTCAGGCTTTCATACCGTTCCAGGCTCTCTACTTCCAGTCCTACAGAGGTCAATAATTTACTAAGCCGCTCGGGATCAATGGTTACTGGTAAATAATCGTGCAACCAGTTATAGGAAATAGTCATGAATCAGTCTATGATTTTAATTGTTCAACGATGGCAGCAAAGATACAGGTTGCAGGTTACATGTTACAGGTTTGCCGGTTACCGGTTGCCATTTGCAATTTACCTGGTCTCAGTTTATAGTTAACGTTCAGGGTTTCGGGTTCCAGGTTCATTAGTTATTAAATTCATGAGTTCTTTAGTTCGAAAACTCTGGGCGCATTGCTCGCCGCCCGCGTGTCGCCGTTGCCGATTTTTGGCACCTCTCTGCAACCTTCCGTCTTTAGGTCATTCTAAGCTATTCTTAAGGTTATCCTAGGTTCATCCCAGGGTTTAAACCCTAGGATAACCCTAGGATAACCTTAGGATGACCTTAAGATGACCCTGGGATGAGAGGTTTCATTAAGGTGGTTAAGACCAGGATATAAGTTGCCAGATTCCAACCAATTGATTGAAAATCAGAGTGTAGAAATAAAAAACAGTGAGAAATAGTAAGTAAGCAGTGAACTCAGGAAGTCAGGACCCGGAAAAGGGCCAATGGAAAAGCAGACATGTAAATTGTAGTAAAAGCGAGCTTAATTCTTACAAACAATAAAACAGAAGGGGGGAATTTCGGCGGCGCTTAAAATGCGATGAATGCGACCTGGGCGTTGTTCAATACGGCCATTTTGCAGCTTCATTACCTCCACAGCGTGTGAAAAGCTAATAGCATGGGCTGTGAGCAGGTCATAACATAGCCGTTCGTAGTACAGCAGGTGCTGTGCTTCTTTGCTATTCTCTTCAGGCATCATTACTTCATAATGCCGCAACTGGTATACGCGCATGGTCGGTGTTGAAATTAAAGAATCTAATTTACGGTTCTCCGGGTAAATTTAAAATTTGAATCACATCTTTTTATTTGACGTTACCCGAATTCTATTCCTTGTCGTATATATACGCCAATTCTATGCCATTGGTTCAAAAAATTGCTGGAAAGTGGACGGGTGGCCCTTTGAGGGGTTGATTGATGGCTGAAACAGCTGCAAATAGGCGTTTCCAGCTATCGGCAATCATGAAAACCCTGTATGGATAAGCGTTTTCACCAGAAATATTGCGGAAAATCCCATCCCGCCTGCATCTTACTTACCCGTTCTTACCACCAAATATTCAGGCTATAATTCTTACGCACAGGGTGTGTGAATATCGTTTGAACAAAGGTGGCAAACTTTTGTAAATTGTGTATATATATCCTTGATACTGTGGATAAGTGCCCTATTTTTGTGGGTTCCCCTGTGGATTGTTGTTATTAAATATAGAACAGCAATTCTTTTTTCCGGGTATGAGAGGGGTATATATTCGCCGTCCTGACCTTGTGGGGTAACATTGCGTTAACAGTGCAGTAATATTCGCATAACAAACCTTATCCATCAACACTAACCCAGAGCGTCATTGGCTGGCAGTAATAATGAGAAGTGGTATCACGCACCAAGACTCACTTCAGCACCTTGAGAAATCCTGTTTGTAATTTTTTTCAAACCAATGGTTAAATTTTTGTAGACCGTTACCGATGGATTTAACGAACCTTAACAACAAAGACCGAAAACAGCGCCGCCGCAGCTCTATTGATCTGAGTACCATGGTGTATGGCAAAGTTCCCCCCCAGGCAAAAGACCTGGAGGAAGCTGTGCTTGGCGCCATCATGCTCGAAAAGAACGCTTTTGACGTAGCCGTGGAAATTTTGAAACCCGAGTGTTTTTATGTAGATGCGCACCAGCGGATTTACAAGGCCATGCAAAGCCTGCAGCAAAAAAGCCAGCCGATAGATATTTTAACGGTGGTAGAAGAGTTGCGCAGCAAAGAAGAGCTGGAAATGGTAGGCGGCCCCTATTACGTAACCCGTTTAACGAATTCAGTTGTTTCTTCTGCCAATATAGAGGCGCACTCAAAGATCATTTTACAGAAATTCATTCAACGTGAGCTGATCCGCATCAGTGGTGAAATTATTGGTGACGCGTATGAAGACAGCGCCGATGTATTCGACCTGCTCGATGACGCCGAGGCAAAGCTGTTCGAGATCACCAACAGCCACATGAAGAAGAACTACGACAGCATCGATACCATACTGGTGCAAACCGTACAACGGATCGAAGACATGCGTCACAAAACCGAAGATATTACCGGGGTGCCAAGTGGTTTCCCTTCACTGGATAAAGTGACCTATGGATGGCAGGGTTCGGATCTGATTATCCTGGCTGCCCGTCCTGCCGTGGGTAAAACGGCATTCGCCCTTAACCTGGCCCGTAATGCCGCATTGAGTAGTACCCGTCCAACCCCGATCGTGTTCTTCAGTCTTGAAATGAGCTCGGCGCAGCTGGTTACCCGTATCCTAAGCGCCGAAAGTGAAGTGTGGCTCGAAAAGATCTCGCGCGGTAAGATGGAAGATTATGAAATGAAGCAGCTGTACGCCAAGGGTATTCAAAAACTGGCGCAGGCGCCCATCTTTATCGATGATACAGCTGCCCTGAACGTATTTGAGTTGCGTGCGAAATGCCGCCGCTTAAAGACCAAACACAACATCGGCCTTATCATCATCGACTACTTACAGCTGATGAGCGGCGCCGGTAACGGTAAGAACACCAACCGTGAGCAGGAGATCAGTACCATTTCACGTAACTTAAAAATGCTGGCCAAAGAATTACATGTTCCCATCATTGCCCTGTCGCAGTTAAGCCGTGCGGTTGAAACCCGTAAAGATGGTAACAAGATGCCGCAGTTGAGTGACCTTCGTGAATCGGGCGCCATTGAGCAGGATGCCGACATGGTAATGTTCATTTACCGTCCCGAATACTACGATATTACTTCCAATGAAATGGGAGAAAGCAATAAAGGGGAAACCCACGTGCGGATAGCCAAGCACCGTAACGGTTCGCTGGAAACGATTAAGCTGAGAGCGCAACTGCATATTCAGAAGTTTGTGGAGTTTGAAGGCGATGACTTTAGTGGTTTAGGCATGGGTGGCGGCAGCTGGAAGCCAGTGCCTGATGGCGGTGGTAGTGGTGCAGCCGGTGGTGGCGATGATGGCGCCAAACTGTACATACAGGCCGGAAGCAAAATGAACGATATGCCTTACGGTGAAGACGATGATGCTCCGTTTTAATACAATATTGAACATTCGATATTCGAGATGTAAAGCCTTCCTTCTGGAAGGCTTTTTGTTTAGAGGCTGATTTCGGGAGAATGATTAAATTTGAGTAAAGTCATTGAATATGTCTGTAGCAGAAATAAAAAAGCACCTGTACAAAGCCATTGAAGAAATTGATGATGAGGCTTTTTTACAGGCAGTGTATACTATTATTTCTTCAAGAAAGGAGCAAGGTGTGACATATGAATTATCAGATGAGCAATTGCAGATACTTGAAGAAAGAAGGGAAAAATATATAAAAGGGGAAGGGGGAACGTACACCTGGGAGGAGGTAAAGGACAGAATCAGGAAAAAGAAATGACCTACAAACTGGAGATCAGCGGGGAGGCCGACGAAGATATCTTTGAGGCATATAGTTGGTACGAACAGCAAAGTCAGGGGCTGGGGGAGCGGTTCATTGGGGAATTGGAAGTCCTGTTCCATAAAATAACAGTAAATCCACAGCATTATAAAGTTGCCGATCAGTCTTCAGGCAAGCAGCTATTAAATCATTTCCATTCGTAGTTTATTTTGAAATTGTCAACAACAGCATTGTTGTGTACTCTGTATTTCATACCAAACGAAGACCCAACAAAAAATTTTAAGATGTAGCGTGGTACATAATATGCATTACTTTGCACCAAAGAACCGATAATGAACCTGCCGTTTTTTTATATTCCGGATATTGTTGCCAGGCAGCAAGAAATAGAACTGGATGAAGATACCTCGAAACATATAGTGAATGTGCTGCGCATGAAGAAAGACGAGCAGCTGCATTTGACCGATGGTAAAGGTTTTTTATTACTCACGTCCATTACTGACGATCATAAAAAGCGATGCAAGGTATCGGTGCTGAACGAGCAGTTTATTCCGCAAACAGGCCGTAAAACAAGCATTGCCATTTCCCTGCTTAAAAATGCCAGCCGCTTTGAATGGTTCCTTGAAAAAGCGACCGAATTAGGCATCACTGAAATTATTCCCCTCCTGTGCGACAGAACCGAAAAACAACATTTCCGGTTCGACCGCATGCAAAACATCCTGGTGAGCGCCATGCTGCAATCACAACAGGCATGGCTGCCCGTATTGCATCAGCCGGTTGGGTTTGGACAACTACTGAAACAGGAAGATATTATTAGCACCACACAAAAATTTATCGCACACTGTATACCGGGCGATAAACAATCCCTGGCCGCACTGGTGAACAGCTCACTTCCCAGCCAGCTTGTACTGGTTGGCCCAGAAGGTGATTTTAGTCCGGAAGAAGTGGCCTTTGCCACCGAACATTATTTTATGCCTGTTACGCTGGGTAGTACGCGCCTGCGTACAGAGACGGCCGGGATGGTAGCGGCGGTGTTGTTGAAGGCAGACACTCTAATCGCCTAAAGGGGAAGAAAGAAAAAGGCATCTGCTGGTTAACAGATGCCTCTGAAAAATATTGATTTACTCAGCTATGGGATTTCTCTGTCTTCTGCCCTCTGCCTTCTGCCTTTTTTAAACAGTGTTCTGCTCTTCTTTTTTAACAATGGGCTCGTTTAATTGAACCTTTTGTTTTTTGGCTCTTTTAAACATCCACATGTTCAGCATCTCCACACCAAACGAGAAGGCCATCGCAACATAGATATAACTTTTATCGATATGGCTTTTGTGAATAGGTTCCAGGCCTTCAAAGAACAAGCTGAAACCAACCATTAACAAAAAGGCCAGGGCCAGCATCTTTAAGGTAGGATGCTTATGGATAAAAGTGGCGATCTTATCAGAGAAAAAGAACATGATGATCATGGCAATGATAACGGCAACGATCATGATCGGTACATGTTTGGCCAAACCAACGGCAGTAATGATGCTGTCGAATGAGAACACCATATCAATAACTACGATCTGGACTATGATGGCCCCAAAAGATGATTGCCTGCTTTTATTCTCATACATGCCTTCATCACCTTCCAGTTTATCATGTATTTCCTTTACTGTTTTGTATAACAGGAATAAACCACCGGCCAGCATAATTATATTACGCAGGTTAAATGCATAATGGTTATCACGGAAATTAAAGCCGAACAATTCAGCGTTGCCATTCTTCACAAGCCAGCCGATAGCCATTAACAAACAGATACGAACGGCGATCCCGGCAATCATCCAGATACGGCGTGCCTTTAACTGATCTTTTTTCTGAAGGCGGCCCATTAAAATCGATACGAAGATCACGTTGTCGATGCCTAACACGATCTCCAGTACAGTCAGGGTTAATAAACTGATAAAGGCATCTACAGTAAAAAATTCTTGCATGGTGGTCGGTAATATAGGTGAAGCGCAAAAATAAGGTGGCAGGGCCAATAGGCAATGTGCAATAGGCAATATGCAAAGGCTGTACCTTGCTTTTACGCATGTACATCATTAGTAGGGGGTGAGTTCTAAATGTTTCAGGTACAGTAAAATAATATATAAAGTTAGACCAGCGGTGGCTGAAGGGCAGTTACAAGTTTCAGGTTACAGGTTGCAGGGATTGTTACGCTGGTTGTTGAAAGAACCTGGAACCTGTAACTTAAACAACATCATTTGTTCCCAGGTTTACCTGGTCGTAAGGCCGTTACAAATGTTTTTTACAATAGTTGGGCCTTCATAGATAAAACCTGTCCATACCTGCACCAGGGCGGCGCCGGCGGCCAGTTTTTCTTTGGCATCTGCAGCCGTAAAAATACCACCCGAAGCTATAACTGGTATTTGTCCATTGGTTTTTTCATGAATGTACCGCA
>Ga0136846_1228879_pt1 | contig 18529 bp, 19 predicted proteins | sample HopSoiMetagenom2_FD_96841 | JGI IMG/M metagenome (GOLD analysis project Ga0136846, IMG submission 96841) | Grasslands soil microbial communities from Hopland, California, USA - 2 Assembly 2016 (version 4) | ecosystem: Environmental > Terrestrial > Soil > Grasslands | place: USA: Hopland...
CGACGCCGACCCTCGTCCTGCATGGCGCCGCGGCATCTTGTGCGGACGAGCGTTTCGCCCGGATCGAGCGGATGGCCGTGGCGACACGGGGCGACATCATCGACCTGCACGCGGTGCTGGCCGAGTTGGCGCGTCGCGAGATCAACGAAGTCCAGGTCGAGGCGGGCGCCACGCTCGCAGGTGCGTTCCTCGGCGCCGGGCTGGCGGACGAGTTGCTGTTCTATGTTGCGCCATTGCTGCTGGGCGATCGCGCGCGCCCGATGTTCGATGGCTTGTCGATCGAGGCGATGGCCGAACGCCACGAATTGGAAATCATCGACGTGCGCCGGGTCGGGCCGGACCAGCGCCTGTTGCTGCGGCGGAAGGGGTCGTGAATTTCTCCGACCACTTTTCCGCGGTCGCGGCCGATTACGCCGCCGCACGCCCGGAGTACCCGCCGGCATTGTTCGACTGGATCGCGTCGATCGTGCCTGCGCGTGGCCTGTGCTGGGAAGCCGGCTGCGGTAGCGGCCAGGCGACCCGCGATCTCGCCCTGCGTTTCGATCGCGTGCATGCCAGCGATCCGAGCGCCGCGCAGATCGCGCAGGCGCCGAAGCTGGCCAACGTCGATTTCGTGGTCGAGCCCGGCGAGCGCTGTGGCCTGCCTGATGCCAGCGTTGATGCAGCTTGCGTGGCACAGGCGCTGCACTGGTTCGATCGCCCGGCCTACTTCGCCGAAGTGGCGCGCGTGCTCAAGCCCGATGGCGTGCTGGTGACCTGGGGTTACCAGGACATCATCGTGCCGCCGGCGCTGCGTGCAGTGAACGATGCCTTCCAGTCGATGATCCTTCCCTATTGGCCACCGGAACGCGAGGACATCAACGCGGCGTATGCGGGCTATGCGTGGCCGTTCCCGGCGATCGATGTTCCGCAATTCGACCTGAGTGTCGAGTGGCCCCTGCCACGCATGCTCGGCTATTTCTCCAGTTATTCGGCGAGCAAGCGTCATCGCGAGGCGACCGGCATCGATGCGGTCGCGGAGTTTCGCCAGCAGTTCGAATCTGCATGGGGCGATGCGCCGACGCAGCATCTGAGCTGGCCATTGTTCGTGCACGCTTTCAGGAAACCCGGCTTTAAGGAAGTTCGTTGATGTTCACAGGTTTGATCCAGGGTGTCGGGCGCTTGCGCGGCAGCGAGCCGCAGGATGGCGGATTGCGCATGCAGATCGAGGTCGGCACGCTGCCGTTCACCGACGTCGAATTGGGCGAAAGCATCGCAGTCAATGGCGTTTGCCTGACCGTGGTGGAATTCGATGCCGCCTCGTTCGCGGTCGATGTCTCCAGCGAAACCCTGCGCCTGACCACGCTCGGCAACTTGAAGACGAATGCCGTGCTGAATCTCGAGCGTGCGATGCGCCCGAGCGATCGTTTCGGTGGCCATGTCGTCAGCGGCCATGTCGACGGCATGGGCCAGGTGTTGCAGGCCGGCGCCGCCGATGGCGAGCAGGTCTGGCGTTTCGCCGCGTCGCGCGAATTGCAGCGCTACATCGCGAAAAAGGGATCGATCTGCGTCGATGGCGTCAGCCTGACCGTCAACGAAGTCGACGATGAAGGATTCGCGGTGATGCTGATTCCGCACACCATCAGTCATACCGCGTTTTCCGCGACGAACGTGGGCGATGCGGTGAACCTCGAAGTCGACCTGATCGCGCGCTACGTCGAACGCATGCTGGGAGCACAACGATGAGTTTCGCCACCATCCCCGAAATCCTCGAGGAACTGCGCCAGGGCCGCATGGTCGTGATCGTCGACGACGAGGATCGCGAGAACGAAGGCGACCTGATCATGGCGGCGGAGCTGGTCAAGCCCTCCGACATCAACTTCATGGTCACCCACGCACGCGGACTCGTCTGCCTGTCGCTGCTGCGCGAACGCTGCCAGCAGCTCGGCCTGCCGCCGATGGTGCGCGACAACACTTCGCCGCACCACACCAACTTCACCGTCAGCATCGAAGCCGCCGAAGGCGTCACCACCGGCATCAGCGCCTATGACCGCGCCCACACCGTGCGCACCGCAGTGCGTCCCGACGCGCAGCCCGGCGATCTCTCGCAGCCGGGCCACATCTTCCCGTTGATGGCGCAGCCGGGCGGCGTGCTGAGTCGCGCCGGCCACACCGAAGCGGCCAGCGATCTGGCGATGCTCGCCGGTCTGGAACCGGCCGGCGTGCTGGTGGAGATCCTCAACGCCGACGGCAGCATGGCGCGCCGCCCCGAACTGGAAGTGTTCGCGCGCGAGCATGGCCTGAAGATGGGTTCGATCGAAGCGCTGATCCGCCATCGCCTCGCCACCGAACACACCATCGACGCGGTCGACGAACGCACGATCACGACGGCGCACGGCGAATTCGTCCTCCACACCTTCCGCGATCGCCTCAGCCACCAGCTGCATTTCGCCCTGCAACTCGGCAAGGCCGATCCGCAGGTCGCGACGCTGGCGCGCGTGCAGGTCGCCAATCCGCTGGTTGATGCCTTGCACTGGCATCGCGACGATCTCGGCCTGCCCACCGGCGAAGTACTGGCGATGATCGCCGCCGCCGGTTCCGGGGTGCTGGTCCTGTTGTCGGAACCGCAGTCGCCGGACACCCTGCTCGAGCGCATCCGCGAACCTGCGACCGGTGCCGCCAAGGCGCCGGCGGTGCAGCAATGGCGGCAAACCGGTGCCGGTTCGCAGATCCTCGCCAGCCTCGGTTATGGCCACTTGCGGGTGATCGGCACCCCGCGCAAGCAGGTCGGCCTGTCCGGTTTCGGCCTGGAAGTGGTCGAGCACGTGGCCGGCCCGCGCTAAACTGGGCGTCTTTCCCGCATCCCGGATCTCCATGCCCAGTTTTGAAGGCGATCTCCGCGCCGCCGATGGCGCCCGCTTCGCCATCGTTGCCAGCCGCTGGAACTCGCGCATCACCGAGGCATTGATCGAGGGCGCGCGCTCCGGTTTCAAGGCCAATGGCGTCGACGATGCGCAGATCGATCTCGTGCGCGTGCCTGGCGCCTGGGAATTGCCGCTCACCTGCGCCGCGCTGGCCAAGGCTGGCCGCCATGCCGGCATCGTCGCGCTTGGTTGCGTGGTGCGGGGTGATACGCGCCATTACGAACACGTCGCCGACGGTTGCTCGCAGGGGCTGATGCAGGTCGCGCTGGAACATGGCGTGCCGGTGGCCAACGGCGTGCTGGCGGTGGAGCAATATGAGGATGCCGAAGCGCGCGCCGGTGGCGCGCACGGCAATAAGGGCGAGGAGACCGCATTCGTGGTGCTGGAAATGTCCAACCTGCTGGAGCGTTTGAAGTGACCGGTACGAGCGGTCATGGCCACCGTCGCCACGACGGCATCGATCCGGTGTTGCGCACGCGTGCCCGTCGCCGCGCCATGCAGGCGATCTATGCGTGGCAGATGTCGGGTGGCGAAGCGCGCCAGGTGATCGCGCAATTCGCCCACGAACAGGCGCGAGAACAGGCCGACCTCGTTTACTTCGAGGACATCGTGAAGGGCGTGCTGGCGCATCGCCACGACAACGACGAAGCCCTGCGCACGCTGCTCGATCGCGAAGTCGAGGAAGTGGATCCGGTCGAACGCGCGGTGTTGCGCATCGCCACCTACGAACTGCGCCAGCGCATCGACGTGCCGTATCGCGTGGTGATCAACGAGGCGATCGAAACCGCCAAGCGCTTCGGCGCCGAACACGGCCACACCTATATCAACGGCGTGCTCGATCGCGCCGCCGAAGCCTGGCGCGCGGTCGAGGTGCAAGCCCCGCGCGCGCGGTGAGCGGCGAGTTCGACCTGATTTCCCGGATCGCGGCGCGCGTGTCGTCGCGGCCCGATGTCGTGCTCGGCATCGGCGATGACGGCGCGATCCTGCGTCCGCCGGCCGGCCATGATCTGGTGGTCGTCACCGATACGCTCAACAGCGGCGTGCATTTCCCGGAACAGACAGCCGCTTGCGATGTCGGCTGGAAGGCCCTGGCGGTCAATCTCTCCGATCTCGCGGCGATGGGTGCGACGCCTGCGTGGTGCACGTTGGCGCTGTCGTTGCCCCAGCCCGACGATGTCTGGCTGGATGCCTGCATCGATGGGTTTCTCGCGCTGGCCGCGCAACACGACATCGCATTGGTCGGCGGCGATACCACGCGCGGCCCATTGTCGCTGACGGTGACGGCATGCGGCTTCGTCGCGGCGGGAACCGCATTGCACCGCGACGCGGCGAAGGTCGGTGATGACATCTGGGTGAGCGGCACCCTTGGCGATGCAGCGCTCGCCTTGCGCGAGGCATTGCAGGGCAGGTCATGCAGTGATGAGTTGCGCTGGCGCCTCGATCGCCCGACGCCGCGTTGCGCGTTGGGGCAGTCGCTGGCCGGGATCGCGCATGCCTGCATCGATATCTCCGATGGCGTGCTGCAGGATCTCGGCCATGTCTGTGACGCCAGTGGCGTCGGTGCGGAAGTGCGGCTGGATGCACTGCCCGCCTCGGATGCGCTTGTTGCACATGTGGCGGACGCGGGGCGTTGGCGACTGCAATCCGCCGGCGATGACTACGAACTGTGCTTCACAGCCGATCCCATGAAGCGCGATGCGTTGGCCGTGTTGTCGGATTCGCTGGATGTGCGCCTGACGCGTATTGGTTCCATCGTTGGCGGCGGTGGCATGCGCGCATTCGATGCCGATGGCATCGAAGTTCACTTGCAGTCGTCGGGATACGAACACTTCGGATGACGCATCCGCCGCCGCCGCGCGCGTGAAGTGCTCACACCTCATCCGCGCGGAATGCCGAAGTGATCCAGCGCAGGGCGGGGGAGGCAGGATCGCCCTGCGCATCGACAACGTCGAATCGGCAGCTGCGATCGCGATGTTCGGGATGGCGTTGCAGCCACGCCTCGGCAGCGCGCACCAGTCGCCGGCGCTTCTTCCAGTCGATCGAATCGGCGCCGGTGCCGAACGATCCGGGCGCGCGGTAACGCACTTCGACGAAGACCAGCGTCTCGCCATCGCGCATCACCCGGTCGAGTTCACCGACGCGAAAGTTGGCGTTGCGTTCGATCAGCACCAGGCCGTGTGCACACAGCAAGACCTCTGCGGCAGTTTCGGCCAGCTGGCCGACGATTTGCCGGCGCGTGTGCTCAGCGTTCGGCAAGCGGAACCGGTTGGCCCTGGCGGAACACCGACCAGCCCGGCATGCGCACGATGTTGCCGTCGTGATCGATGTGCAGGTCGCCAGTCGCGCCGCGCACGCCGCCTTCGCGGCCACCATTGAGATGTTCCGGATAGGCGGTGATCAGCCATGCGTCGTAGCCGAACGCGAACAGTTTCGACGCCGCGCCGCGCGCGGTCGGCGACAACGCCGCCAGGCTGCTCGCCGAAGGGGCCAACGCGGTCTTGCGCACGTTCCAGGCTTCCGTCGGGAAAACGATGCCGTCGAGCGCACTGTCGTCGCCCTTGCCGATGCCGAGCTGGATCTGCGAGCTGGCGAAGCGGCGCGCGTTCGCCACCGGGGATGCCGCGAGTTTCGGCACGATCGCTTCGATCTGGTCACCCTTGAGCGCGAGGAACACGCCATCGGCACCGCCGAGCGCCTTTGCAGCCTTCTGCAACTCGTCGCCCAGGGCGTCGCCATGGGCGATGGCCGGCGCGGCCTTGCCGCCATGGGCGTTGAAATAGCCGATGAAAGCCGTCGCTGCACGCTTCTGGATGGCCTCGCCGCCGGCAATCACGATCGCCCTGTGGATGCCCGACGACAGCTGCGCCTGCGCGATCGCTTCCGCTTCGTCTTCCGGCGACAGCGCGAAACTCAGGCTGCCCGGTGGCGTCTTCGCGTCGGACTGGTTCAGTGCCAGCACCGGTACCTTGAGTCCGTCCTTGCCGAACAATTCCGACACGCCTTCGCGTCCGAGCGGCCCGACCACGTAATCGACGCCATCGGCGACAGCCTTGGCATACGCCGCGTTCGCGCCGATCGACGAATCGTAGAAGTGCACTTCCGGGCGGCGCCGGCGTTCGTTGTAGTAACCCGCCATGTAACCGTCACGCACTGGAGCGGCAGCAACCGCCAGGCCGCCGCTCAGCGGCAGCAATACACCGACCTTCAACGGCGGCCGGTAACCATCGGCATCGCCCGGCGGGCGGTGGCTGACATCGACATGGCCATACGCGACCGGCACCGACGCCGCCGCCGGTGCGACCGGCGCCTTGGTGGCGGTGGTCGCGCAGGCCGCGAGCGCGGCAACCAGCGACAGGATCACTCCAGACTTGGCGAAGGCGTTCCGCATGTCGATACCCGGGATAAGCATTTGCTTCGATTCTACCTGCCGCGCGCGTGAGGCGTTGCGACGCGGATAATGGCCGGATGAACACGCCCGCGCCCGGAACACTGCACGTCGTCGCCACGCCGATCGGCAACCTGGGCGATTTCAGTCCGCGCGCGGTGGAGACATTGAAGCGGGTCGCGGCGATCTGCGCCGAGGACACCCGGCGCACGCGTCCGCTGTTGCAGCAGTTCGGCATCGCCACGCCGCTGATCGCGCTGCACGACCACAACGAAGCCGAAGCCAGTGCCGGCCTGGTGCAACGGATGCTGGCGGGCGATTCGCTGGCGCTGGTCTCGGACGCCGGCACGCCGCTGGTCAGCGATCCCGGCTATCGCCTGGTGCAGGCAGCGCGCGAAGCGGGCATCCGCGTCAGCCCGGTGCCGGGCGCCGCCGCATTGATCGCCGCGTTGAGCGTGGCCGGATTGCCCAGCGACCGCTTCGTCTTCGAAGGATTCCTGCCGGCCAAGGCCTCGGCGCGGCGCGAGCGCCTGCAGGCGCTGGCGTCGGAACCGCGCACGCTCATCTTCTACGAATCCTCGCATCGCATCCTCGATTTCCTCGGCGATGCCCGCGAAGCCTTCGGTGGCGCGCGCAGGGCGGTGGTGGCGCGCGAACTCACCAAACTGTTCGAGACCGTCCTCGATGGCGATCTCGATGCCTTGCTGCAGCAGGTCGAATCCGATGCCAACCAGCAGAAAGGGGAATTCGTGGTGCTGGTGGAAGCTGCGGCGGACGATGTCGATGCGAAGACCGCCGAAGGCAGGCGCCTGTACGCCAAATTGTGCGAATACCTCAAACCGTCGCAGGCGGCCAAGCTCGCAGCCGAACTCAGCGGCGCGCCGCGCAAAGAGCTTTACGGCACGGATACCGACAATGCTTGAAAGCCGCGATTCCCTTCGCCCCCTAAGTTAGGGGGCGATTCGGGCCGCAGGCACGAATGGGGGTGTGGCAGCTTGGGCCTTGGGGCCCAAACGTTTGCGCAGCAAACTTTGGGGCGTATTCGCAGGCGAAGCCGTAGAATACGCAGGCGGAGTCGGCCAGGCAGTCGCGTCATCGGAAACGATGCCGAGGAAAGTCCGGGCTCCACAGGGCACGATGCCAGGTAACGCCTGGGCGGCGCGAGTCGACGGAAAGTGCAACAGAAAGATACCGCCAACGAATTCTTCGGGATTCGTCGGTAAGGGTGAAATGGTGCGGTAAGAGCGCACCGCGAGCCGGGCAACCGGCCGGCACGGCAAACCCCATCGGGAGCAAGACCAAATAGGGAACCATTGGCGCGGCCCGCGTCGGTTCCGGGTAGGTTGCTTGAGCCGTCCAGCGATGGGCGGCCCAGAGGAATGACTGTCCACGACAGAACCCGGCTTACAGGCCGGCTCCGCACCTTTTCCTTCACCCCTTCCATTTTCGCTGGAGACGGGGTATCGCCCGGAAATTGCTGCAAAGCAACATGAATGGGTTAGCGCGGTTTCCGCGTTGCTCGCCCCGGCAGGAGCGAATGTCCCAGGCTGAACAATCTCAAAATTTGAGACTAAACAACCGCTTGTGGATAAATCTTGAACAATTCTCTGAAAGTCATCGCAAGTCATTGACCTGCTTGACGAATTTCCTCCAAAACGATTGTTGACATCGTTGAAATCGACTCCTAAGGTGGGCTCTCGTGGGATCACCGGGAATTTGGTGGTTCTTAGTGGAATTCAGGGCGACCCGGAAACGGGCCGCAGCCCGAGGGCAGAGATGTTTCAAGGCGAGACCGCCATCACCGTGGACGACAAGGGCCGGGTAGCCATCCCCGCCGCCCATCGTGACGCCGTGTCGGCCTGCGGCAACCGCCTGGTCATCACCTACAACCCCTTCGAGTCCGGATCCCTCTTTCTGTATCCGCAGGACGTGTGGGAGAAAGTGCGCGACCAGGTCAACGCCTTGCCGGGATCGCTCAGCGCGCATCGTCGCCTGCAACGCAACCTGGTCGGTTCGGCCATGCCGGTCGAGCTCGATGCCAACGGCCGCATATCCATTCCCGCCAGCCATCGCAGTGCCGTCGGCATCGAGAAGAAGGCGGTGCTGTTGGGCATGGGCGACAAGTTCGAGTTGTGGAGCGAACAGGCGCATCACGCGCAGATCCGTCAATCGATCAGCGATGACGATCTGAGCACGCAGATGCTCGAGTTGAAGTTGTGACGGGCGGCGCGGCGGCGGCGTCCGCCACGCAATCCCACATTCCGGTTTTGTTTTCGCAAGTGATGGAAGCACTGCAGGTGACAGGGGACGGAACCTATTTCGATGGCACGTTCGGTCGTGGTGGCCACGCCCGTGGCGTGCTCGGCGAGCTTGGCGCTGGAGGACGGCTGCTGGTGATGGACAAGGATCCCGAAGCGATCGCGGAGGCCGCTCGACTGGCCGCCGGCGACGCGCGGGTGTCGCTCCGCCAGGGATCGTTCGCCGATCTGGCGCAATGGGACGCAACCGCCGCCGGTCTCGATGGCGTGCTGCTCGATCTCGGCGTGTCGTCGCCGCAGCTGGATGTCGCCGACCGCGGTTTCAGCTTCGGCAAGGATGGCCCGCTCGACATGCGCATGGACACCGACAGCGGCGAGAGCGCCGCGCAGTGGCTGGCGCGCGCCGACGAGCGCGAGATCGCCGACGTGCTGTGGACCTTCGGCGAAGAACGCCTGTCGCGCCGGATCGCGCGCGCGATCGTCGAACGCCGCGCGGTCGCGCCGATCACCCGCACCGCCGAACTCGCGGAGCTGGTTGCGCGCGTGGTGCCGCGCGGCAAGGACACCAGCCATCCGGCGACGCGCGCCTTCCAGGCGATCCGCATCCACGTCAACAGCGAACTGGCCGATGTCGAGGCCGGACTCGCCGCCGCGCACGATCGCCTCAAGCCGGGCGGACGCCTCGCGGTGATCAGCTTCCACTCGCTGGAAGACCGCATCGTCAAGCAATTCATCGCGCGCCACGCCAAGGCGCCGCCGGCCAACCGCCGCCTGCCGCAGGTCGAGACCTTCACCCCGACCTTGCGCGCGCTGGGATCCGCCATCCGTGCGGACGCGCAGGAACTCGCCGCCAACCCGCGCGCGCGCAGCGCCGTGTTGCGCGTGGCCGAGAAACTGGAGGCGCGGGCATGAGCGGCTGGGCGCTGTTCGCCGTGCTGCTGGTCGCCAACGTCATCACCGGCGTTGCGGTGGCCTACGACCGCTTCGAGCATCGCCAGTTGTTCTCCCGGCTCAACAAGCTGGAAAAGGCTCGCGACGAACTCGATCTGCAGTTCAGCCAGTTGCAGCTGGAGCAGGCGACCTGGGCCGAACCGACCCTGATCGACAAGGCCGCGCGCGAACACCTGCACATGGACAACCCGCGCCCGGAAGACACCGTGGTGGTGCGCGAATGAACCTGCGCGACGCCCTCCGTGGCCTGATCGATCGCGAGCGCCGCACGCGCATCGGGCGTTCGCGCTACGACATCCGCGGCCGCGTGCTGATGGTCTGCGGTGGCCTCGGCTTGTGCAGCGTGGCACTGATCGCGTTCGCGGTGGATCGCCAGCTGGTGCACACCGACTTCTACCAGAAGCAGGGCAACGTGCGCTTCCAGCGCGATGTCGAGATCCCGACCACGCGCGGCATGATCACCGATCGCAACGGCGAACCGCTGGCGGTATCAACGCCTGTGATGTCGCTGTGGGCGAATCCGCAGGAACTGGCCGGCGACGAGGAACAGATCGGCAGGCTGGCGCAAGCGCTGGGCATGCCCGCGGACGAACTCGCGCGCAACTTGTCGCAGAAGGCCGACAAGGAATTTCTGTGGCTGCGCCGGCGGATGAATCCGGCGCTGGTACAGCGCGTGCTTGACCTGAAGATTCCCGGCGTATACGGCGTGCGCGAGTTCAAGCGTTTCTACCCGCAGGGCGATGCGGTCGCGCACGTGCTCGGCTTCACCAATGTCGACGACCACGGGCAGGAAGGCATCGAACTTGCGTTCGACGACTGGTTGCGCGGCAAGCCCGGCGAAAAGCGCATCCTGCGCAACCGCCAGGGCGAAACGGTCGAGAACGTCGACCTGCTCAAGCCGGCGCAGCCGGGCAAGGATCTTGCGATCAGCATCGATCGCCGCATCCAGTACCTCGCGTATCGCGACCTGCAGAACGCGGTGACCAGTGCCGGCGCCAGCAGCGGTTCGGCGGTGGTGATGGACATCCACACCGGCGAAGTGCTGGCGATGGCCAACGTGCCGTCGTACAACCCCAACAACATCAACGGCACCAATCGCGATACCCATCGCAATCGCGCCGTCACCGACTTGCTCGAACCCGGTTCGACGATGAAGCCGCTGACCGTGGCCGCCGCGCTCGAAGCGCACGTCATCACCCCGAACACGATGTTCAACACCAATCCGGGCCGCATCCCCAACGGCAACTACTGGACCACCGACACCCACAACCATGGCGTGCTCGATACCACCGGGGTGATCACCAAGAGTTCGAACGTCGGCGCGGCGATGATCGCGCGGCGCCTGAGCAACGAGCAGTTCTACGATTTCGTGCGCCGCTTCGGCTATGGCCAGAGCACGCACAGCGGTTTCCCCGGCGAAGCTGCCGGGTTGTTCCCGCCGCCGCCGCGCTGGTACGGCACCACCAAGCAGTCGATGTCCTACGGCTACAGCCTGTCGGTGACGCCGCTGCAGATCGCGCACGCGTATTCGACCCTGGCCAACGGCGGCGTCGCCACCGTGCCGTCGTTCGTGAAGGGTGGCAGTGGCGAGAGCAAGCAGGTGATTTCGCCCGAACTCGCGCACACCATCATGAAGATGATGCAGACGGTGACCGAGCCCGGCGGCACCGCGACGCAGGCGGCGATCCTCGGTTATCACGTCGCCGGCAAGACCGGTACCGCGCGCATCGCCAGCAATGGCGGTTATGCGGCGCAGAAATACCTGGCGTTCTTTGCCGGCGTGGTGCCGGTGGACAATCCGCGCTTCGCGATGGTGGTCGTGGTCAACAATCCCGATATCTCCAAGGGCTATTACGGCGGCGTGGTCTCCGGCCCGGTGTTCCGCAACGTGATGGAAGGCGCCTTGCGCCTGCAGGACGTGCCGCCTGACGACATCAATACCTGGATCGCCGCGCAGGCGCCGGGCCACAAGAAGAAGCCGGTCACGACGGACGATGACGTCGCCACGCCGGAACAGCTGCAGGAATCGCTGCAATGAAGCGACGCCTCGCCGAACTGTTGCCGGACATCGCAGGCATTCCCGTCGATCTCGAAGTGACGGGTTTCGCTTCGGACAGCCGTGCCGTGCGACCGGGGCAGGCATTCATCGCGATCCTGCCGACGAGCAACGACGCCAGCCGCCATGGCTTGCGCCATGTCGATGAAGCATTGGCGCGCGGCGCGGTCGCGGTGCTCTACGACCCGCCGGCGCCGAGCGACATCGTCGTTCCGGCGAATGCGATCGCGGTGCCGAAGCTGCGCGCGCGCATGGGCGATTTCGCCAATGCCATCCACGGCGACATCACTGCCGGAATGGATGTTGTCGGCGTCACCGGTACCAGTGGCAAGACTTCGACCACGCAGCTGATCGCGCAGGCCTGGAGCCTGTTGGGCGTGACCTGCGGCACCATCGGCACGCTTGGCGCGGGCTTGTACGGCAAGGAGGTGGCGACCGGTTTCACCACGCCGCTGGTGCTGGAAACCCACGAGCTCTTCGTCGAGTTGCGCGCAGCTGGCGCCACCGCGGTGGTGATGGAAGTCAGTTCGCATGCGCTGGAGCAGGGCCGCGTCGATGGCGTGCGCTTCGACATCGGCGTGTTCACCAATCTCACCCGCGATCATCTCGACTACCACGGTGACATGGCCAGCTATGGCGCAGCCAAGGCGCGCCTGTTCCAGCGCCCGGAAATCAAGATCGGCGTGATCAACATCGATGACGCCTTCGGCCGCGAGCTGGCGACGAAGCTGCCGGCGCACGTGCGTGCGATCACCACATCGGCGCATGGCGATGCCAGCGCCGACATCGCCGCCGAAAGCCTGGCACTCGACGCCCGCGGCATCGCCTTCGAACTACGCATCGGCGATCGTCGCCAGCGCATCCAGTCGCCGCTGCTTGGCCGCTTCAATGCCGACAACCTGCTGGCGGTTGCCGGCGTGCTGCACGCGCAAGGCCGCGATTTCGACACGATTGCCGGGTTGCTGCCGCAGCTGCGTCCGGTCGCCGGTCGCATGAACCGCCTCGGTGGCAATGGCCGCCTGCCGCTGGTGGTGGTCGACTATTCGCACAAGCCCGATCCGCTGGAACAGGCGTTGGATTCGCTGCATGCACATCTCAAGGGCCGCATGGTCTGCGTGTTCGGTTGCGGTGGCGAGCGCGATCGCGGCAAGCGCCCGCAGATGGCGCGCATCGCCGAGGACAGGGCCGGGCTGGTCGTCGTCACCGACGACAATCCGCGCAACGAGGACGGCGACGCCATCGTCCACGACATCGTCGTCGGCTTCCGCCATCCCGGGCAGGTGATCGTCGAGCGCGATCGCCGCCGTGCCATCGATCTCGCCATCGGCGAATCCGGCCCCGACGACATCGTGCTGATCGCCGGCAAGGGCCACGAAACCTATCAGGAAGTCCGCGGGGTCAAGCATCCCTTCGACGATCTCGCCGTCGCGCGCGCCGCGCTGGAGGTTCATCCGTGAAGGCGCAGACGTTGAACGACATCGCGCGCATGACCGGAGGCCGGGTGGTTGGTGACGGTGATGTCCGCATCGACGCCATCTCCAGCGACAGTCGCGCATTGCCCGATCCGCAGGGGCGCGCGGTGTTGTTCGTTGCGCTGAAAGGCCCGGCCTTCGATGGCCACGACCATGTTGCCAACGCCGCGGCCAAGGGCGCGCGTGCGGCGCTGGTGTCGCATGAAGTCACGGAAGCCGCGATTCCCCAGATCGTGGTCGCCGACACCCAGCTCGCGCTGGCGGCGTGGGCTGGCGCGGTGCAACGGACCCGTGCGACGAAAGTCGCCGCGATCACCGGCAGCAATGGCAAGACCAGCGTCAAGGCACTGCTGACGGCGATCCTGGAAACGCATGGCCCGATGTATTCCACGCCGGGCAATCGCAACAACGAGATCGGCCTGCCGCTGGCGGTGCTCGACGCGCCCGACGACGTGCCGTTCGCGGTCTACGAGATGGGTGCCGGCCAGCCCGGCGACATCGAGTACCTGACGCGCATCGTCCAGCCGAACACGTCGGTGGTGAACAACATCGCACCGGCGCATCTCGAGCGCATGGGCAGCCTGCTTGGCGTCGCCGACACCAAGGCCGCGATCTATGACGCGCTGCCCAGCGGCGGCGTCGCCGTGATCAACGCCGACGACGCCTTCGCGCCGTATTTCGCCCAGCGCGCCCACGGTCGTCGCCTGCTGCGTTACGGCATTGATGCCAGCGCCGATGTCAGCGCACGCGACATCCGCGGCGATGCGAACGGGTCGCGGTTCCACCTGGTCACGCCGCAGGGCGAAGCCGATATCGAACTGGCATTGCCGGGTCGCCACAACATCGCCAACGCCTTGGCGGCGACGTCGCTGGCGCTGGGTCTGGGCATTCCGTTCGACACCATCGTGCGTGGCCTCGCAGTGGCGACATCGGTCGATGGCCGTCTCGCCACCCATGCGCTGGCCAATGGCGCGACGCTGGTTGACGACAGCTACAACGCCAATCCCGGTTCCACCGCCGCGGCAATCCAGACGCTCGCCGCATCGCCGGAGCAGGAACGCTGGCTGGTGCTTGGCGACATGCGCGAGCTTGGTCCCGACGCCGCAGTGCTGCACGCCGAGGCAGGCCGCCAGGCCAGGGCCGCGGGATTGCAGCGCCTGTACGTGCTCGGTGAATTGAGCAGCGAAGCCGCCAGCGCATTCGGCGAAGGTGCGCGGATTTTTGCCAGCCATGACGCCTTGATCGCCGCACTCGCCGGTGAATTGCACGCCGGCGTGCGCGTCCTGGTGAAGGGCTCGCGCGGCAGCGCGATGGATCGGGTGGTGCGTGCGTTGACGACAGGGGAGCGCCATGCTGCTTGAATTGTTCCGCTGGCTCGGGCAGTACCAGGTCCATTTCGGGCTGTTCAACTACCTCACCTTCCGCGCCATCCTGGCCGCGCTGACGTCGCTCGGACTGTCGCTGTGGTGGGGCCCGCGCGTCATCCGCTATCTCTCTTCGCTCAAGAGCGGTGGCCAGCCGATCCGCACCGACGGTCCGCAATCGCATTTCTCCAAGGCCGGCACGCCGACCATGGGCGGGTTGCTGATCCTGCTGGTGGTGTTTGCGGCGGTGCTGTTGTGGGGCGATCTCCGCAACAAGTACGTGTGGATCGTGCTGTTCTCGATGGTCGCCTATGGCGCCATCGGCTGGTGGGACGATTGGATCAAGATCGTCAAGCGCGATCCCAACGGCATGAAGTCGCGCTGGAAATACCTGCTGCAATCGTTCTTCGGGCTCGGCATCGGCATCTACCTGTGGGCCTTCGCCGACGTGCCGGCCGCGACCACGTTCTATGTGCCGTTGTTCAAGTCGATCGCCTTGCCGCTGGCGGGCATCGGTTTCATCACCATCGCCTACTTGTGGGTGGTCGGTTTTTCGAATGCGGTGAACCTGACCGACGGCCTCGACGGTCTCGCGATCATGCCGTCGGTGATGGTCGCCTGCGGCCTCGGCGTCTTCGCGTACGCATCGGGCAACGCCGAATTTTCCAAATACCTGGCGATTCCCGCGGTGCCGGGTGCGGGCGAGCTGCTGATCATCTGCTCGGCGATCGCCGGTGCCGGCCTCGGCTTCCTGTGGTTCAACACCTATCCGGCGATGGTGTTCATGGGTGATGTCGGCGCGCTCGCGCTCGGCGCGGTGCTCGGCACCATCGCGGTGATCGTGCGCCAGGAGCTGGTGCTGGTGATCATGGGCGGCATCTTCGTCATCGAAACGCTGTCGGTGATGATCCAGGTGGCGTCGTTCAAGCTCACCGGCAAGCGCGTGTTCCGGATGGCGCCGATCCACCACCACTTCGAACTGAAGGGTTGGCCCGAACCGCGGGTGATCGTCCGTTTCTGGATCATCACCGTGGTGCTGGTTCTGGTCGGCCTTGCAACGCTGAAGGTGCGCTGATGGCGACGATCGCATCCCGCGTCCAGCAAGCAACCCGCGCCGACGCCATCACCGGGCGTTACGACGCCTGGCTGCTGATCGGCGGCCTGGCGATGCTGGCGTTCGGCACCGTGATGGTCGCTTCGGCGTCGTTCCCGGAAGCGGTGAGCAACGGCAAGTCACCGTTCTATTTCCTCGAGCACCACGTCGTGTTCCTGATCGGCGGCATGTTCCTGGCGTGGTCGCTGATGCGTACCGAGCTCAAGGACATCGAGTCCTGGAGCAAGCTGCTGCCGCTGGCGTGCATCGCCCTGTTGCTGGTGGTGGCGGTGCCCGGGCTCGGCGTGACGGTGAAGGGCGCACGGCGCTGGATCAACCTCGGCATCACCCGCTTCCAGCCGGTGGAAGTGGTGAAGTTGCTGATGATCGTCTGGCTCGCTAGTTATCTGGTGCGCTTCCGCGACGAAGTGAACGGCACCTGGAAGGCGATGCTCAAGGCGATCCTGGTTGCCTGCGTGATGGGCGCGATCCTGCTGGTGGTGCAGAAGGATTTCGGCTCGACCGCACTGCTGCTGGCAATCACCGCGGTGATGCTGGTCCTCGGTGGCGTGCACATGCCGCGCATGCTGATGCCGGCGATCCTGCTGATGCCGGCGTTGGCGCTGATGATCCTGATGGAGCCCTATCGCATGAAGCGACTGGTCTCCTACCTGAATCCGTGGGAAGACCCGCTGGGCAGCGGCTACCAGTTGACCAACGCGCTGATGGCGATCGGTCGCGGCGAATTCTGGGGCGTAGGACTCGGTGGCTCGGTGCAGAAGCTGTCCTATCTGCCGGAAGCGCATACCGACTTCATCATGGCGGTGATTTCCGAGGAGCTCGGCTTCGTCGGCGTGTGCGCCGTGATCTCGATGTACATGCTGGTGGTCGGCCGCGCCTTCGTGATCGGCTTGAAGTGCGTCGAGATGCGGCGCTTCTTCGCCGGCTTCTGCGCCTTCGGCATCGGGACCTGGATCGCGCTGCAGGCCTTCATCTCCATCGGCGTCAATCTCGGCCTGTTGCCGACCAAGGGCCTGACGCTGCCGTTCATTTCCTATGGCGGCTCGAGCCTGCTCGCGACCTGTGCCGCGCTTGGCCTGCTTCTGCGCGTGTCGTACGAACTGACGCGCGCCGAACGCCAGGTCGCGATCCGTCGCGGCGAAGTCGCGGCGACGCCACAGGCGCCGGAAATCACGATGCCTTCGATGAATTCGGTGCGCACCGCCGCCGACGATGCCCGCGCCGCCGTCGCCCACAATCTCGGCAAACTGATGCGCCGTGGTCGCTCGTCCGGCGACCAGCAGCGTCGCCGCATCGAACCCGTGCTTGGGAAAGAGCGCGAACTCGACAAGGTGGATCGCGAATGAGCGGCCACGGACCCGTGATGATCCTGGCCGGCGGTACCGGCGGCCACATCTTCCCTGGCCTCGCCGTGGCCAAGGTGCTGCGCGATGCCGGCATCGACGTGCGTTGGCTCGGCGCCGATGGCGCGATGGAAACACGGTTGGTGCCGCAATACGACATCCCGATGGACACCATCGCGGTGAAGGGCGTGCGCGGCAAGGGCGTCAGGGCCTTGCTCGGTTTGCCGCTGCGCCTGTTGCGCGCGGTATTGGCTGCGCGTGCGGTATTGCGCAAGCATTCGCCGCGCGCGGTGATCAGCTTTGGCGGTTACGCAGCGGGTCCGGGTGGACTCGCCGCACGCCAGCTCGGCATTCCACTGATCGTGCACGAACAGAACCGCGCCGCCGGCATGACCAATCGCGTGCTGTCGAAGTTGGCGCGCGAGGTGCTGACCGGTTTTCCCGGCACGTTCGCCGGTGAAGTCGTGGTCGGCAACCCGGTGCGCGACGTGATCGCGCGGGTGCCGGCGCCGGAGCAGCGCATCGAAGGCCGCGGTGGCCGCACGCGCCTGCTGGTGCTCGGTGGCAGCCAGGGCGCTCGCGCCTTGAACGATGCGGTGCCGCAGGCGTTGGCGCAGGCCGGGCAGGCATTCGAAGTGCGCCACCAGTGCGGCGAGAAGCAGGTCGCCGATGCCGAAGCCGCGTATGCGCGTGCCGGCGTCGAGGCGACGGTCGAAGCCTTCATCTCCGACATGGCCGCAGCGTACGCCTGGGCCGATGTCGTGGTCTGCCGCGCCGGCGCGTTGACGCTGGCGGAAGTGTGCGCGGTCGGCGTCGCCAGCGTGCTGGTCCCGTTCCCCCAGGCGGTCGACGATCACCAGACCCGCAACGCGCAATACCTGGTCGATCACGACGCCGCGATCCTGCTCCATCAGGACGCGCAACTGGCCGACAACCTCACCGGCGTGTTGCGCGATCTCGCCGCGAATCCGTCGCGCCGCCTCGCCATGGCGCGCGCGGCACGCACGCTTGCCCGTCCCGATGCCGCGCAGCGCGTGGCCGAAGCCGTCCTCAAGGTGGCCGCATGATCTCCACCATCCACGAGCGCCGGTTGCAGAACGCGGGCGATCTCGCCCAGCAGTTCCGTCGCGTGCATTTCGTCGGCATTGGCGGCGTCGGCATGAGCGGTATTGCCGAGGTGCTGTGCACGCTCGGTTATCAGGTGTCCGGTTCCGACAACGCCGACAACGCGTCGACGCGCCGGTTGACCCGGGCTGGCGCGACCATCCATCGCTGCCACACCGCGGCCAACGTGCTCGGCGCCGATTGCGTGGTGGTGTCGTCGGCGATCAAGGCCGACAACCCGGAATTGATGGAAGCGCGCGCGCAACGCATCCCGGTGGTGCCGCGCGCGGAAATGCTGGCCGAACTGATGCGCTTCCGTCGTGGCATCGCCATCGCCGGAACGCACGGCAAGACGACCACCACTTCACTCGCGGCCAGCGTGCTCGCCGAAGGCGGGCTCGATCCGACCTTCGTGATCGGTGGCCAGCTGCTCGCGGCCGGTGCCAATGCGAAACTCGGCGGCGGTCAGTGGCTGGTCGCCGAGGCCGATGAAAGCGACGGCAGTTTCCTGCGCCTCAATCCGCTGATCGCCGTCATTACCAATATCGATGCCGACCATCTCGAAAACTACGGTGGCGA
>Ga0136846_1239859_pt1 | contig 18528 bp, 16 predicted proteins | sample HopSoiMetagenom2_FD_96841 | JGI IMG/M metagenome (GOLD analysis project Ga0136846, IMG submission 96841) | Grasslands soil microbial communities from Hopland, California, USA - 2 Assembly 2016 (version 4) | ecosystem: Environmental > Terrestrial > Soil > Grasslands | place: USA: Hopland...
GCTGAAATCGCCAGATTGAACACGATGACCAGATGACTCTATGGCGGATGACTAGATTCGTTGGGTTATTTATGTTCATCACCAGGAAGCACATCCCTCGGCGGACATTCCTTCGAGGCGCCGGCGCGACGCTGGCACTGCCGCTCCTCGACGCCATGGTGCCGGCGCGCACGCTGCTGGCGAAGACCGCCGCCAATCCCACGGCACGCCTGGGATTCGTGTATCTGCCGCACGGCGCCATCATGGACAAATGGACGCCGGCAACGGAGGGCAAGGGTTTCGAGTTCACGCCGATCCTCAAGCCGCTCGAGCCATTCCGCGACTATGTCGACGTGGTGAGCGGCCTCGGACACCGCGCGGCCGACACGTCGGCGGTGCACTCGCTGAGCCCGACGACGTGGCTGAGCGGCGTGCGGCCCAAGCCGACGCAGGGCGTGGACGCGTTCGCCGGCATTACAGCCGATCAGGTTGCCGCGATGAAAATCGGACAGGAGACACCGCTCCCGTCGATCGAAATCGCCACGGAAGACCAGTCGGGCCTGATCGGATCGTGCGACCGCGACTACGGGTGCATCTACATGAACACGTTGTCGTGGCGTACGCCGACCACGCCGATGCCCATGGAGATCAACCCGCGAAAGGTCTTCGAGCGGATGTTCGGCCAGGGCGGCAGCCCCGCTGAACGCCAGGCACGCACGGAAAGCGACCGCAGCATTCTCGACGCGGTCACGCAGCAGATCAAGGACTTGCAGCGCAGCCTCGGCCGCAAGGACACGGTGACCGTGAACGATTACCTAGAAAGCGTCCGCGAGATCGAGCGGCGCCTCCAGGTGGCCGGCCACGAGCAGTTGACGAGCCTCGATCTGCCGCCGGCGCCCGTCGGCATCCCGTTCAACTTCGAAGAGCACATCACGCTGATGTACGACCTCATGGCGCTCGCCTATCAGGCGAACGTCACCCGCGTCTTCACTTATATGGTCGCGCGCGAGGAGAGCAACAAGACCTACCCGCAGGTGGACGTGCACGAAGGACACCACGCGACATCGCACCACCAGAACCGGCCCGAGAAAATCGAGAAGCTGGTGAAGATACAGACCTATCACATCGGCCTGTTCGCCGAGTTCGTCAAGAAGCTCGACTCCATCCAGGACGGCGACGGCACGCTGCTCGATCATTCATTGATCCTGTACGGCAGCAATATGAGCAACAGCAACGTCCACAACCATTTTCCGCTGCCCAATCTCGTCGTCGGCCGCGCCGCCGGCAACCATCAAGGCGGCAGGCACCTGAAGTATCCCGATCACACGCCGATGACGAACCTCGTGCTGTCGATGCTCGACAAGGTGGGAGTGGAAATGGACACGCTGGGCGACAGCACCGGACGCCTCGATAACGCCTGATATGCGCGCGAAATGGCTGCTCCTGCCGGCGTTCGCATGCGCATTGTGCGCAGGCGATGTCTGCCTTCACGCGGCCGGACAGGACGTCGGTCTCAAATCCGACGCGGCAAGCGTCCGCCTGGTGGAGGCCGCCAAGGCCGGCGACAAAGCTGCGGTGGCGGCCCTGCTGAAGCAGAAGTCCGGCGTCAACACGCCAGAAGCGGACGGCACCACGGCGCTTCACTGGGCTGTGCGGCGGGACGATCTTGAAATGACCGACCGCCTCCTGCGCGCGGGCGCCGATGTGAAGGCAGAGAATAGATACGGGCTCACCCCCCTCTATCTCGCCTGCCTGAACGGCAACGCGGCCGTGATCGAAAAATTGATCAACGCCGGCGCCGACGCCAACGCGGCCGTGACCGAAGGCGAAACCGCGCTGATGACCGCGGCGCGCTCGGGCCATGTCGAGGCCGCACGGGCGCTGATCGCGCACGGTGCCGTCGTGGACAGGCGCGAACAATGGCGCGGGCAAACGGCACTCATGTGGGCCGCGGCCGAAGGCCACGCAGACATGATCAGGGAACTGGCCGCCCACGGCGCCGACGTCAACGCGCGATCGACGACGCAGCAATGGGAGCGGCAGGTCACGGCGGAGCCCCGAGAAAAATGGCTGCCGCCGGGCGGGCTCACACCGATGCTGTTCGCGAGCCGGCAGGGATGCGTCGAGTGCATCGGAGTGCTCGTCTCGCTTGGCGCCGATGTGAACGCCACCGACCAGGACGGCATCAGTCCCCTGATCTCCGCGATCATCAACGGCCATTTCGATGTCGCAGGCGCCCTGCTCGAAAAGAACGCGGACCCCAACGTTGCCGATGCCACGGGCCGGACACCGCTCTATGCCGCCGTGGACATGAATACGGTGCCGGATTCGAATCGTCCGGCGCCACACGTCGTGGACAACCAGATGAGCGCGATGGAGCTGATCGCGTCCCTTCTCGACCACGGCGCGAATCCCAACGCGCGACTGAAGAAGCAACAGCCCTACCGGACGAAGGTCGACCGCGGGAGCGACACGATGCTCGGAGCCGGGACGACGCCGTTCCTGCGGGCGGCCAGGGCGGGAGACGCGCCCGCCATGCGCCTCCTGCTCAAGCGCGGCGCCGATGCGAAGATCGCGACGGGATCGGATGTCCCGGTGGACGTCAGCCAGCCGTCGCGACGCGCGCCGGGCGGCATCAATCCTCTCATGGCAGCCGCAGGCCTCGGCTCGAAGGAAGAGGACACCGTCGGCCGCAAGAAGACTCAACGCCAGTCGATCGAAGCCATCCAGGTGTGCCTCGAAGCCGGCGTAGACATCAACGCCGTCGATGGCCGCGGCCAGACGGCCTTGTACGGGGCGGCGCTGCAGGGCTACGACGACGTTGTGAAATTCCTCCTCGCGCACGACGCGAAGATCGACATCAAGGATCAGCGCGGCTTCACCGCGCTTGACGCCGCCGAGGGAAACGCCGGCGGCTTCGGCTTCGGCGGCGGTTCCGCGAATCCGCATCCCGCCACGGCGAAACTTCTCCGGGACTCGATGAGTCCGTCCGCAACGCCGCCGTCAACCCAGCAGGTCAGATAGCGCACCGTTCTGGCTGTTCCACACGCGCCCCGGCGAGTCGGCCTGATCCTTCTGGCGGCGCTTGCAGGGTTCGCGCTGGCGCGGGCCGCGCCGGCCGCGCCGATAGACGACCCAGGCGACCGCATCCTGAGGGTCGAGCAGTGGCTCAAGGCGGTGCTCAGCCATCAGCCCGGGCAGAAAGACGACGCGGTCAACGAGGTGGCCGTGTGGTCAAACTCCGATTTGCGCACGCTCGGCGCCGACCAGCGAATCCTCGTCGAGCTGATGCGCGATCCGGCCGCCAGGCAGATCAAGGCAGCCGCGCGACGCAGCACGCGATCGTCGTTTCCCTACACTTCATGGCAACTGCGCAGGATGCGCGTCCTCGCGTGCGCGGCCGGCGGTCTGTTGTCTCGACGCGACTGCCGCGACCTCACCGCATCGGACGAGATCGACGTCCCGCTGAGCCGGCTGGCGCAACTGGCGGCGCAGTCAGAAGAGCGCGGTGACGGCAACTACGTGCTGAGGCGCGGCGCTCTTCTTCACGGCGACGTCGCGATGTCCACAGAATTTCCGCGAGCGGCGGAGCCCGACGCGGGGGACGGACAGCTGCGGATTGCCGTGGAGGACGGCCGCGAAACCAGCCTGAGGGTCACAGCGGTCCACTGGGAGCTCGCCCGCACGCTCCTTGACGCGATGAGGCCTGGGCCCGACGAGATGGTTCGGCGCTGGTATGTTGCCACCAGTGGCTGGATGCAGGGCCGCGAGCAGCACGACACCGTGCACCTCAGGCACGCGCGACAGCTGTTTCCGGACGACCGTGACATCCTCTTCTTGAGCGGCTGTCAGCAGGAGATTTACGCGAGCCCGATGGTGCAGGCAGTGGCCCGCGCTGCGGTTTTGCCGGCAGGCTTTCACGTGGACGTTCCGCAACAAGGCCCGGCGCTCGCCGATGCCGAGCTGTTTTTCAGGCACGCGCTCGACGCCGATCCAGGATTGGTCGAAGGCCGCCTGCGATTGGGGCACGTGCTGCTGCTCCGCGGCAAGGTCCAGGAGGCCGCGGATGCGTTGCGCGAGGCAGCCCGGACGGCCGACGAGCCGCAGCTCCGCTACTTCGCGGCATTGTTTCTCGGCACCGCGGAGGAAGAGTTGGGCCATTTCGACATCGCGCGCGACCTGTACGAGCGAGCCGCGGCGCTCTACCCACGCGCGCAGGCGCCCTACGTGGCGCTGAGCGCGCTGTCCTCGCGACGGGGCGATCGCGCGGGGGCACGGAATGAAGTGCAGCGTGTCTTCGAACTCCCCGCGGCACCGGCGCAACGGGACGATCCGTGGTGGGACTACGCGATCTTCCAGGTGCGCAACGTGGACGCGCTGTTCAAGCGGTTGTACGAGTTGTTCCCGGTGCCCGAGCCATGAGGGTGCGACGACGCGCTGCAATCCTCATGATGGTGTATCGGCCGTCGTCCGGATGCATGGCGCCGTCCAGCCGGCTCGCGACTTTGCTGATAGCCGCATCGTCGCGGCGGAGCAATGGTTGAAAGCGCTCCTCCATCACACCATGGTCACGGCGCTGCTCGTTACGGCCACCGTCGGCGTGCGAACGCAGGACGTAACCTTCTCGAGCCGCATCGAGGCCGTGCGCGTCGATGTGCTGGTCACCGACAACGGGCGGCCCCTTCGAGGCCTGGGCCCTGCCGATTTCGAGATCAGGGATAACGGCGTCCTGCAGCACGTCGACCTCGTCAGCTTCGATCAAGTGCCGCTGAACGCGATCCTGGCGCTCGATATGAGCGACAGCGTCGCCGGCGAGCGCCTGGATCGACTGCGTGCCGCGGGCAGCGCCGTTCTCGCCGGCCTGCAGCCCGCCGATCAATCGGCGCTCGTCACGTTCAGTCACGTCGTGCGGCTGGCCGCGAAGCTGACACACGACGCGGGAGTGGTGCGCGCAGCGCTGTCGAGCGCCGCCGGCATGGGCAACACCGCCCTGCTCGACGGCACGTACGCGGGAATCACGGTCGGCGCAACGGATGCGGGGCGCGAGCTGTTGATTGTCTTCAGCGACGGGATCGACACCTCGAGCTGGCTCACCGCTGACAAAGTGCTCGATGCGGCCCGCCGATCCGACGTCGTCGTTTATGCGGTATCGGTGCGATCGCCGACCAGGCCCGACTTCCTGCGCGACCTCACGGCGTTGACCTCGGGGCGGCTCTTCGAGGTCGAACGGACGGAAAATCTCGATACCGTCTTCGTGAGTATCCTCGAGGAGTTCCGCCACCGCTACCTGGTGAGCTACACGCCGCATGGCGTCTCACGGGAAGGCTGGCACAAGCTGGACGTCCGCGTGAAACAAAAGGCCGTCACCAGGGCGCGGCCTGGCTATCTGTCCGCGCCGTCGGCCGCGAAATGAGCCGACTCACTTCAGCGTGATCGGCACGGTTGCGACGTGCTGTTCCCACGCGAGCTTCAGCTCGACCTTGCCCGACCCCTGATCGGTCAGCGTGTACCGCAGCGTTTCGACGAGCGCCGGCGGCTTCGACATCGTCATCTTCACGCGGCCGAGATCCTGGGACGCCGCGTAACTGAGGCCCCACTGCCCTGTTTGCTTGTTGACGATCAGCTGCCAGTTATCGGGATCTTTCACCCAGACGTAGAACGTGTAGGTGCCCTTCGGGACCGAGAGGCCACCCACGTCGACATCTGCGTCGGTGTGAAACGTCGTCGCAGAATTCGCGCCCGCCCGCCACGCCGGGTATGTCGGATCCCTCGACAGCACACCCCCGTCGCCGAAAATCTTCCGGCCGCGCACCGAGGGCGCAGAATAACGCACGCTCAGGGTTTTTCCCGCGACGGTCACGGTGGCCGTGGCTGGAGGGCTCTGCGCCCAGACGGTGGCGGCAGCGGCACACACGAGAGCGGTCAGGATTGAACTCTTCATCATGCGCGAATCCCTTCTACGGTTCTGTCCAGTGCAAACCTTCAGGTTTGCGCCCGGTCCGGCGGCCTGACGGCCTGCACTACACGAATATGAAAACGCTCTAGTACTCGTCAGCCAGCGCAAAACGCGGGTCGGCGGCGAGGCAGGCTGCCTCCGGCAGCCCGAGTTCTTTTCGCACGATGTTGGTGCCCCGCACGATGGCGACCATCTTGTAGAACGCGATGCGGCGCGACATGCCTTCCCGCCCGAAGCCGCAGTCGCTCGTCACCACCAGGCGCTCGACGGGAATGTAGCGCAGCGCCTTGCGAATGACGGCTGCGACCTGATCGGGCGTCTCCACCTGGAGGTTCCGGTGATCGACGACGCCGATGGCGATCTTCTTTCCGGTGATCGTCCTGCCGATGGCCTCGAGGTCCAGGCCGTCGTTGGCGCACGTTTCAAACGTCATCACGTCAACGTCGAGCCTGTTGAGCAGCGGCAGCGCGCTCGCATACGACTGGTTCGTGGCGTAGAGGCGCTGCTGCGCGGGATTGCCCCAGCACGTATGACACCAGACCTCCGTGACGTCGCGCAGGCTTTTCACGGTACGGTTGAACGTGTCGACGAAGAACTCGGGGCCGAGCAGCGGGGCGCCGCCTCCGCGCTGGATGCCTGCGAGGTGGATGTTGGGTTCTTCCATCTGGATGATGGCGCACCCCGCATTCGCGAGATCCGCCAGTTCGGCACCCATCGCATCGGCGAGCGCAAACAGGAGATCCTCCTGACTCGCGTAGTGATCGTTCCCGATCGAGGTGCCAATCAGGTCCGGCACAATCGTCCCGAATTTCACCGGCCGCGACGTAAGACCTTGCGCCATCTTCCAGAGGTAGACGTACTGCAGCGCGCCGCGCTCGACCGGTCCGACGCAGCGCGGCATCACCCGGCTTTCCATCACTTCGAAGATAATGTCCCCCTTGCGCGTGCCGCCGTAGCCTTTCCTGGTGCGGTGGTAATCGCCGCCGCCAAGGCCCTTGAACCGGCGCGCCGGGTACTGGAACCAGCTCATGCCGCCGACATCGGAGTCGAAGCGAGCGTCGCCGTCGGTAACGATGTCGAGGCCCGCCCGCTCCTGGTCGCGGATGAACGTGCCAACGGCGTCGGTGTACTGCTCGCGGAACCGTGCATCGGCGATGGCGTCGCGGAACGCGCGCTGACCGAGGTTTTCGACGTACCACGAAGGCCTCGGAAGCGAGCCGGTGATCGTCGTCGGCAGGATTATCGAGTCGGTTGTCTTGGGCATCGTCTTGATGTTGGTGTGAGCGCCACGCACGTGGAGTCTTTGACGCGTGCGGGCTGGCCGGGGATTCTCGTTAAGGTCGGTTACAGTCTAACTCTGCAGGAGAATTTCAGACATATGGCGAATCTCGGCTACGTGGGTCTCGGCGCGATGGGCAGTCAGATGGTGGATCGTCTGATGGGAAAAGGCCACACGGTCACGGGCTATAACCGCACGAAATCGAAAGCCGACTGGCTGATCAGGAAAGGCATGACGTTCGCTGTAACGCCGAAAGCCGTGTGCGAGGCTGCGGATTTCGTGTTCGTGATGGTGACCAACTCAGCCTCCCTCGAGGCGGTGGCGAACGGCCCGGACGGCCTGCTCGCCGGCCTCACGCCAGGCAAGGTGATCATCGACATGAGCACCGTCAGCCCTGCCGTGAGCAAGGCGCTGGCAGCGAAGGTCCGGGAGAAGGGCGCCGACATGGTCGATGCGCCGGTGTCAGGCAGCATCGTGACTCTCCAGCAGGGCAGACTCTCGGTGATGGTCGGCGGCAGCGAGGCGACCTTCGACAGGATCAAACCGGTCCTGGACGACGTCGGGCCCAAGGTGACGCACGTCGGCGAGAACGGTCTCGCGCTCGTGATGAAGATTGCGAGCAACCTGAGCCTCGCCGTCCAGATGCTCGCGTTCTCGGAAGGCGTGCTGCTCGCGGAGAAGAGCGGAATCCCACGCGCGACTGCCGTCGACGTGCTGACGCACAGCGCGATCGCCTCGCCGATGGTCGTCTATCGGGGACCGTTCGTGTTGCAGATGCCGGCCGAGGCGTGGTTCAACGTGAACATGATGCAGAAGGACATGATGCTGGCCCTGGAACTCGGCCGCCAGCTGGACGTCCCGCTGCCGACCACGGCCGTGACCAACGAATACCTGACCGCCGCCCGCGCGATGGGGCTGGTGGAAGAGGACTTCGCGACCGTTTTCAAAGTCCTCGCGCGGATGTCCGGCGTGACGCCGTAACGTCGCCTCAAGCCGGACGCTACGGAACGGCCGTCCGCGCTGTCTTGACGCGCGACGACTCCTGCTCGCTCTCGGTCCAGGCGAGCACCACCTCGTCGCGGACGAGCGCCATTCGCGGATACCGGGTGCCCGACTGGTTCGCCACGACAACGGCCGGCGAGCGCGTGCCGTTCGGCTCGACGCGCCGGATCGAAAACTGCGGCATCTGCCCGGCCGACTCCACCCAGCCGACGATCGCCGACCCGTCTTTCTTCAACGCCACGACCACGCGGCCGAGCGACTCGACATCATCCGCGCGGACGGGCGCGCCGAACGTCCGGCCGCCGTCGTGCGAGAACGCAAGATACGAACGATTGACATCCTTCGGCGCGGTGAACCACGCGACGACAACGTCGCGGCCGCGGGCCGCGATCGACGGTCCGTTCACGGGGCAGCCCTCGATCTTGAAGTTGTCGCGGTGCACGGGAACAGGCATGGTCCAGCGCCCGGCCGACAGCCGCGTCACGTAGATATCGCGAATCTCGCCGGGGCTGCGGTTCCTGAACGCCGCGATCGGACCGTCGGCGGTGAGCGCCACGCTGGTCGGACAGCATTCGCAGACGCGCGAATCGATGACCGTGTCCGACAGTGGTTTGTGAGCCTTGTCGAACACCGCCGCTCGCAGCTGCATGTCGCCTTCGTCGCCGTGCGTGGCCCGGCCATCCAGCCAGACGAGGCCGGTGCCCCCGTCGGGCATCGGAAACAACGACCCGAATCCGTGCTGCGAAATCGTCTTGTCACGGTTCGGGGCAACCGGCGCCGACCAGCTGCGGCCGTCAGTCGACCACGCCACCCGCAGATCGTAGGCTTCTGGATCGGGTCCGTTTTCCTCCATCCAATGGGCCGCGAGCGTGCCGTCCGGCAACGCCCGGACCGACGGGACGTCCGCCGAATTGACCATCAGGCGTTCGCTCGACACGACCACACGCGCCTCCGACCAGCCGCCGGCGGTCCGCTCCGCAAATTTCAGGACGGCCTGCTTTCCGGACCGTTCGATCCAGCTCAGGATGGCGCGATCGCCCTCGACGGTCATCTGGGGCGCGGAGCTGTTGGCGCCGGCCGGCGACGGGAGCGGCTCGATGGCCGGCGCGCGGTCGGCGGCGTGGGGTGCCCGCGTCATCAGGCACAGCGACAATGTGAGAGCGATCGGGCCAAATATCCGCGCTTGCCACATGTTCTGTCTCCCTGTAGTGCAGGCCTTCAGGCCTGCCTTCGCCGCGGACCTGAAGGTCCGCACTACTTCAGCCCGGCTTCGGTTCTACGTGCTGCGAACCTCACGTACGGTCCCAATCCGGAACCCAGTTGGCGATGGCCTTCTTGATTTGATCGCCCGTCAAGTGCTCGCGATCGGCGCGTTCGACGAGCGTGCCGAGCTCGGCGTCAGAAGCGAACCGAAGCGACACAATCTGTGGTTTCGTGAGCCGGGCCGCAACGGCCTGCTGTGCCGGAGTCAGCAGCGACGCGCATCGCATCCGCATCTCGAGCTTGATGATTCGATCCTGCAGCGCGGTCGTGTACGCGCGGCTGATGAGAAGGAGCGTGAGAATCGCGCCGGCGAGCCCGAACAGGCCGATGCCCATTGTGAGATGGCCGCCGATACCGTCGCCGCGAATCAAGAAACCCACAATCCCGAGCATCAGAAACGCAAACCCGATTCCGGTCATCCGCGGTTGGTGCCGGTGGGTCGCGTACGTTTGAATGGCCATGGACCGAGTATGCCATGGAGAGCGCCACGCGGGAGGGCCTTGCGCCTGTCGCCTCTCACGCCGAACGGCGCAGCCGGGCCAGGAGATCGTTCAAATCGGCGGGGATCGGCGCCTCAAACCGCAGCAACTCACCGGTGGCAGGATGTTCGAACGCCAGACGATGCGCGTGGAGCGCCTGACGCTCGAACTGAATCGGGCGCAGCTCGTCCGGCCCGTAGACGTAGCGCCGCTCCCCCACGAGCGTGTGTCCGCGCAGCCGCGCTTGAATCCTGATCTGGTTGCGCTTCCCCGTTTCAAGCCGGACTTCGACCAGCGACGAGAGGCGAAACCGCTCGAGCACCTTGTAGTGGCTCACCGCGTCCATGCCCCTGGGATCGCGCGGATGCGTTTCCTTCTGGATCAGGACTTTCTCGTGCCACACGAGCCGGTCGCGCCACGTACCGTCGGCCGGCTCGGGATGACCGTACACCACGGCCCAGTAAAGGCGATCGACGGTGTGGCGCTTGAACTGGAGCCTCAGGCGATTCTGCGCGGCCGCGTCCCTGGCGAAGACGACCAGTCCGGACGTGTCGCGATCGATGCGGTGCACCACCAGGGGACGGCGCTTGCCGTGTGGCCGCAGGTACGCCGTCAACTGATCGAAGATCGACGGCGCACCGCCCCGCCGTTCGAGGGGAACGGCCAGCAGACCCGCCGGTTTGTCGAGCACGATCAGCGTGTCGTCTTCGAAGACGATGTGAAGGTCGCCGGCACGGCGGGCGACACGGCCGCGCGCGCTGCCCGGCCGGTCGATCCACACACGCACGCGATCGCCGGCGGCAAGCCGGCGTGCGGCAGCGTCCCGCGGAGCCTCGACGGTGTTGACGAACACCTTGCCGCGATCGAGAGCCACCGACGCGCGGCGGCGAGACCCCAGCCGGCCGGCTTCGGCGAGGAATTTGTCGAGCCTCAGGCCCTGCTCATCGATACTGACGATCCATTCCATCTGCTAGAATTCCGCGCGGGTGCTCATCCTCAAACGCATCGCGGCGATCGTCGTGCTCGCCGTCGGCTTTCCCTACGTGCTCTCGCCAGTTTACCGGTTTCCGCCACCACGCACGTTCAGCGGCCCTTCCCTCTGGAACCCGTACGCCCACCTGACAGGCTCGTGGCAGCGCGCGAATCTCCACGCCCACGGGCACGCGTGGAGCGGGCTCACCAACGGCACGCACACCGACGACGAGGTCGTACAGGCGTACCGCGAGCGCGGGTACTCCGTCGCAGGTGTATCGGACTACCAGTGGATTGCCGCCCGGCACGGCGTCCCGACGATGCCCCTGTATGAGCACGGGTACAACATCAGCAAGGAGCACCAGCTCGCCGTGGGCGCCGAGCGGGTCGAGTGGCTCGATTTCCTGTTGTGGACCTGGATCAACCAGAAGCAGTTCATCCTGAACTGCGTGGCGGGCACGACCGCACTCGTTGCCATCAACCATCCGGGCACTGCGTACAGCGAAGGCGATTTCCGGAAACTGACCGGCTATCACCTGATGGAAGTCATCAACGGGCCGTTCGGATTCGAGGACCTGTGGGACGCGGCGTTGTCGAGCGGACATCCGGTCTGGGCTCTCGCCAACGACGACATTCACGATCTGACCAATGTCCGGCGCCTGGCGATCGCCTGGAACATGATCGACGCGCCCTCGGCGAGCGTGCCGGATATCATCGCCGCGCTGCGTGCCGGCCGCACGTACGCCGTGTCGCTGGTTGGTGAAAAGGCCGACGCCGCGCTCGCCAGCGTCAGGGTGCACGATTCGAAGCTGACGGTATCCTCAACGGGCGTGCCGGCCACGTACGTATTCGTCGGGCAGAATGGCTCGGTGCTCCAGACGTTCGATCAGGTCATGCAGGCCACCTACGACATCGCTTCGGACGACCCGTATGTCCGAACGGTCATTCGCACACCCAACATGGTGATGTATCTGAACCCGGTCCTCCGCTACGACGGCGTCGCGCTGCCGGCGCCGCTCGCCGTCGTCAACAAGCCCCTGACCTGGCTGTCACGGGTGTTTGCCGGCGCGATGTGCATCATCGTTCCGCTGCTGCTGTGGCGCCGCGGCAGGACCCGCGCCTCGGAGCAGGCGTGAGCCGCCCGTGCATCGTCGTGGCGCGGCTGCTGGCCGCTCTCGAGATCATCCTCATCACGCTGGCGGGGGCGGCCGCGGTACGCGCGCAGGGGGCCCAGGCGCCCGACGAGCACGCGCCGACGGGATCGAGCTTCAACCTGATGATGCTCCGCGACCTGCCCTCGAGCAACAACCTGTTCTCGCTGCTCGAAGGCGTTGAACCCAACGTGATCACCGATCGCTTCTACGGCGGAGGGCTCAATACCGGACGCACGGCGCGTATCGGAGCGTTCCTGAACTCCTGGACCCAGACGCAGTACCGTGTGGGAGACGTCAACATCACCGCGCCGGATGGCAGCGGATCGCCATTCATGTTCCCGGCGCTTACGCTGTGGGAGCGGGTGGACGTCGCCGCGGGCGTCATGCCCGCAGGTTTTGCCGCGCCGGGTCTCGGCGTGTCGTTCGAACCGCTGCGACCGGCACCCAGATGGACCGGTTCCGCCGAGGCTTCGTTTGCCGGATCCGGCCTGGTCGCCGGTCCCTCCGCAGGCGCGCCGGCAAATCCTGTCGAGACGCTGACGAACTGGGGCCACGGCGGATTTCTCGTCAGCGGACCGGTGACACCCCGCCTCGGCCTCGTGGCAGCCATCGACTGGTCGCAGGCGGATCAGGTGGAACGCGCCGGCGCGCCACAAGCCAGCGGCCGTGCGTCGTCGGGGTTCGCCAACGTCGTGTTCGCCCCGAACGGCCGTGACGAGATCCGGACCATCGGCTGGTTCCAGCGTGCGCAGGTGCCGTTCGTGCCGGCATTGACCGCCCTCCCGTCAAACGCCAGCGACGAGCAGACCTTTACGCATCTCCAGTCGACATGGCAGCGCGCAGACGCCGGCCTGCTATGGAAATTGTTTGGCGCCTACTCCCAGAGAACCGGCACGCGCACCCCGCTCACCGGGGTAGGTTCAATCCAGTTGGTCGAACGCCTCACGGACGGCCCGGTCCCGCTGCTCGCGCAGTCAGGCGACCGTAGCGACCATCGATGGTCGCTCGGCCTGCGCGCGTCGCCGGCACCGCCGCAGATAGGAGGCGTCACCCAGGCTGTGCAGTTCGGTGCCGACCTGATGGGGGCGGGTTCTCGCGTCGGATCATTTTCGGGCTCGATCGGCGAGCTGGTCGATGGCGCGCGGGCGCGCATGTGGACGTTCACCAGCCCCGGCATCGACGCGCAGCGCCACGAGACGGCGTTCTCGGCCTTTGTCGGCGATCGTATCCAGGTCGGTCGGAGCATCACGGCCGACGTCGGCCTGACTTACGACGGCGTCCGGGGGTCGGCCGAGTCCGCGGCACAGGGGATCAGCTGGAACACACTGCTGCCGAGCGCCTCGATCTGGTGGGCGGCGACAAGCTCTGGACACACGTGGATATTCGGCGCCTATCGCAAGGCCGCCGACGTTCTCACGCTGGACACGCTGGCGGTCGGTGATCCGGCGGCGTCCACCGGCACAGTGTCCGCCTGGACCTCGCAGGGCGTCGGTCCCATCGTCGCCCGGGTTGGACCGGGCACCAGCGGCAATCCGGCATTCAGCGCGATTTCCCCGTCGCTGAACCGTCCGACCACGGATGAACTGACGGTCGGCGGCGAGTATCGGCCGAGTGCGACGACGCGGTTCAGGCTCGCGGGCGTGATCAAGCGCCAGCACAATCGGATCGATCTGGTGAACACCGGCGCACCTGCATCAAGCTACAGCGTCTCGACGATAGTCGATGGCCGGCCATCGGCGGATGGGGGCGACGTCCTGCTGCCGGTGTACAACCGCCTGCCATCGAGCTTCGGCCGCGATCAGTACCTGCTGTCGAACCCGGCGGCGGACGACGACACGTTCGAAGGTGTCGTGCTCAGCGGCGAAATGTCGCGCGATAAGTGGGCGTTCCTGTTTGGCGCCACCGCGAGCCAGACATCTGGGCTTGCCGCGAACCGTGGATTTCACGTGGACGAAAACGACCCGGGGATCCCGGGCGAGGTGTTCACGGATCCGAACGCCACCACCGATGCACGGGGCCGTCTGTTCTTCGACCGCGCGTTCACCATCAAGCTGGCAACCGTCCGCCGATTTTCGCACGACGTCAGCATCGGCCTGATCGCGCGATACCAGGACGGACAGCCCTTCTCCCGCGTGACCGTGGTGCCGGGGCTGAATCAGGGGACGGACTTCATACGCGCCTACCCCGCCGGCGACGCACGATTCAGCTTCACAGGCACGCTCGATTTCCGGGTGCAGAAGGGGTTCGCGGCGGGCCCGACGCGAGTGGACGCCTTCCTCGACGTGTACAACCTCTTCGACCTGGGCTACGAGGTGGAAGAACGGGTCGTGACGGGAAGCGGCTTCCGCACCATCACCGCCATCCAGCCGCCGATGACGGCGCATGTGGGGGTACGCGTCACGTTCTAGCCCTCATGCGAGCAGGCCTAAAGGCCTGCACTACTTATGGGCGAGTAGAGGCCTGAAGGGCTGCGCTGCGCGTGAGACGTTCAGACCGCAAGCGCGCGCAGGCGCAGCTTGTCTTTGTACATCCGGACGTCGGCGGCGGCAAACAGGGCATCGAGCGTGGCGCCGTCCGCGGGATAGAGGGCAGCGCCAACGCTCGCCGACACCGACAGCGGTTCACGACGGCCCACGTCGATGGCCAACTCTTCGATCGCGCGCGCGAGCTCGGCGCTCTTCCGGTCCGCGGCATCGGCGCCGGCACCGGTGAGCACGACGACGAACTCGTCGCCGCCATGGCGGCCGCAGATATCGTGCGGCCGCAGGCTCCCGCGCAGGCAACGGGCAACGGCTTTGAGGACGGCGTCGCCCGCGGCGTGGCCGATCCGGTCGTTGATCGCCTTGAAGTCGTTCATATCGATGACAAGCAGGGCGAACGCGGTCCCGGCGCGCTGTGCGCGTGACAGCTCGCGTGCCACGTGTGCGTCGACGAACCGGCGGTTCGGCATGTCGGTCAGCGCATCGGTGTGCGAGTCGGCCGTAGCGCGCTCGAACAATTCGTACAACTCGCCCTGGGCTTCTGAGATGTTGTCGAACACACGCCGGTCCAGCCTGTCGCCGTCGGCAGCCCTGGCTTCGATGGACGGCAGGATCTCCACGAATTTCCTGACCAGATTCGGATCGAGGCTCGTGCCGGCTTCATGCCGAATGTGCGCCACCGCTTCGTCCATCGACAGCGGCGGACGATACGGCCGCTCGCTGCGCAGTGCGTCGAACCGCTCGGCGATCGCGATAATCCGCGCTCCGAGCGGAATCAGGTCGCCCCCGATCATGTCGGGATAGCCGGTGCCGTCCCATCGCTCGTGGTGGTGACGGATGAACGGCGCGACGGGATACGGAAACGGCACGGCCGCGACAATGTCCGCGCCGATCTCCGGATAGCGGCACACGCGCGCGAATTCCTCCGGCGTCAGCGGCCCCGATTTCGCCAGCAGGTGGTCGGGCACGCCGAGTTTGCCGACGTCGTGCAGCAGCGCCGCAATGCGTACGCCTTCGATCAGCTCGTCGCGCAGCCGCAGCGAGCGTCCGAGCTCGGTGGCGTAGTACTGCACGCGCCGGACGTGGCTCTTCGCGGTCGCGTCCTTCGCCTCGATGGCAAGCGCGAGCGCTTCCACCGTGGCGAGGTGCATGTCCGACAACTCTCTGACATGGCGCCGCTCGTCGTCCATCCGTCCGAGATAGACCTTGTACAGGCGGAACGTGAGGAACAGCGGCAGCAGGAGCGCCAGCGCGCCGTACCCGAGTGCGGGCACGGCCCGCACGGCGATCGTGGCGACGAACGCCCCCACGAAATAGTTGGGCGCGCCCCAGAGGTACTCCTGATCCCACACGCGCAGCAGCGATTGGCGAGTGGAGAGCGCGACGACCGTCGCGACGAGCAGCGAGTTGCACAGGAAATAGGCGAACGCCGACGCCGCAATCGAGGGGACGACGTGGCTCGCGTCGCCGTTGGCGCCGCCGGTCCAGGCAAGGACACGCGCTCCGAGCTCCATCGACAGGACGAGCGACGAGACGCTGAATAGCGTCCGGTACCACGGATTGCGCACGGTCACCTTGAACGTGCACTGCGCCCACCCGCCTGCCGTGGTGACCCACGTCGCCGCTCCGGGTCCGAGGACGAGCAGCGTCCCGAAATTCACCGCATAGCCGAGGGACAGCGTGGACACAGAGCGCCCGACGGGCAGCTTGAACTTGATCAGGTTGGCGGCGACGGACAAGCCGAGCAGTGACCCCAGGAGGAGCGGCTGTCCGAGCGATCCGCGCCAGAACGACGCCAGCAGCAGCGCCGCGCCGGCGGCGATGACGGCCACGACAAATGCGCGGGCGGACGCGCGCTGCCGCTGAAGCGTCTCAGCCGGGATCATGACAAGCGCGGAGCGTGATACGCTCTGTATTTGTCCGGCACGTGGCTGCAGCACACCTTCTCATTCGCCGCCATTACGATTGCTTCAACGAGCGGCGCTTCGCCGACGGAGCGGACCTCTTCGCGGAGGACTGTGTCCTCGAACACCCGCCGTTTGGCCAGAAGCGGGTCGGCCGTCAGGGCTACCTCGAGCTGGTGAAGCACTGGGTCGACGCGTTTCCCGACGGCCAGCTGCAAATCGACCACGTGGAGCAACGCGGCGACACCATCTGTGAAGTGGACCTCATCGGCACCGGTACCCACCAGGGCGATTTCGACATGGGCGGCTACGGCGTGCTCAAGGCCTCGGGCGTGAAGACGACGCTCAGGTTCCGCGAACTGCTCGAAATTCGCGGGGGACAGATCACGTACTCGAGCCTGACATTCGACGTTCACGACTTGCTGCGGCAACTCGCGGGAAGATCCTGATGGACGATGTACCGACAACGCTGTGGACCCTCCACCGCGACGGCCGCGAAGCGGCCTGCCGCGCACGTCTCGCTCCGTACGGGATCGAGATCGACCTGACGAGCGACGGCGATCCGGTGGTCACGCGCGTGTTCGCCACCGGCGAGGAAGCGCTCGCCTGGGCGGACAAGAAGCGCGCGGATCGCGAAGCGCAGGGATGGCGGCCCGCCGACGGCCCGCAAGGCGCCGAACCCGGCCGTCCCGAAACCAAAACCTAAACGCCTCTGGCGCACGCCTGCTAATGCAGGATCATCTTGCCGCCGCCCCAGATGGCCTTCGCGCGCCAGTCTTCGTCCAGAACCGTCCACAGCATCTGATCGAGGTATTCGCCGTCGCGCAGGAACGACTTGCGGAGCATCCCCTCCTGCACCGCCCCGAGCTTGCGCAGCGCGCCGTTGCCGCGGCCGTTTTTCACCGCCGCGCGGGCTTCGAGCCGGTGAACGCCAACCGTCTCGAACGCGAACTCCATGACGAGCTTGGCGCTCTTGTCGAAAATCCCCGTGCCCCAGAACGGCGAGCCGAGCGCGAATCCCCACTCCGCCGTCGCGAAGCCAGGTTCAATCGACCGCAGCTGGAAGATGCCGATGGCCGTGTCCGATTCAGCCAGCGTGACGGCAAAGCAGACATACGCGCCGGCGGCGCGCTGGCGGGCGGCCCACACGATGAACCGTTCGAAGCCCTCGACGGTGCCCGGCGGCGGCGAGATGAATCGCGCGACTTCCTCCGTCGTGAGCAGCGCAAACAAGGAGGGCGCATCGGCGGCGCGCATCTCGCGCAACGTGATGCTGGTGGCGCTCAGAACCGGCAAGGCATCACGCCAGTCCGTGGTGACGACCGACGTGGCGGCCGGCGCGGCAACCGTGGTGCGCGGCGTGGTCACGTCCTGGGGGCGGACGAGCGGCATCTTGTCCACTAGATGCCTCCCCACGTGATATCCCGCGCGTCTGTCGGGAGAATGATTGATTGCCGCAAGCCGGGCGTCATGTCGTCGCAATGGATTGTGCAAACGTATGGCCACAGACGCGCCAGAATTCTGGCCGGCCTTATGTGCTTGGGGACAAGATACTTACGACCAAACGACCGAAGTAAGGGCTGCGGATGGCAATGTCCTATAAAGAACCATGAAATCCGCGATTATCTCGAGAGTATGCGACTGTAAATGACTGGCCCAATGGTTCTTGTCGTACTCTGTTCACTCCTGGCGGAGCGCTGCCACTAAATGGAACACACTGTCATTTTTTGTCCTATGACAATCGTCGTCTGCCGCGGTTTTGCGGCACGCGAGACCGGCTGCGACTCATGGTAGATAATGCGATGACGCCGTTTCTTTCCGCGATGAAAAAGCTGAGTACCGTTCTCCCGCTCGCGCTGTCCCTGGGCTCACTGCTGCTGCAGGCGGCGTCGACGACCTACGAGGAACGGGACTTCCTGACGCGGGTCCGGCGATTGACGGTCGAAGGCAAACGCGCCGGCGAGGGGTATTGGTCGCCGGACGGCCAACGCCTCGTGTTTCAGAGTGAGCGCGAACCGGGTAATCCGTTCTATCAGATCTATACGCTCGATCTCGCGACC
>Ga0136846_1236372_pt1 | contig 18527 bp, 12 predicted proteins | sample HopSoiMetagenom2_FD_96841 | JGI IMG/M metagenome (GOLD analysis project Ga0136846, IMG submission 96841) | Grasslands soil microbial communities from Hopland, California, USA - 2 Assembly 2016 (version 4) | ecosystem: Environmental > Terrestrial > Soil > Grasslands | place: USA: Hopland...
GAGCTGGGTATATTACGCCAGGTGGTAGAACAGGCCGGCGGCCCATCTTCCCGTATAGAAATCATCACTACAGCATCCATGATCCCGTATGAAGTAGGGGAGAACTACCTGAATGCATTTGGAAAGGTTGGCTGCACCAATGTGGACCTAATGCATATCCGCAATCGCCGTGATGCTACCAATTCTGCTTACCTCCAGCGTATTCAGCGGTGTGATGGTGTTATGTTCAGCGGGGGTAATCAGTTACGTTTAGGTTCCATATTTGGTGGAACAGAATTACTCCGCATTATGCTGCAGCGATATGAATCAGAAAAATTCACGATAGCCGGTACAAGCGCCGGAGCTATGGCCATGAGCAATACAATGATCTATGAGGGCAACGCCATGCGAGCGCACCTGAAAGGCGAAGTAAAGATCACAACCGGACTTGGATTTATTGATGACGTGATCATCGATTCGCATTTTGAAAAACGTGGTCGTTTTGGTCGCCTGGCACAGGGTGTTGCTTCCAATCCTCAATGCATTGGTATCGGCCTGGGAGAAGATACCGGGATGTTGATAACTGAAGGAGGGAATAAATGGGAAGCAATTGGCAGCGGGCTGGTAGTGATCATTGATGGATATGATATCAGGCATTGCAATATTGCCGATATACCAGATGGCAATCCCATCAGCATTGAAAATCTGAAAGTTCATTTTTGCGAAAAAGGAAATGGCTTCCTTCTCAGGGAACGCCAGTTTCTGCCGGAGGCCAGGGAAGGCGCTGTGATCCGCAAACAGGTGGATGTGGAGTAATCCATTCAAATAAGTATTGGCTGGTTTCATTGAAGATTGCCGGCATTCCGTTGAAAATTTAAGGAACAGGCTGACCAGGTGCCCTGCCAGGGGTAACTTTATATGGCTATATGACCTGGCCCTTTCATAACCGTCCGCAAGCCAATTACTGGTTAAAAGTTTTTGGTTTTTATGCTTTATTTGAAGCCTGCATTCAGCTATTATATAATTACCTCCTTAATGAATATGGCAAAAGGCCCATCAGCAATCTTGAGTTTCATGGTATCATGTGGCTCTTTCAATGTATTCTCATCTGGCCAATCTGGTGGGTAGCCTGGTCTGTATATAAAAAAAAGGTGGTAATCCAGGTTGCCGTTAACGTCGCCTTCTTTGTTGTTTATAGTATCTTCTGGTTTGGACCTGTTCAGGATATTATTCAATTTCTCCACCAGGGATTGCAGCAGGTTACTCGCAATCCTTCTCAACGTATAGTAACTCCTGTAGATGCGGCAGCCGACCTGCTTCCTTATCAATTGCTCAAGCATACATTTCGGCTGTCATGGTTTTTCCTGGCGAATTACCTGTACCACTACAGGCGGGAAGAACAGCAGCGCATGGAACTGGCCGTTGCGAACAAGGACCTTCAGCTGAAATTGCTGAAATGGCATTTGAACCCTGGATTTTATTTCAAAACAATTGACCATTTACGGGAATTATCTTTCCAAAGCCCTGCCAGCTGCTCCCGGCCGATTTTGCAACTGGCAAAAGTGATGGAATATGTGATCTATGAAGCGAAGGAAAAAATGATTGATGTATCAAGGGAAATTCATTTCCTGGATGGCTATGTACAATTGATCAATCAGCAACCAGGCCATACTGCCCATTTCACTTTGAGATCTGAGGGCTCAACTGATCGATTAAAAGTTCCGCCATTGCTACTGGCTGGTTTTATTGACAGGATTGCCGCGGAAAATTATTCTGAATATTCCACCTATGATATGCAACTCCAGTTCTCAGGGAATAATATGGCTTTTATCATTCAGGGTGACCTTAACAGGAATGATCATCCTTTCTTTGGACAAGGTAATGAAGATGTATTGTATCGTCGCTTTAGAGAATTTTATGAAGACCGGTTTACCTATCGCCTTTCTTCGAATAAAAAATATTTTGAACTCAATGTAAGGTTAAGTGAAGAAGCATGAACATATGTCAGTTATGCATCAGTACCGTAAGCGTTTCCACATTGAACGCTTCTGGATACTGGCATTTGGCGTTTATGCTATGGCTGAAATATTGTATTGGGTGCTTAATTATGTGAACTGGTATAGCAGATGCACCGACTGTGCGCAACCGGTAATTTATTATATATACCAGGCACTGCTAAACCTTGTGCTCACAGGATTGGTCTGGTATGCATTGAATAGTTTTTACCGGAAGAACAGGTTAGTAGTCATCGGACTGAATATTGCGGTCTTCCTTCTTCATTATACAATCTGGATATGGCTGAATTATGTGGTCCAAAAATTTGGCCCGGAATGGTTAATGCGAAATGCGGCTTTTCACAGCACTATCAAAGAACTGATCTATTTTTCCTGGTTTGATATTGGAAAATATGTTTTGAAGGTGACAGCTTTCTATGCCATGAAATTCTATTATGATTATAGAAACAGTGAAAAGCAGCGCATAGAACTGGCGATGATCAATAAAGACCTTCAGCTTAACCTGTTGAAACAGCAGCTCAGTCCCCATTTTTATTTTAATACACTGAACAACCTTTATGGATTGGCCCGGAGCAATAATGCGAAACTGCCCAGGGCATTGCAACAGCTGTCCAATATCATGCATTATGTAATTGTGGAATGTAACCAGCAACGGGTAGGACTTCAGAAAGAGATTGATTTTTTACAAAGCTATATTGCATTGGAAAAACTGCGGTATGAAGAGGATACAGTGATCGATATGCAGGTGGAAGGAAGGGCTAACGGACAAACCATTCTTCCGCTCATGCTGATCCAGTTCGTGGAGAATGCCTTCAAGCACGGGATGAAAGAAAAATCTGAACAAAACTGGATGAGGGTGAAACTGAAAATAAGGGACAGCAATCTCAGCTTCTCGGTAAACAATAGCTATTATTCTCCACTATCAGCGGAAGGCATTGGAATTACCAGTGTGCGGCACCATCTAAATTTGCAGTACGAAGGAAAATATGATATGGAGATGCAGCGGGAAGATGGGATGTTTTCAGTGAAACTACAACTTGATTTAACCTGAAATAATTGCAACCATGAAACCTATTGCCTGTGCCATTATTGATGACGAACCCATTGCCAGGGATATAGTGGCAGAGTTTATCAGCCAGGATGATCGCCTGCAGCTGGCAGGCAGTTATAAAAATGCCAAAGAAGCAATAAAGGGGATGAACCTGACGCCGCTGGAATTACTTTTCCTGCATATTAATATGCCTGGCCTGTCGGGTTTTCAATTATTGAAAGCGATGCCTAATCCACCCGCGGTTATATTTACTACTGCATACCGGGAGCATGCACTTGAAGGTTTTGATGCCCATGCCATTGATTATCTGCTGAAACCTGTTGCCATTGAGCGATTTCTGCTGGCAGTAAACAAGGCCTGGAAATTTTTACGGCCGGCCCAGATAGCATCCGAGAATAAGATAATTGCTGACCAGGAAGAAACCGGAGATGATTTCTTCTTCGTGAAAGCGGAAGGAGGACTTGTGAAAATATTTCTGAATGATATATTATTTGTTGAAGCATTAAAGGAGTATGTAAAGATTGTGATGGCTGATAAGGCGGTTATTACCTACCATACGCTCTCGGGTCTCGAACAAAAATTACCAAAAGGTAAATTCTATCGTATTCACCGGTCCTATATTGTTAGCATAAAGCGATTTCCAGCATTGAAGGATATAGCGTGAAGATCGATAAATATGAGCTGCCTGTCAGCCGCAATGAGCGGGATGCATTTGTTGAGATAGTAGCCAGCGGAAAGATAATTTCAAAGTGATTATTATGGCCCTGATACTTCGTTGAAATCTTTTGCAGTTATGTTGAATTCGAAGTGAAAGATTATTATTCTATAGAAAGAAACTCCCCATTCATTGAATTGTCCCCTGTTATTCTGCACGGTTATATAGTTTCAGCCATCATCAAAACAAGTACTATGAAACATTTAATCGTGCTAACTATGTTATTTTCTCTTTTCATGACTATCCCATCCTGTAAAAAAGGTGATGCCGGTCCTGCCGGCCCTGCAGGTGCACAGGGTCCTGCCGGACCACAGGGGCCAACAGGGATTGCAGGCAATGCTAATGTTACCCAGTACACCTATGCCGGTAATGATTTTTCCAGTAATCCTTCTTTAACTCTTCAACTGACTACAACTGCGGACACAATGAGCCGGAGTGTATTATACGTATACCTGGTAAGGGCATCCGGCGGGCTTGTATATCCCATACCTGGGTTCGCCTATGGCGGGCTTAGTGATTACCGCACCTACTGGAGCTTTGCCTCCAAAGCAAATATTTTTATTAATAAAGTTTCCGGAGCTGGCGAAGATTATGCGAGCATTAGAGTGATACGCATATATGCCAGTAATGTTATGACTGGTGGCAAATTGCTGGAACCTCAGTCTGAAATTGATTTCAGCGACTATTACGCAGTTTGCAACTATTATCATCTTCCATATTAAGATGGCAAAACCAATATGGATTAGGAATTCCACAAGTGGCCTCCGGAAGGAGGCCACTTTATTGGCTATTGTCCTTTAAAACAATTTTCTGTTCGTTGAAGAAAATCATCAATTCGTTTAAATCAACATAAACCAGACTCTTTTTATTGAACAATTATTCCCTTTTGTTGAATAGTCTGAAAGATCTTTTTATTCCTTTCTAGTTTCATTAGCAAATAACCCGTATGGAACAAAGCCCCCTGAAAATCTTCTTTATTGCATTTCTCCTGGTGATTGGCCTGTTTTCCTGTAAGAAAGAAAATTCCCACCAAAAGGAACCTTTATTAAGTAAGGTAATGTATAATGGGCTGAACGCTTACAGGCTCTACTATTCGGATAAAAACCTTTGGACGAAATGGGAACTATTCAAAACTGATGCGGTAGACAACAGTCTTGCTAGTTATATCACTATGGAGTATAACGACAAAGATCAATTAACAAAGGTCTCCACTTTCACCATGCCAGGCGATGTGCCCAACACGCGTTTGTTTTTTGAATATGATAATTCGGACAGGCAAACCGGCTATACCCTGTATGACCTGCAGGGAGCTAATCCCTCCAAGCCGTTTCTGAAAGGCGCATTTGTATATAATCAGCAAAATTTGCTGGGCACAGCTACAATAAAAAAAGATAATGGAGATCTGTATGCCTACTATTCGCTAAGCTATTATCCAAATGGTTTTTTAAAGGAAAGGGACGAGTACGATGAAACAGTTACCCATCAGTTAAGACTAACCGGGAAAACGATTTATTCAGTTCCTATCGACAATAGTATTAAAGGGTGGGAAAAAATGACGGTGTTACCACTTGACGGAGATGAATTGACCAGAAAGCCACGTTATGAAACAGTTCAGCGCTATGTCTACAATAATGGAGTACTTATGAAGAATACAAAGGAAAGTACATCCGCCAGAGAAAATAATTCAGATGGGACGCTTAAGCGATTAACCTCAACCACTCAATTCATTACTCCTGTTTCACCAGATAACGTAAATATTTTTGAATTTGAATATATACAGCAATAGCAGTGAAAAGCTTCCGTTAACGGCTACCCATCCTAAATAATAAACGATGAAAACATTCTTCTTTTTGGCGACCATTGTGTTCCTGTTATTTGCCTGCGCCAAGGATAAAGGCAACAGCAATAATAAACAGAAATACCTAAGTAAAGTATTCAGGAACGGGCTTCTGGAAACGGAGATATTCTATACATCGGACAAAAAGCCTATCCGCCGAAATTTTTATGGAACAGGTACCGGAACCAGTGTATTATCAAGTTTCCGCATTTATGAATACAATAATGAAAATTTATTGGAATCGATGACAGAATTTTCCAAGAATAATACTTTCATAAATAAGTATAGAATTCAGTACGGCGCAAACAAAAAGCCGGCCCGCATGGATGATCTCAAAAATGACAATACAACTCAGTTCTATCATCTTTTTGAATATGATGCCCAGGGTGACCTGGTTAAAGCCAACATCTGGAACGATATTACCAATAAACAAACTGTTGCGATCACCTATTCCTGGTCCCAGCATAAACTGACCAAATTGATCCGCATTTATTATAATAATCCGCCTTCAATGCTGGATAGCAGCACCTATTCATTCAGCAGGGATTTGCCATCTCATTGGAATTATTTTGAGGGGTTTGTTTTTGCGTCCCTCCCAAATGGCGACAGAACATTTATGGATATGGCACTGGACAGCTCTTTCTATTATTATGTGGATGCCCCGCCAAGCACTTCAAAGGCAACCTATTCTCAAAAGCAATATGACGCAAATGGATATTTAAGCAAACAGCATTTTAGCTACATATATACATCGTTTTATAATCCACCTCCGGAAAATTATGACAGGACCTATGAATACATCGAATAAAAATCCTGTAACGTTAAACCTTTTTACGTCTTTCAACCTTGCCAATATAGCATTTGAGTAACAGGGCGCTTAGGAAATCTTTACCAGATAATAATTCTTCTTTCCCTTTTGTACAAGTATATACTGATTATGGAGTAATAGCGAATCATCGATCTTCATTTGCACATCTTCCACTTTTTTTCGGTTGATGCTTACGCCACCGCCCTGAACTGTTTTTCTTGCTTCGCCTTTGCTGGGAAAAATTGTTGTTTCAGCCAGGAAAGAGATCACATCAACCTTAGCATTGATTTTATCTTTTGAATAATCTGATTTGACAACACCTTCCATTCCTTCCAGGTCTTCAATGCTCAGGCTGTCAGCAGATGCATTTTGGCTGGAGAAAAGTTTGCTGGTTGTTTCTATCGCTTTGTCCAATTCATTCTGGCCATGCACAAAACGCGTGACCTCCTCAGCCAGCCTTTTTTGAATGATCCTTTTTCCCGGATCCTGGTTGTGCTCATTTACGACAGCTGTGATTTCCTGCATGGAAAGAAAAGTAAAAATTTTGATCCACTTTAATGCATCCTCATCGGAGGAATTAAGCCAGAATTGATAAAACTGGTAAGGAGAAGTTTTTTGTGGGTCCAGCCAAACATTTCCTTTTTCCGTTTTTCCGAATTTGCCTCCATCAGCTTTAGTAATAAGAGGACATGTAAATGCAAATGCTTCACCGCCGGCTTTTCTTCTGATGAGTTCTGTACCCGTTACAATATTTCCCCATTGATCACTGCCACCCATTTGCAGCTTGCATTTTTTGTTTTCATACAACCAGTAAAAATCATACCCCTGCACCAGCTGATAAGTAAATTCAGTAAAGCTCATGCCTGTCTCACTTTCCAGTCTTTTTTTCACACTGTCTTTGCTCATCATATAGTTGACCGTAATATGCTTGCCCACATCACGTATAAAATGAAGAAAACTGATGTCTTTGAACCAGTCGTAATTATTGACCATTTCCGCACTGTTTGGTTTGGAAGGGTCAAAATCCAGGAATTGCATCAATTGTTTTTTTACGCCTTCCTGATTGTGCCGCAGAACTTCCTCACTTAACAGATTGCGCTCTTCACTTTTTCCACTGGGATCACCCACCATGCCGGTGGCACCTCCTACCAGGGCAAAGGGTTTATGCCCTGCTTTTTGAAGATGCACCAGTAATAGAATTGGAACCAGGCTGCCGATGTGAAGGCTGTCAGCCGTGGGGTCAAAACCTATGTAAGCGTGGGTCATTTCCTTCTTCAGTTGATCCTCCGTACCTGGCATCATGTCCTGGATCATACCTCTCCAGCGTAGTTCTTCTATGAGATTCATTGTGTTATGTCAATAATTTGTAACAAAAGTAAGGCAGTTCCGCAAATGGCCCTTTAAATGCAATATTTTTCTAACTTCTTCGTTTTCAATGACTAGGTTTTTTACTTAGTAAGACTATGATTTTACAGGGCTGTGGATTACTTTTACAGGCAGCCGAAGCCCTACTAATGCTGTCTATTTGATTGCTTATAAGAAAACTATCCGAATGAGATCCTCCAAAATACTGCTCACCCTATTTGCTATTCTACAACTTGGTGCTGTTGAGGCACAATTCCGTAAATATTCAAATGAATTTCTAAATATAGGAGCAGGTGCTCGTGGCCTGGCAATGGGTAGTGCGCAGGTAGCTTCCGTGAATGACGGAACCGCGGGTTACTGGAATCCGGCTGGTTTATTAGGCGTAAAAGATAACCCACAGGTTAACTTCATGCATGCTGAATATTTTGCAGGGATTGGAAAATATGATTTTGCGAGTATTGCTTTTCCTTCTTCTAATAATAAAAGGACCTTCGCGGTAACCGGCCTTCGCTTTGCTGTGGATGATATCATGAACACGCTATTCCTGGTGGAACCAGATGGTTCTATCAATTACAATAATATTCAATCCTTTTCTTCTGCCGATTATGCCTTTTTGCTTTCGTTTGCCCAAAAACTGGAAGAGACTTCAAAAAAGAGTATTCAGTTTGGCGTTAATGCAAAGGTGATTCACCGAAACGTGGGAAAATTTGCAAAAGCATGGGGTTTTGGATTTGATGCCGGTGTGCAGTTCTCGCATAAACAATGGAAATTTGGAATTAATGCCAGGGATGTTACTACAACATTTAATTCCTGGTCATTCAATTTCACAGAAAGAGAAAAAGAGGCTTTATATCTGACAAATAACGAGATACCGGTCAAATCAACGGAAATGACTTCGCCCCGTCTGGTTCTGGGTGTTGCAAGAGACTTTCATATCAGCGGCAAGACCTCAATCCTGGCAGAAGCAAACGTTGATCTTACCTTTGATGGCAAGCGCAATACTATTATAAGCTCATCCCAGGTGAGTGCAGATCCAAAACTTGGTGTTGAAGCAAACTTCAATAATGTTTTTTTCCTTAGGGCTGGTATCAATAATTTTCAGCGAGCCCTGGCTGATGGTGATACCCTAAACCAGAAAAAAGTGTGGATATATCAACCCAGTGCAGGTGCAGGGTTCAAGATCCAGAATGTAACGATTGATTACGCCTTTACCAATCTGGCCAATCAATCCAATCCTTTGTTCACGCACGTATTTTCACTCAGACTGGACATGGTCTCTGACAAAAATGCTAAAAAGAAGACCACAACCAAAAAGAAAAAATAATCCGTACTACCCAAAAAAACTGCTTCATGAAACGAATTCTACTTTTATTGATATTGCTGTGGTCCCTGAGTGCAGGGGCTCAGTTGTTCAATAATGAATGGATTGATTATAATAAAACCTATTATAAATTCAAGGTTGGCGCCACTGGCGCATACCATATCCGCCAGGCAACCCTCGCATCGCTTGGCTTGGGAGGTGTTAATGCGGATCATTTTCAATTATGGAGGAATGGGCAGCAGATTGCGTTGTATACAACAATCCAAAATGCTCCACTTGGTCCTTCTGATTATATTGAATTTTATGGCGAAAGAAATGATGGTAAACCGGATGGCCCTTTATACAGGGAACCTGATTGGCAGTTAAGTGACAAGCTGAGCCTGCAGACAGATACTGCGGCCTTCTTTCTTACAGTGAATACTAATGGAGGAAACTTGCGGATTAATTCAGCACCAAATAACCTGGCGGGCAATACGCTTTCACCCGAGCCTTATTTTTTACACACAACAGGCGAATATTACAGAAGCAAGGTTCATCCAGGCCGTGCGGAGCTCGTAGGGGATTCTTATACTTATTCGGCTTCATACGACATGGGTGAATGCATGTCAACATTAGATGTGCCAAACGGAGGCAGCTGGTATTTTGCTCCCGGTCAATTGTTTTCCTATTCGGGGGCAGGAGCTCCGAATCCGATTGTTAAAGTAAATGCTGTCGGCAATGCCGTCAATGCCCGTTATATTGAGGTTTTAATAAACAGTGATTCCTTAACCGCCTTTGATCTTAACTATTTTGATTATGTCAGATTTCAGACGCCGATAACGGTTGCACAGATCGCTGGTGGATCTGTTTCTGTGGAATTAAAGGTCAAAACCCAGACTGCCACAGTAGACAGGGTCGTAATTAACCAGTGCGAATTAACCTATGCTCGCACATTCAATTTCGGAGGGGCTACCAGCTTCAATTTTCAATTACCAGCCAGTGCGGCAGGAAATTACCTGGAAATAACCAATTTTAGTTTCTCAGGCGGGGTTCCGGTTTTAGTTGACCTCACAAATAACAAACGGTATCTTGTGGATGCAAGTAATCCGGCCTTATTGAAGGTAGTTTTGGAGCCTTCAGCAGTTGATCGAAAGCTGGTTATGATGAGCACTGGCAACTTTTATGAATCTCCATCTTTTGAGGTGCGTAATTTTATTAACTATGGCCTTGCCGCTAACCAGGGCGATTTTTTGATCATCACCAGTTCTGTGCTTACCAACGCTACCCCAGGAGGTGATCCTGTTGAAGAATACAGGCAATACCGTAGTTCGGCTACCGGGGGAAATTTTACTGCCAGGGTATATCTGATTGATCAATTAATAGATCAGTTTGGTTATGGGATCAAGATGCATCCACTTTCCATCAGGAATTTCCTGCGTTGGGCTCGTAGAAACTATTCACTTCCATTAAAAGATGTATTGCTTGTTGGGAAAGGGGTGGTTTATGCAACATTCAGGCTTAATGAATCAAACGCTGATATGTCCAAATTATGCCTGGTACCAACTTTTGGAAATCCTGCATCTGACATATTATTGAGTGCAGAAGGCAATAGTTCTATTCCTCTTACACCAATTGGCCGACTGTCCGTCATCAATAAAGCGGAGATCTCAGCTTATCTGAGCAAATTGAAACAGTATGAGCAGGTCCAGCAGGCTGCACCTACTCCAGGAATTGCCGATATGGCCTGGAAAAAGAATATAGTGCATGTAACAGGGGCCAGTGATGACATAACTACTTCAATTCTCGTTGCTGCCAATGAAGGCTTTAAAAGAATTATAGAAGATTCCCTGTATGGAGGAAAGGTTTATTCCTTTACGAAAAGCAGCTCCGAAGCGGTCCAGCAATTAGGCAGTACGCAGCTTGCCGGTCTGTTTAATCAGGGTATTGGCATGCTCGAATATTTCGGGCACTCATCCGCATCAACACTTGAGTTTAATCTTGATAATCCCCAGAATTATGACAACCCTGGAAAGTATCCAATATTTGTTGTAATGGGATGTAATGCCGGAGGGTTTTATGGATTCAGCACTGCCCGCTTTTTCACAAAGGAAACGATATCCGAAAGATATGTTCTTGCCCCTGACAGAGGCTCTGTTGCCTTTTTGGCGAGTACCCACCTTGGGATAGTCCATTACCTTGATATATATGCAACCCGGTTTTATCAGTCTATCGCTTACCGGAATTATGGAGGCACACTGGGAGCTATGATGGAAGATGCCATCAGGCGAACTTTTGCCAGTACTACTGAAAATGATTTTTATGCCCGTTTCCAGTGCGAAGAATTTACCCTGCATGGTGACCCGGCAGTCAGGCCTTATGCTTATCAGAAACCGGATTTTGCCATTGAAGATCAACTTGTAAAAGTCAGCCCCAGCTTTATATCAATTGCCGAAAAGACTTTCCAGGTCAAGGTTGGATTTAATAACCTTGGAATGGTGCCTTCAAATAAGACCATAGTAGTAGAATTTAAACGAACTTTTCCCGATAATACTTTTGATATAATTCGAGATACAATTCCGGCTACACGGTTTTCAGATTCAATAACCTATAATATTCCCATTTTTGGTTCAAAAGACAAAGGGCTGAATAAGCTTACTATCAAAATTGATGCTGACAATGAAATAGATGAAACGTTTGAAACCAATAATACCATTACCAAGGATGTTTACATTTTTGAGGATGAATTAAGACCGATATATCCCTACACTTTTTCCATTATCAACCAGCAGAACCCAACGCTTTATGCTTCCACAGCAAATGCGTTTGCTGAATCCAGGCAATACCTGATGGAAATGGATACAACAGAGTTTTTCAATTCTCCTTTAAAAGCTTCCCGGTCCGTAACTTCAGCAGGAGGTATTGTTGAGTTTGCTACCCCAATGACCTTTACTGATAGTACGGTATATTATTGGCGGGTTGCACCCTACGCCAGTTCAGGCGATACAAAGTGGAATACATCCTCATTCCAGTATATAAGTGGGAGTGAAGATGGTTTCGGTCAATCTCATATATTTCAAAATTTTAAAAGCGACTTTAATCATATAAAGCTCGATTCTACAACCCGGCAATATTCTTTTGGAAAAAGTGCCCGAAGTATTTTCGTGAGAAGTGGTGTATTTCCAACTGGATTTAGCCAGGCAGATGGTTTTTCTGTTTCGTTGGATGACGATGCATCTATCGCCAGCGTTTGCGGAACGAATAATATTGTTTTCAATGTCATTGATCCAATTACATTTAAAGCCTGGTACAACGGGCCAGTGAGTGCCAGCCCCGGTCAATATGGAAGTGATCCAATATGTGGAGCTAACCGTTCATGGAATTTCCAGTTCAGCATTGCAGATACTAATAAGAGAAGGAAAATTGTTGAGTTCATGGACCTGATCCCTGATGGTTATTATGTAGTGGTCCGAAATTGCTGGCATGCAACCACGCCGGCTAATGTTTATGTTGATGAATGGAAGAATGACGCAAGCTACCTTGGAGCAGGAAATACGATCTATGACAGGATGTTAGGTCAGGGCTTTGCTGATGTAGATTCATTCAACCGTAACAGGGCATTTGTATTCATTTACCGGAAAAACGGGCAGGCTACCTTTACACCTAAATGGACTTTCAGTGATGGCGTATATGATGCAATAACACTTTCTGCCGCAGTAGAAACTCCGGATACAGCCGGATATATTACCTCACCTGCATATGGTCCTGCGCGTGGCTGGAAACAGCTACACTGGCGCGGAAAAAGCATTGACGCTACAGCAACAGACCTCCCGGCTGTAAGTGTTATAGGTGTAGATTATAATGGAGTTGAAACGCCATTGATAAATGGTATTGATCTTGCTAACCTGGACTATGATATTTCCAGCATAGACGCCAAACAGTATCCCTACATCAAGCTGAAGATGCGAAATGAGGATGCGCTCTATCGAACTCCATGGCAAATGCGCTACTGGATGGTGACGTATAATCCGGTACCGGAAGGTGCGGTTGCTCCCAATCTTTATTTCACAACCCGTGATACAGTAGAAGTAGGTGAACCTTTTAATTTCGGTATTGCCTTTAAAAATATCAGCAGGGTTGATTTTGACAGCATGAAAATCAAAGTGACCATTACCGACAAAGACAATTTTGAGAATAAAATATATGAGGGCAGGAAAAGGCCATTGCTTATCAACGATACGCTAAAATTCAATTTGCCAATTGATACAAGAGGACTTTCTGGCCATAATTCCATATTTGTAAACTTCAACCCCGATTACGATCAGGCCGAGCAATATCTCTTTAATAACTATGCATTCAAGGAACTGTATGTTCGACCAGACAGTCTGCATCCGCTGATGGATGTGACCTTCGATGGCGTGCACATCCTCAATAAGGATATTGTTGCATCCAAACCGGAAATTGTCATCAAACTAAAAGATGAAGCAAAATATATGCTTCTGGATGATCCGAGCCTCGTAACGATTGAGGTGAAATTCCCTGGAGGTACATCCCGCAAGTTCACGTATGCCAGTGGCAGTGATACCCTGCAATTCATTCCTGCTTCACAAAGCAGTAACAATACTGCCAGCATCAATTTCAACCCTTATTTCTTAAAGGATGGGGATTATGAGTTGATCGTTAGTGGTCAGGACCGCAGTGGTAACAGTGCCGGAGTGGTGGGCTACCGCGTCAATTTCCGCGTGATCAACAAGCCGATGATCTCAAATATGTTGAACTATCCGAACCCGTTCACTACTTCAACGGCGTTTGTCTTTACGCTTACGGGTAGCCAGGTTCCGCAAAATCTGCGGATCCAGATCCTGACTATTACGGGTAAGGTGGTTAGAGAGATCACCAAAGATGAATTAGGCCCGATCCATATAGGTAGAAATATCACCGAATTCAAATGGGATGGTACCGATCAGTATGGTCAGAAACTGGCCAATGGTATTTATCTCTATCGTGTGATCACCAACCTCAATGGCAAGTCGCTGGATAAATACAAATCCACAGATATTACCAACCCTGATAATACCGACAAGTTCTTTAATAATGGATATGGTAAAATGTACCTGATGAGATAGTGATCAAATAATAAATGAAATAACTATTATAAATGCCAAGGTCTCGCTTCATGCGAGACCCTGGCATTTAAGGGGTTACTTCAGGAATTTTTTCCAGCCTAATTTTAGCAGCGCCTTCTTTCCGGAATTCTTTGCAAATTCCTTTACATGGGTAACGAGTTTTTTAATCAGTGGCTCTTTGGGACGTGGCTTGAACATCGTGTCATGAAAAGAAACGTTGTCAGTAACGGGAATAAAATAATACTGGTAACATGATTTGCGGGTAACGCCCTCTGGAACTGATATCTTGCTATAGCCATGATAAGAGATCTCGGAACATTCAAAAATTACGCATCGGTTAAAAACTGGTGCTATGCTCTGAATACAATTTTTGACATCCCTGTCCCATAGTTCCAAATGGCCACCCCAGTCATTTTCCCATTGTTTATTAAAAAAGAGAATGAAATTAAGTTTCCGGAACATTTTCTTTATGGGATGCAGGTTATAATCAATATGAATATCCAGGAAACTGCCATTGGCACCCTGATGCAATCCATACCCCAACCTGTCTTCAATGGTTGATAAAGCATTGATGCCGGTGACCTTTTCCAGCCATTGTATAAATTCTGGTGATCCCAGTGCCACATGCAATTGCTGGAATGATGCATCCAGTTTTTCCAGATCTGAATGTTCTGCTTTTTTTTCGTTTATCCCTTTATAATGAGTATTCATCTCCTTCATTGAAGGGAAATTTCCAAAGATGGCATCAGCTACTGATGGTTGAAGGAGATTATCGATCACCAAATGGCGCACAGGTTTATTGGAACTGAATTGGGAATGAAGCTGGGTAGAATAATCCTCGTCAAATATTTCCGGTCTGAAAACTTCGTTTGCTGTCATTGAAGGTTAGTTTTTCCATAATTGCCTGTACCATGGGAGCGGATAAAATATAAATGTAAGGAACAACAGTCAAAAACCAGCGATTGTGCCAGTCGTCACATGTCAATATCACTGTCAACCACGTGATCAGGATTGCTGAAATACAATAAAGCGGTAGGTACCTGTTTTTTCTTATCCATTTTCGGATCGAAAGAAGTACAAGGACATATAATGGAAAGAAATAGAGATACAGGTATAAGTTATGTCCCTTGCTATAATAAGAGCGGGTTATACCAAAAAAAGCCTTTGTTCTCCACCAGGCAAGCCTTGCAAACTGTCCTCCGTTATGCGTAATATAATATAACAGGCCATAAACGGAATTGGGATTATCTGCAACCTGTATATCCCTGTATTGGGTGAGTGTAGGCACCCCGCAAATGATACGCTCATCTCTATAGGGAAGCATAAAATCCAGTTCCCCACCGCTGCCAAGGGCAATATTTAAGACAAACAGGAATAACAGGGTACCGGCACCTGTGATGCCCAGTTTGACAATGGTAGAAAGGGCTCGTGCATATTTAAAGAACAGGTAAAGGAAGGAGCCTGGAACAAACAACAGGCCGGTTGGCCGTGTAAGGCAAATTAGTACCAGGAATAAAAATACAATCACAGAATTCTTTAAAGTCAATCGTTCCATTCCCAGGAGATAACTGCTATAAAGAATGGTAAAGCTGTAAAACAGGGATTCTGTTTGCAGGAAAGAATTAAAGGTTTGTAAGGGAATGCATGCAATCAATAATAGAGTTAGTATAAAGGCTGTTTGAAGGCTACTGATCTTTTCCAGCAGTCGATAAAAAGCAGCGGTTGCCAGCGCATTAAAAAATAGCTGGACAACGTATACCATAAAGTATCCTGTATTGAATTTTATGGCGGCTGCTATCAGGAATATCTGGCTGCTGTAAAGCCAGTAATTGGCGCTGCTTACCCTTCCTTCATTTAGCAGCAGATTGGCTTCATGAATATATTTGGCCGCTTCCATTTCAGTATGGATGCCATATTGATAATAGAGGATAGATTGAACAAGTAGCCAGGAAAGACCGAGAGCAAAAAAATGCCTGTTCCTGGAATAAAAACTAATACCTGTTCTGTTCATTCAGGCAAAGATAGGTGCTGGGAAATCTATTTGGCAGAAGCCGGGCGCATCAACAGCAGTAGCTTTTGACGCAGTCTGGCGAAATAGCCGTTTTCAGTCATTGTATCCCTGAGTGCAAGTATTCTTTTTTCAAACATATTATAGCTAAGAATGCTGATCAGGGTGGCTACAAACAGCGTCGAAACGGCAATGATGAATTGGGCCATTGTCAGGGATATTCCATTCCTCAGGATCGTATCCTGTAAGGAGAATCGCAATAAAATAAATACCGGCCAATGAAATACATACAGGCCATAGGATATCCTGCCAAAGTATTTAAGCAGCCTGTTCTCGAGTACAGGCTTTCCTATATTCAAAGTTCTGGAGGTAGCTGATAATACAATCAGACCAAATATTGCGGCAATGCCCGTGTAGCCCAGTAATATAAAATGCGGAAGGCCGATGAATACTGTTCTGGACAAAAGGAAAAGACATCCATGGATAATAAGGATAGTCACCAGAAAGTACAGGAATTTTTTCGCAAGGCTACCCTGATTGCTGAATTTCCAGATGGCAATTAGGCTGCCCATGCAAAGCCCATCAAACCTTGTCATATACTGAAAACTGAATCCTGTATAGTTTCCACCCCAATAAAGCCAGGTGCCAAATCGCGCACCAATGCCGATGATCAGGATGATATAAATAATCATCTTCAGTTTTTGCAGGTTGCGACAAAGCAACACCAGGAATGGCCACAACAAATAAAATTGTTCTTCCACAGAAAGGGACCAGAAATGTCCAAATAGCATTGAATCAGTAGGCCGTTCATTGAAAATATAAAGCCAGTTGATAAGGTGAAACCAGGCCATACCCTGGTTGTCATGATAATATTTGTATTGCTCATGCAGCTGGGAAACGAACGGAACAAAAAGAAAGAACAACAGTAGCATTACGTAATACAGCGGAAATATTCTGAGTATACGACGAATGAAAAAGTTCTGCAGAAAGTTTTTGTTGTCTCTTGTACGCAAGAGGATATCTGTGATCAGGAAACCAGAAAGTACAAAGAAGAGATCCACGCCAACATAAGCGTATTGAGCAAAAGGAATGAAATCAAATGTATGGTGAAACAGAACCAGTAGAATGGCAATTCCACGTAGGCCGTCAAGGGAAGGGTAGTACGACTTTAAAGTCGCAGGCTTCATAGATACTGGTTTTATTATTGGATATTGGTTTCGGGCTTTTGACTAATGGTTAAATATGCCACAAGCCCGAAAGCAAATTTTTTGTGAAAGGCCTGTTGGGCCTCAGTAATCAGTATAAAGATGCTAAAGATTAAGCAGTAACTGAACGTAGCAACCACAATTGTTTATCGTAATTATTCCTGCGTAGTTCTACGATTTTTGTTCCAGAGAACAATGCTATCCTTCAGGAGCGGCAGGGTATCATTGAAGAACTTGTTTAACACAAGTCGATAAGTGTTTACATGGCTTAAATTCTTTCGCAGGGAGGAGTAGTCCTTATTGTAAAAGTAGACGGCGCAGAAGGCGCCATATTCGTCCTTTTGATAGGAAACCGGGAATTCCCGGAAACCATGATCACCCTGGAGGATAATGATTTTTTTGCGGCTACTGTCTTTCAGCAGGCACTGGGTGATTTCCCGGATGATGGAATTAGCGTACTTGACCTGGGCGAGATAATCCTGCATTCCTGTTTGCGGAGAAGTGGTAACAAAAGAAGGTTTTCCATTCTCATCAAATACATAAGGGGAATGCGGTACAATGAAATGAGTGAAACTGAAAAGAGGAGCGGCCCCGGGTTTTGAAGTTTGCGCACATACACCCTGGATATGTTCGAGCGCCCGCTTATTATAATCAGCATAAAACCGGAGACTATTGACAACCGGATCAGGCAACCCTTTTTTTCGCACAAAGATCTGTTTGAATTTATGCGCTATCCACGGGTCTAAATAAAGTTTTTCCAGGGTTTGTTTTCTCAGCCAGGTTACAGGTTCATCGGGAGCAAAATTTCCAAGGCCTGCAACTTCTTTGGTATCCTCCAATAATGAAAAAACTGATAGCTGGTATTGTTGATCTTTAAAAAAACGGAATAGCTGGTTGTTTTTATAAACACCAAGACCAATGTAAAAATTGTCAATATTCCGTTCCAGGTAATAACCTGCAGTATTCAGATATTGCAGATTTAGTATGGAGCCAAGTGAGAAGGGAGTAAAATTATAATTACTGGTAGCTGAATCAACAGTATAGAACCCACGTTCCGCGAGGAAGCTATAAATGGGATTCTTATAATTCCATAGTGTATCCAGTGTTGGATAATTGGTATA
>Ga0136846_1225739_pt1 | contig 18524 bp, 18 predicted proteins | sample HopSoiMetagenom2_FD_96841 | JGI IMG/M metagenome (GOLD analysis project Ga0136846, IMG submission 96841) | Grasslands soil microbial communities from Hopland, California, USA - 2 Assembly 2016 (version 4) | ecosystem: Environmental > Terrestrial > Soil > Grasslands | place: USA: Hopland...
AGCGTTGAGGGCGAAATGCACGCGCGCGATCGCATTGCGGCAGGAACGATCCAGTGGGTCCGCGCCGCGGTGGTCGGAGCGGGGCCTGCCGGGATCGCCGTCAGCGGCGAGCTCGCCCGCGCGGGGTACAGGCACGTCGTTCTCGAACGCGGCCTAACGGGATCGAGCTGGCGCACGCAGAGGTGGGACTCATTCCGGCTCAACACTCCGAACTGGGCGAACCGTGTGTCGGGCGACGACCTCGTCGGCCAGCCCGCCGGCTTCGCGACGGCGGCCTCCTTCGTCGCGACGCTCGAGCGCCGCGCCGCGCGGCTGCCGGTCGTCGAGGATGCCGAGGTGACGCGCGCGGCGCGGGTCGGTCCGCTGTGGCGGCTCGAGACGGCACGCGGCGTCGTCATCGCCGCGGACCTCGTCGTCGCGAGCGGTTTCCAGACCGTGCCGCGGCGACCGGAATTCGCGGACGCCCTGCCGTCGTGGGTGCAGCAGCTCCACGCGAGTGAATATCGGCGGCCCGAGGACGTCGGCGATACGGTCCTCGTCGTCGGTGGCGGACAGTCGGGAGTCCAGATCGCCGATGACCTGCTCGACGTGCGGAAGCGCGTGCTGCTCGCGACCAGCCGCGTCGGCCGGCTGCCACGCCGCCATCGCGGGCGCGACGCGTTCGAGTGGCTCCGCGACACGGGCCAACTCGACATGCGCACCGAGGACGCCGACGCGGCGGTGATCGGGAAGCCGCCGCCGCAGATGTCCGGAGCCGGCGGAGGCCGGACGATCAGCTACCAGTACCTCGCCGCGCGAGGAGCGACGCTGCTCGGCCGCGCTCTCGGCTGCGACGGCGGGCGAATCGCGCTCGCGCGCGACCTCGGCGCGAACGTCTCGTTCGCCGACGACAGCTCGCGGATCGCTCGCGCGGCGTGGGACCGCCATGCGTCGACGCCCTTGCCGCCTCGCCGGGACGTCGGTGATGTCGCCGACGTCCCGGTCGAAGGGCTCCACCGCCTCTCGGGCCCGGCTGTGCTCGACCTCGAGGCGGAACGCGTCTCGACCGTCATCTGGGCGACCGGGTTCTCGCCCGCGACCGGGTGGCTTCCGGATCGAGCACTCGACCTGCAGGGCCGGCCGCAGCTGCCGGGGCTCCACGTCGTCGGCGCGCCGTGGCTCACCCACCGCTCGTCCGCGAATCTCTACGGCATCGCCGGCGACGCCGAGCAGGTCGTGCACGCGCTCGCAGATGCCGAGCCCGCCGCAGACGCGGCCTGAGCCGCGCGCCGAGCTTCCTCGTACTGCGGCGTGCGCAAACCCGTCTCGTCCGGCCACCGGTCCGCCGGTGACTCCTTCAGCGCTCGATCGGCAGCTCCGGATGCCTCGACCACTCGTGCCACGAGCCGGCGTAGTTGCGCGCGCGGTAGCCGGCCGCGCGCAGCGCGAGCGTTGCGAGAGCGGAGCGCGAACCGGAGTGGCAGTAGGCGACGATCTCGTCGGGGTCGCCGACGAGGGCGCGGATCGCATCGGCGGTCTTCGGCTGTCCGGGCCCGGCGAACAGGTCTTGCACGTTGACGTGGCGCGCGCCCGGGATGTGTCCCTGCCGCGGGTCGCACGGGTAGCCGCCCTTGCCGCGGTACTCGTCGTCAGTCCGGACGTCGAGGATCACGAGCGACGGGTCATCGAGCCGCGACGCGAGCTCCTGCCGCGTCGGCACAGCCTCGAGATCTGGATCGAAGGTCGTCTTCACCGGCTGCAGATCAACCGCGCCGACCTCCGGCTCGCCGGGCCAGGCGGCGATCCCACCGAGGAGGACGGCGACGCGGGGGTGGCCTGCGAGCTCCGCCATCTGCGCCGCCGGCATCGCGCCGACACCGTCCCCACGGTCGTAGAGAACGAGCCGCTCACTGCCGGTCACCCCGTGTCGCCGCAGGCGCAGCGCAACCTCCGGAGCGAGCGCCGCAAGCGACTCGCGGTCGCTCATCGGTGGCGGCGAGCCGAGCACCAGCGGCTTCGACCGCGGGATATGACCGCGCGCGTGGGCATTCGGACCGCGGACGTCGCCGATGAAGATGTCCTCCTCGGCGAAATGCTCCTGAAGCCACGACACGTCGACGACGGGTGGCAGGTCAGACATGCGCGACGAGCTTCTCGAGCTGGGCATTGAACTCAACGCTCCGTTCGAGGTTCGGCAGGTGGCCCGAGCCGGCGGTCGTGTGCGTGTCGTAGTCGCGCAGATCGCCGGCCGACACGAACGGGTCGTGCTCGCCGACGACGAACGTGAGTCGGTCGCCGAGGCGTCGCGCGACGTCGGTCGAATCGGCACGATCTCGAATCGCCTCGACGGCATCGACGAGGCCGTCGGGGTCACGGTAGAGAAGCCGCTCGTCGGCGACACCCGGATCGGCGAACAGCTTCGGGACCATGTCGCGCCACAGGGCGTCCGGGCCGCCGTCGCGAATCAGCTCGATCGTCTTCGCGCGTCCGGCGCGGCGCTCGTCAGAGTCGGCGTCCGGACGCGATCCGGCAAGAAGAAGCGCGCGCACACGATCGGGCGCACGCCGCGCGAGCGCGAGCGCGCAGTACCCGCCCATCGACGCACCGACGAGCACGAGCTCGCCGTCGACCTCGCCTGCGATCGACTCCGCCCACGCGTCCATCGTCCGGCCGCGGCCGTACAGGCGGGGCGTCACTGCGTCAGGGACGACGTCGAGCTGTGGCTCCCACATGCGTTCGTCGAGCGGGAACGCGTGCAGGAAGACGACCGTCACAGCGTGGCGACGACGTCGATCTCCGCCGCGACCGAAGGGCGTTCGGCGACACGCTCGACCCAGTCGACGAGCGCCGGGAACGGGTGGAGGTCGATACCCATCCGGTCTCGCGCGCGGAGGATCCACGGGATGTACGCGGCGTCCGCGAGCCCGAAGGCGCGACCCGTCAGGAAGGCCTGCGCCTCGAGCAGCGCGTCGAGCTTGCCGAGCTCGTGGTCGAGGCGCTCGCGCGCGTCTGCGTCGCCACGACGCAGCGCGTAGTACGGCCGCGAGAGATCGTCGAACCGGAAGACGAGCATCCGGGCAAGCGCGCGCTCGGCCGGGTCGGGCGGTAGGAGCGGCGGGTCGGGGTACCGCTCTTCGAGGTACTCGTTGACCACCGCGGACTCCGCGAGGACGAACGTGTCCTCCTCGATCACGGGGACGCGACCAACCGGGTTCTTCTCGTAGATCCAGGCGGGACGGTCGCCGAGATCGATGACGACGGTCTCGTGCTCGACCCCCTTCTCGGCGAGGACGATCCGCGTGCGCGCACAGTACGGACAGCGGTCGGCGTCGTACAGCGTGATCATCGCTCGATCCTAGCCTCGAGGTTCATGGCTGCGGCGATCTGCGCCAGCAGCTCGCGCGGCTGCGGCAATTCGGCCGGCGACGACGCGACGCGTGCGACAGCGCGGATCCGCGCGGGGTCCGCGCCGGTCAACCGCGCGGCGAGGGTCGGGTTCGCCGCGAGCGAGAGCTCGTCGGCCTTGTTCAGCTCGCCGTAGTACGTGGGCACCGACAGATACTCGTCGACCATTCGGCCTCGATCGAACAGGAGGAACCGCACGACCGCTTCTTCCTCCACCGCGAACGCGACGGCAGGCACGCCCATCCGGTCCGAGAGCTCCGCCCCGAGCCGGCGCTGCGCGCTGCGGTCGCGGTCGCACAGCTCGTCGGTCACCACGGTCCAGTCGTGCGCCGACGCCTCGACTCGCGTCCAGTCGGAGCGTCCGAGCCGGGGCATGAACTGGGCGATCGCGCGCTCGACCGCGGCCGCGTCGTCCGTCTGGACGTGGAGGGAAGCGACCGATGTCGGCCGCGCCTCGGACGCGAGCCGCTCGCCGAGGGATTCGCGCGGAGCGATCAGCGAGTACGCGAACGGCGCGAAAGCGAAACGCTTGTAGAACGCCAGCGCCGCGGCGTTGTCGAGCATCACGTCGAGACTGACGCTCATCACGTCGCGTCGCGCGAGCTCGTCGACGACCGCGCGCAGCAAGGCGCGTCCGATACCGCGTCTCCGCGCATCTGCCACGACATAGAGGTCGGTGATGCGGCAGAGCTGCGGCGTCGCGTGGTCAATCGTCCCGAAGACGAATCCCGCGATCCGCCCGTCCGCCTCCGCGACGAAGCCAAGACCCTGTGCGATGTGCGGGCGGAGGCCGCCCCACGCATCGTCCCACTGCTCGTGCAGAGCCGGGGGGCCGGCGACCTCCGCCTGGAACGCGTCGTACAGCGGGCGCAGCGCGGCGCCGTCGTTCTCAGTCGCCGGGCGGATGGACACGGAAGCCGGTGAGGAGATAGTGGGCAGTGAGATTCTGGAACGGGTCGAAGCGCTCGCCGATCGCGCGGATGTCGGCGTCTGCACCATAGAACGCCACGACCGCCTTGCGCAGGGCGAGGTCGCCCCACGGCCAGGCGCGTGGGCGCGCCAGGTACCGCGCGAGGAACCAGTCCGCGGTCCATTCCCCGATCCCGCGGAGCGCGACGAGCGCCGACTTCACCTCGTCGTCGGGAGCCGCGGCGAGTGCCGTGAAGTCGACGTCGCTGCGGGCGAGGCCGATGATGTATTCCGCCTTGCGGCGCGAGAAGCCGACGGCGAACAGCTCGTCCTCCCGTGCAGATGCGGTGCGCTCACGGGTCGGAAACGCGTAGGCCACCCCCGCGCGGACGCCGAATGCGGCGATGAACCGGTTCCGAACGGAGAACGCAGCGAACAATGAGACCTGCTGCGCCGAGATCGACGTGACGAGCGTCTCGAACGGGTCGACGGCGAGGGGCGGGCGCAGGCCGCGGAGCGCGGGCACGAGCCGCGAGAGGATCGGCTCCGTCGTCGCGAATGCGTAGAACGGATCGAGCGCGAAGGGCAGCCCGATCAGCTGGCGCACCGCAGCTTCGGTCTCGCGATCGAGCGGCTCCACGTCCACGCCGCCGTCTGCGGCGGCGATCCGCACCTCGCGCCCGGCGACGACGCGATGCAAACCGTCCTCGTTCCAGAGGTTCGCGAGGTCGGGGCCGAACGCGCGATAACGCTCCGTCGACAGCACGAAGTCGTACGGCTCGGGGACCCGCAGCAGCGCCACGCGGCCACGCTACCCGCGGCGCAGCGGCGTCAGGTCAGGGATGCGCGACGCGCTGCGGCGGAGCGGCGACGGCGTGGGCGACCGTCGCGAGATCGAGCTCCGGGCGCACAGCGAGCACGAGCATCGCGTGGCTCCACGCGAGCGGGAGCACCCATGCCGGCCGGCCGTCGTCGGTGACCTGCTCGGCGAGCAGGCCGAGCGGCGTCGCCACGCGCGCCGCGTAGTCGACGGCGCCGTCGTGGCCGGCGTCGTCGCCGAGCTGCCGCTTCACGAGACCGAGCCACAGCGCGGCGAGGATCCACGCGTTGCCGCCGGCATACGTGTCACCGGCGTACCGGAGGATCCCGCCGCCCGGCCGCCCCAGGTCCCGCTCGACCGCGAGCGCCGTCGCGCGCATCCGATCCGAGCGCGGGTCGACAGCGCGGAACGGCCACGCCAGCCCGAGCAGCGAGGCGTCGACCGTGGGATCGCCGAGCGTGCGGAGGTAGCACGCGTGCTCCTCGCTCCAGAAGGCGCGCTCGAGCGCCGCGGCCGTCCGCTCCGCCGCCGTCGCGTAGACCGACGAGAGCTCCGGCTCGTGGCGCTGCGCGAGCGACGAGGCGGCGCGGAACGCGCCGACGAACGACGCGGCCGTATACGCGTGACAGCCCTGGCGCTCTTCCCAGAGGTCGTACGTCTCGCGGGGGAGGCCGTCGACGTCGACCGACCGCAGCAGGAACTCCGCCGCGCGTCGCGCCGACGGCCAGAGCTCCGCGTCGAGAGTCTCGTCGCCCAGATGCCGCCACGCAGCGTCGTACGCGAAGACCACGGCCGCCGTCTCGTCCAGTTGATGCGGACACCACGACGGCGCGACGGAGCCGTCGGTCCAGTGCCGTTGCAGCCAGACGCCGTCAGGCTCCTGCGCGCGTGCAAGCCAACGGAGCGCACCGCGCGCAAGGTCGTGCCGGCCCGAGGCGAGGAACGCGAGGATCAAGAACGCAAGATCGCGCGGCCACACGAACCCGTAGCCGCCGGAGTGCGCCTGCTCCGCGTCGCATTCCGGCGCTGCGACGACGGCGCCGGTCTCACGATCGGCGAGCGCGTCGAACACGAGCAGCGAACGCTCGTAGAGCGGTGTGGCGCGCTCGCGCAGAGGGGGCTCGGCGGAGCCGATCATCGCGGCGTCGACAGACGCGCGGCGCGTGACGACCGCGTCGAACGACTCGTCCACGTCGTCAGGCGCCGAGAGCGTCTCCGTTCGGCCGTCCGGCCACGTCATCCGCCGCAACAGCACCGGCTTCGCGTCGTGCACGACGTGGTCGATCACGACGTCACCGCTGTCGGTGTGCGCGAGCGTCCGAAGCATCTGTGTGGCCCCGACGTACGACTGCGTCCAACCGCGCGCGTCGACCTCGACATCGCCGGCGAGCGGCGAGTCCGCGGTCGCACGGTCGGGGTGCGGCGCCCAGATCTGCTCGACGCGGCCGCGCGCAGAGATGCTCGCGAGCAGCGAGCCGTTCCCGACGATCGCCGCCGGCAGCTTCCGCGTCAGATCCGCCACTACGCCGTCGACGCGTCCGAGCGGATCGCCTTGCCGGTGTCGATGTCGAAGAACTGGAGCTTCGTCGCATCGACTGCGACTTCGACGATGTCGTCAGGCCTGACGGTCGACTCGGGATCGAATCGACCCACGAGCGTCATCTGCTCATCGTCCGCCCGCTGCGTCCGATCGTCGACCAGCGCGTCTTCCATGTCGACGGCGCCCTCGAGGACGTCATCGCTGAGAACCGCTTTCCCCGGCACCTCGACGTGCACGAGCACCTCGGAGCCGAGCGCCTCGGTCAGGAGCACGCGGCCGCGCAGCCGGTCGTCGTTGCCGTCGCGGACGAGCGCCGCGTCCTCGAGCTGGTCGGGACGAATCCCGAGCGCGAGCGTTCGGCCCTCATACGCCGCAAGCGCCGGGCGCTCCGACGCGGTCGAAGCCGGCACGGTGACCTGCTGGTCGCCGACCTGCATCGCGAGGCCGCCGTTTCTCCGCACGACCTGCGCGTCGACGAGGTTCATCGACGGGCTTCCGATGAAGCTCGCGACGAAGAGGTTCGCCGGATCGCTGTACAGCTTCTGCGGCGTGTCCATCTGCTGGAGCTCGCCCTTGCGCATGACCGCGACGCGGTCGCCCATCGTCATCGCCTCGGTCTGGTCGTGCGTGACGTAGATCGTCGTCGTCTTGAGGTCGCGCTGGATGCGCGCGATCTCTGCGCGCATCTGCACGCGGAGCTTCGCGTCGAGGTTCGAGAGCGGCTCATCCATCAGGAACACCTGCGGCTGGCGGACGATCGCGCGGCCCATCGCGACGCGCTGGCGCTGTCCGCCCGACAGCTCTTTCGGCCGCCGGTCGAGGTACGGCGTGAGCCCGAGCAGCCGCGCGGCCCAGTGCACGCGCTCGTCGACGATCGTCTTCGGTGTCTTGCGCAGCCGCAGGCCGAACGCGATGTTGTCCGCGACGTTCAGGTGCGGATACAGGGCGTAGTTCTGGAAGACCATCGCGATGTCCCGCTCCTTCGGCGTGAGGTCGTTGACGACACGGCCGCCGATCGAGACGGTGCCGCCGGAGATGTCCTCGAGCCCGGCGACCATGCGGAGCGCGGTCGTCTTGCCGCATCCCGAGGGGCCCACGAGGACGAGAAACTCGCCGTCCTCGATCCGCAGCGTCAGGTCGAAGACGGCCTGCACACCGTTGTCGTAGATCTTGTCGACGTCGTTGAAGTCGACTTCAGCCATCGCAGATCCTCCAGACGTGGAATGCCGGCCCGTCCGCGGGGAGGATCCCTTCCCCCGCGTCCGCGCCGTACAGCGTTTCGAGCGATGTGAACGGAACATGGATCGCGTCGTGGGACGCGCGACTGGCGAGACAGAGCAGCGCGTCGTCTCGCGTTTCGCGCACGTACGCGATTGCGTCCGCGGAGACGTGGACGTAGCGGATGCCGCCGCGCGCGAGCGTGGGCTCGCGCCGGCGTAGCGCGATCAGCTCTCGGTACGCGGCGAGCAGCGTCGTGTCCCACGTGTCTTCGCGGTCCCACGGCATCGTGCGGCGCGCATCCTCTCCCCAGGCACCTTCGAGCCCGAGCTCGTCGCCGGCATAGAGCATCGGCACCCCCGGCGTCGTCATCTGCAAGCCGATCCCGACCAGCTGCCGCTCGCGCGCGCCGGCGATCGTGCGAAAGCGGGGCGAATCGTGGCTGTCGAGGATCGTCCACGAGTTGAGCGTGAACTGCCACGGAATGCCGGCGCGGAACGCGCGCATCGTCGCGACCGCAGAGCGCCCGTCGAGACGCGGCATCGACACCGGCAGGCCGAAGTAGGGGATGTCGACGTCGCCGCGGAGCCACGTCCACACCGGTCGCGAGAAGCCGGCGTAGTTCATCGCTCCATGCCAGGACGCGATATCGCCGCGGTAGTCGTGGAAGTGCTCGGCCACGAGCAGGTGCTCCGGCCCGACGACGGCGCGTACCGACGCAGAGACGTCGGCATTGACGTCGGTCGCGCCGGTCCTGCCGCTCATGTTCGCGACGTCGACCCGCCAGCCGTCGAGCGAGTACGGCTCTTGAAACCACTTCGAGGCGACGTCCTGAACCCGTTTCCGGAGCTCCGGCGAGCGCCAGTTCAGCTTCGGAAGCGACTTGATCCCCCACCATGCTTCGTAGTCGCCGCTCTCGTCGAAGAGGTACAGCTCGCGTTCGCCGGCGACGAACCATTCGTGCTTGTCGCCCGTGTGGTTCGTGGTCAGGTCGTTGACGACGCGCATGCCGCGAGCGTGGGCCGCGCGGGTCAGCGACGCGAGCGCTTCGTCGCCGCCGAGCAGCGGGTCGACGTGATCGAACGTCGTCGAGTCGTACCTGTGGGTGCTGCCCGCAGGGAAGATCGGCGTCAGATAGATGACGTTGGCGCCGAGCGATTCGATGTGGTCGAGCCGTTGCTCGATCCCAGGCAAGTCGCCGCCGAACCATTCGAACGGCGTGTTCTCGCCGCGCCCTTCCGGCAGCCGGTCCCAGTCCCGGCGCACCGCCCACTCCGGCGCGTCGACGCCAAGACCGGTCGACGCGAAGCGGTCCGGGAAGATCTCGTAGACGACTGATTCGCTGTGCCACGCAGGGCCACCCGGATCGATCGACAGGACGAAGTCGTCCGCGTCGGGAACGTCGTGCCGGACAAGGCCGGCGCCGTTCAGCCAGGCGTAGTCGTAGTCGCCGCCGGCGAGCAGCCAGCGATACGACGTCGACGGATTGCGGATCGTGAACCGTCCGATCCACCAGCCGTCGGCGTCCGGGTCCGCCGCGACGCCGCGAGCTTCACCGTCCTCGACCCAGCGGACGGCGACCGTCTCGGCGTCGCCCGGAACGCGAATCCGCACGACGGCTTCGTCGCCGATCTCGTCGGGATGCTCGACGACGTACAGATCGGAGCCGTCGTGATGCGGCTCGTCGAGCAGGGTCGGCGTCCTGGCCGCGACGACCGTCATCCCTTCACCGCGCCCGACGTCAATCCCTGGACGATGTAGCGCTGGGTCGCCGCGAAGAGCAGGGCGGCGGGGACCGCAGCGATCAGCACGCCGGCCGCGAACGGGCCCCAGTGCTCCGAGTACTTCTGGTCGATGTACTGCTGCAGCCCGACCGGGAGCGTCAGCTTGTGCTGCGTCTGGAGGATGACGCTCGCGATCGCGAAGTCGTTCAGCGTCGTGATGAACGAGATCAGGGCGATCACGGCCAGCACGGGAGCAGCGAGCGGAAGGATGACGCCCCAGAACACCTGCGCCGGCGTCGCGCCGTCGACGCGGGCCGATTCGTCGAGCTCCTTCGGAATCGTGTCGAAGAAGCCCTTCATCAGCCACGTGTTCACGCCCATCGCGCCGCCGAGGTACACCAGGATCAGCGCCGTCAGCGTGTTGAGCCCGATGAAGTGGAAGACCTCGCCGGCGTTGAACACGATCAGATAGATCGCAACGACGGCGAGCAACTGCGGGAACATCTGGATCAGCAGAAGCGCGACCATTCCGAAGCGGCGGCCGCGGAACCGGAACCGGCTGAAGGCGTACGCGGCGAGCGCGCTCAACAGCACGGTCAAGAGCGCCGTCGCTCCGGCGACGACCATCGAGTTGAGGAACCAGTTGCCGTAGTGCGCGTTCTGGAACGTCGCGTGCCCGACGGACTTCTTCTGCCCGAAGAACAGCTCGCGGAAGTTGTCGAGCGTCACGTGGCGCGGGATGAGCGCGGAGCCGCTCAGCGAGCTGTCGGCGTTGAACGCGGCGGAGACGACGTATGCGATGGGGAACAGCGCGATCACGATCGCCACGACCGCGATCACGTGCCGCCACCACGTGTCGCCGAGCCGCCGTCGCCTGGGCCCACGCCGCTCTGATGCCTGCGGGAGCGTGAGCTCCGCGGTCCGCTCGGCTGTGCTCACGCCAGATTCTCCAGTGCCTTCGTCCGCGAGAACGAAATCGCCGAGATCGTCGCGACGACGAAGAAGATGATGATCCCGATCGCGGTCGCGAGCCCGTAGTCCTGGCCCTTCCCCGCGGCGAACGCGATCTTGTACGTGTAGCTGATCAGGATGTCGGTCGCGCCGGCGATCGGGCTGTTCGGCATGGCCGGCCCGCCCTGCGTGAGCAGGTAGATGTTGTTGAAGTTGTTGAAGTTGAACGCGAACGACGCGATCATCAGCGGCGCGACTGCGACGAGCAGCAGCGGCAGCGTGACCTTCCGGAAGACCTGCCGTGCGCCCGCGCCGTCGACACGCGCCGCCTCGATCAGCTCACCGGGAATCGACTGCAGCGCCCCGAGCGAGACGAGGAAGAAATACGGCACCGTCAGCCAGACGCTGACGAAGATCACCGAGACACGCGCCCACCACGGGTCGAACAACCAGGGGATGTTGATGTGGAACAACTGGTTCACGACGCCGAAGTCGTCGTTCAGGAGTCCCTGCCAGACGAGCAGCGAGAGGAACGCCGGAACGGCATACGGAATCACGAGCAGCGAGCGGTAGGTCCGTAACAGAGCCATCCCCGGCTTGTTCAGCGTCACCGCGAGCAGCAGCCCGATCGCGAACGAGACGAACACGACCGACGTCGCGAAGAAGAGCGTCCATGCGAAGACCTTCAGGAACGGCGAGCGGATCAGCTTGCTGTGCAGGATCCGGCTGAAGTTGCGAACGCCGATGTACGTCTTCCACCCTGGTTCGAGTTCCGTGTGGTTCGCCGCGACGTAGGAGCCGAGGCCGTTGTTCCTGTAGACGGCGCCGTCGCTGATACGGACGAACGAGTCACGTTGCGCGTCGTAGCGCAGCGTCGGCTCGAGCACGACAGCCGTGTCGAACCCCTGCGGCTGAATCGCCTTTCCCGCACCGACCGGAACGGTGAAGCTCGACAGCTGCTTGTCGAGCGTCGCGAGCTCGGCGCCCTGCAGGATCTTGTAGCCGCGTGCCTTCGTGATCTCCCCGTCCGAAACAGTCACGTCGGTGCGCGGAATCGGCTTCAGCCCATCCTTCGTCCCGACGAACGTCTCGCCGCTCTCGTTCTGGAGGATCAGCAGGAACGTGGCCGACGAGTCACGCGCCGGCGCGATCGTGTACGACGCACCGTTCGCCGGTTCCGAGAGCGAGTTCTGCTTGATCGCCGACACCGCCTCGGAGTGCGAGAGGATGTGGCCGGTCGAGTAGTTGGTGAACGCGACGTTGATCGTGTACACGACCGGGATCGCCTGGAACGCGAGCAGGAAGACCGTCCCCGGAACGAGGAACTTCAGCGGGAGCGTCCAGCGGTTCGTCAGGTAGATGAAGTCGATCACGACCGTGACGAGGACGAGCACGGCGACCGCTCGCCACTTGTGGTGGTCGGCGAGCACGATCGCCGCCCAGACCGCGACCGCGTTCACGATCGAGAGCAGGACGATCTTGATCACGAGCCCGACTGTCCCGGAGAAGACGCTGATCGCACGCGTCGGCAGGGAAAGCGCCCGTGCGCCCGCGCTCTGACGGGCACGCGGCTCGGTTGTGACAGCCGTCGTGCTCAGGACGACCTCCTACAGCGGGAGAGGGAACGGGCGCCCGCGCAACGCGGGCGCCCGTCGATGCACTACGAAGTGCTCAGCCGCCGCCGATCTTCGCGGCGATGTTGCGCGCCGCCGAAGCGAATGCCGAGCGGGCCGGCGTCGCGCCGGAGCCCTTCGTCGACTTGACCCACGCGCCGCCGAGCTCGGACCAGACGCTGCCCATCTGCGGGATGTTCGGCATCGGGACGCCGCCGAGGCCCGCGTGTCCGAACTGCTTCAGCACCGGATCGCTGACGCGCTTGCCCGCGACGATGTTGGCCGGGAAGCGCTGGTTCGCCTGCTCGAGGTCGAGCTGGAAGCTCGCCTTCATCATCTCGTTCGCGACGAGGTCCTTCGCGAGGCTCTCGACGCCGTGTGTCGCCGCGAACTTCGTGACCATCGTCCCCTGAACGCCGAGGAACGGCACCGAGCGGTACTTGATCTTCGGCATCTGGATGATGCGGAACCGGATGCCGCTGCTCTTCAGCGAGTCGGTCTCCCACGGGCCGGTGATCCAGAAGGCCGCCTTCCCCTTGAGCCAGGCGTTCTTCGCCGTGCCGTAGTCGACCTTCGAGTTGATCAGACCTTCGCGGTTCCACTTGTCGATCAGGGACGCATTGCGCAGGAACACCTTGTTCGCGACGCCGATGCGGTTCGGCAGCAGCGCGCCGTTCCTCGCATGCCCGAAGACGTAGCCACCGAGACCCGAGAAGAACGGATACATGTGGTACGCGTCGCCACCGGACCCCTGCGGGACCGCGATCGCGAGGTTGTCACTGCTCTTGTGCTTGAACGCGAGCGCTTCCCGCTCGAGCTGCGCGAACGTCTTCGGCACCTTCACGAGCCGCGTGTTCACGACAACGCCGACGTTCTCGAGCGCGTACGGCGCGCCGTAGAGCCGGCCACCGTAGGAGAACGAGTCGAGTGCGTACTTCGGGAACTGCTTCTTCAGCGCCTTCGACGGGAACAGCGGCACGACGAGGCCGTTTGCGGCGAGGTCGCCCGTCTGGTCGTGCGCCGCGACGATCACGTCGGGCGCGTTCTCCGCCTTGATCGTCTTGAGATCGCCCGGAATCGAGCCGAACGCGTGGAACGTCACGTTCACGTCGACACCGCGCTTCGTCCCCCATGAGGACGCGATCCGGTCGATCGCCGGCTTCTGGACGTTGTCCGACCAGATCGTCAGCTTCACTGCCTTCGCGCTTGCGTGCGCCGCCGGGGTCGCACGGGCGCCGATCAGCGATAGCGCTGCGGCAACGACGACGGCGAGCAGGATGGCGTAACGCCTCCCTACCTTCATTGATCCTCCTCCTCCTCCAGCCCCGCCTGCCGTGTGCGGCCGGCGCCGACTGCCGATGAAAATGGGTTCGATTCCCATGTAACGCGAGGGAGCCTAAACAGGAGGCAAGAGCCTGTCAAGGCGTGATTTTCCTGGTCAGCGTCGTGTAAATCTGTTACATAGGACTGGAACATGGCCACCCTCCGCGACGTCGCCCAACAGGCAGGAGTCAGCATCGCGACGGCGTCTCGCGTCGTCAGCGGACTCGACAACGTCCGCTCGGAGACGCGCGAGCGCGTCGAGCGCGCAATGCGCGAGCTGCTTTACGTCCCGCCCGGGCGGCGGCCCGCGACGGGCGTGATCGGCCTGCTCGTCCCGGACCTCGAGAACCCGATTTTCCCGGCGCTCGCGCAGGCGATCGAGAAGCACGCGACCGAGGCAGGGTTCGCGTCGATCCTGTGCTCGACGACGGCAGCGGCGTTCCGCGAGGTCGACTACGTCCACATGCTCCTCGACCGTCACGTCGACGGAATGATCTTCATCTCGTGCGAGATGACGAACATGAGCGGCGACCACGAGCACTACGCGCGGCTGGTCGACGAGGGGGCGCAGATCGTGTTCGTCAACGGCGCGCTGAACACGCTGAGCGTGCCCTCGGTCGGCGTCGACGAACGGAGCGCGGGCGAGGTGGCGACGCAGCACCTGCTCGAGCTCGGCCACCGGCGCATCGGATACGTCGCCGGGCCCGACTACTACCTGCCGACGCAGCAGAAGGCGGCCGGGCGCCGCGCTGCGTTGCGCGCCGCCGCGCTCGAGGACGGCGACATGACGGCGCACGGCGAGTTCTCCGTCGCAGGCGGGCGGAACGCGCTGCGCAATCTGCTCGTAAGCGACCGGCCCCCGACCGGCGTGATCTGCTCGAGCGACCTGATGGCAATCGGCGTGCTGCAAGAAGCGGCAGCCCAGGGGCTACGCGTCCCGGACGATCTCTCCGTCGTCGGCTTCGACGGCATCGACGCGACGCGCTGGACGAAGCCGGCGCTGACGACGGTGGAGCAGCCGATCGAGGAGATCGCGGAGACCGCCGTCGGTGCGTTGCAGAGCCTGATCGAGGATCCGGCGAAGCCGTTGCCCGACTTCTCGTTCCGCCCGCAGCTGGCGGTTCGCGAATCGACGGCGCACCCGCACGCAGCGTCGCGACGATGAGCGCGCTGACCGCCGAGCGGTGCGTTGCGTGCCGCCGTGATGCGCCGACCGTGACGGACGAGGAGGCGCGCGAACTGAAGCCGCAGATTCCGGAGTGGCAGCTCGTCGACGTCGACGGCGTGCCGCGGCTCCGCCGCGTGTTTGCGTTCGACGACTTCGCGCAGGCGCTCGCGTTCACCGAACGCGTCGGCGCCGCCGCGGAGAAGGAGGGCCATCATCCGGCGCTGCTGACCGAGTGGGGCCGTGTCACCGTCGAGTGGTGGACGCACAAGATCCGCGGCCTCCATCGCAACGACTTCATCATGGCCGCGAAGACCGACGAGCTCCTCGCCGCACCGCGAGCGACTTAGGTCTCGGCCGCGCCGAGACGGCGCTCGGCTGCGCGCCGGCCGATCTCGGCGCCGACGACGACGACCAGCGACACGATCATCACGACGACGGCGACCGCGATCACCTGCGGCAGCCGGCTCGGGAAGCGGAGCGCGCCGTAGAGGTAGATCGGAAAGGTGACGCGCGTGCCGACGACGAACGACGCGACGGCGTACTCGTCGAACGACGTCGTGAAGGCGATCAGGAGCGCGGAGACGACCGCCGGCATGATCAACGGAAGAACGATCCAGCGGAACGTCTGGAGCCGGCTCGCGCCGAGATCGGCGGCTGCTTCCTCGAGCGTCGCGTCGATCTGGCTGAGGCGCGGCACGATCACGAGGATCGTGTAGGGCAAGCTGATCACCACGTGGCCGATGACGACGGTGACGATCGACCTCGGAATCCCGACCGCGTGGAAGAACAGGAGCAAGGAGATCCCGAACACGACGTACGGGATCACGAGCGGGCTCAGGAGGAGCGCCGACAACGCACCTTTGCCGCCGAAGCGCCGGCGGACGAGCGCGAGCGAGGCGAGCACGCCGAGCGCGACCGCAGCGACGCTCGAGCACGCAGCGATGAGCGCGCTCGTCTCGAGCGCGCCGCGCAGGTCCGGGTTCGTCAGGAACTGGTGGTACCAGCGAAGCGTGAAGCCGCTGAGCGGGAACGACGGCAGTTGCGAATCGTTGAACGAGAAGATCAGCAGGATCGCGATCGGCGCGTAGAGGAACACGACGAGCGATCCGAACAGGACGCGCAGCGCTCGCCGCCCGTTCTTCGACAGCGCGGCGTCCATCAGCGAGCGGCCGCCTCGCCGAGCCGGAGAAATCGCGTCAGCGCAATCGTCAGCAGCGCGACGACGCCGAGCAGGAACAACGCGAGCACGGATCCCGTCTGCCAGTCCGGGTATCCGGTCGAGAACAGGTCGGCGATCTGGTTCCCGTACAGGTAGCCCGACGTCCCGCCCACGAGGGACGGTGTCACGAACTCGCCGACCGTCGGGATGAAGACGAACAGGAACGCGGCGACGACGCCGGGCATGCTGAGCGGCAGCGTCACCCGCACGAACGCCTGCCACCGGCTCGCCCCCAGGTCGCCGGCCGCTTCGAGCAGGCGCCGGTCGAGACTGTCGAGCGACACGAAGATCGGCAGCGCGACGAACGGGATCCAGATGTACGCCAGGACGAGGATGACGGCGAAGCGGCTGTACAGCAGCTGCGACAAGGGGTGATCCGGCGACCTCACGCCGGTCCAGAAGAGGAACGTGTTCAGCACGCCGCGGTTGCCGAGGATCACCTTCCAGGCGAGGACGCGGAGCAGGTAGCTCGTCAGGAACGGAGCGATCAGGACCAGTAGCAGCACGTACTTCCGCTTCGTGCCGGAGAGCGCCAGGTAGTACGCGACCGGATACGCGAGGGCGACGACGATGACCGACACGATCAGCGACGTCTTGACGGACTTCCAGAACAGCCGCAGGTAGACGCCGTCGTGGAAGAGCGCGTGCCACCCGGCGAGCGTGAGCTTGTGCGCTTCGCCGAACAGCGACGGGCCGTGGAGCGCGTCGACGCTGTACGCGCCGACGATCGCGATCGGGCACAGGAAGAACACGAGCAGGCATGCGACCGGCAGGCCGAGGAGCCCGGGCGTGGTCAGGTCGATCCGCGAGCGTGTGCGCCGGCCGCGTGGCGTGGCTTCGGCGGCCGGCGCTTCGGCGCTCATCGCGATCTCAATGCGTCGCCGTCACGACGCCTTCACCTCTTCCCACAACCGCGCGTACACGGCGCGTCGCGGAACGTGGCGATCGATGTGCGCACGCGGCTCCGACACGGCGTGTGGATCCGTCAGCTTGAGCGCCGTCAGAAGGTCCTTCGACTTCGGACGCGCATGCGTGTTGGAGTGGCCGTAGCCGTAGTTGTCCTCGAGCCACGAGCCGGCCTGGCGCGAGCTCCATGCATTCGCGAACGCGTGCGCGTGCGCCGAGCGTGACGTTCCCTTGCCGAGCATGAGCATCCCGATCCAGGAAAGCGCACCCTCCTTCGGGTACATGTAGGCGACCTTCAGTTTCTTCGCCCGCATCGCCGCCCAGTCGGCCGGCCATGCATACGCGATCCAGATGTCCCCCGACGCGAACGCGCTCTGCATGTCCGTCTCGGACGACCAGAACATCCGCACGAGCTTCTTCTTCGACTTCAGCAGTTGCTGCGAGCGCTTGAGCTCGGCGTCGGACTGGTCGTACGGCTTCTTGAACCCGAGGTAGTACCCGGCCCACACGAGTTGGTTCAGATCGTCGAACCACGCGATCTTGCCCTTGTAGCGATCGTCGAAGAGCAGGCTCCACGAACGCGCCTTCGGAGTCACCTTGTCGGTGCGGTAGAGGATCGCGTCGAAGCCCCAGTCCTCCGGGATGCCCCACTGCTTTCCCTTGTACTGGCCCGCCTTCACCATCGCCGGGTTCAGCTGCTTGAGGTTCGGGATCAGCGACGGCGTCCACGGCTGGACGAAGCCGCTCTGCGCGAAGTCCTGCACGTAGCCGACGTACGGACGGACGACGTCGGGCTTGAACCCGGCGCTCATCTTCGCCAGCGCGTTTGCCTCGTTCGTCATGAACGTGAACTTGGGCTTCTGTCCCGGGTACTTCGCCAGGTACTGCGTCCACAGCGGCTTCACCTCGTAGCCGGCCCAGTCGAGCACCTGCAACCGCCCTGACTCCTTCGCCAGCTGCGCGCGCGCCGCGTCCGCGAATCCCGTGCGGCCGGCAAGCACTCCCGCTGCGCCGGCGGCCGCGCCGAGCCTCAGTAGATCGTTGCGGCTCAGGCGCCGCTCCATCACATCGTCTCCCTCGTGCACGAATCCCTCTCCTTCCCCTCCCGGTTTTGTGACCTCGTCCCTAGTAGCTCGGTGGGCTGATGATCCACATCACCTCCGCACGTCCCACGCCTACGTTCACGACACGGTGCGGGGTCGAGCTGCGGTACTCGATGCTGTCGCCGTGCTCGAGGTCGTGCACGCTCCCGCCGAGGTCGAGTTGCACGTTGCCGGCGAGGACGACGAACAGCTCTTCGGAGTCGCCGTGTGCATACGCCTCCTCGCCGGTCGAACCGCCGACGTCGAGCTCGCCGACGAAGACTTCGAGGTGGTCCAACGGCCGCGGCGTCAGCAACAGCTTGCGCCCGAGGATGCCGAACGCGAGCGACGGCCGTTCGTCACGGCGCAGGACACGCGGCGCGGGCGTCACGCTCGGTTCGAAGAGGTCGGCGACGCTGACGCCGAGCGCGGTCGCGATCCGCCGCAACGACCCGATGCTCGCGCTCGCCTTGCCGCGCTCGACCTGGCTCAGGAAGCTCTCGCTGACGCCCGCGCGTTCGGCGATCGTCCTCAGCGTCGCGCGACGGAGGCGTCTGATGCTCCGTAGGCGCTCGCCGACGTCGACTTCGGCAACGGCTTCGGGCGCGCTCGACGGCATCCACGTCTCCTCAGACCCCGTCGAAGGAAAACTGAAGTCAGCCTACGG
>Ga0136846_1238772_pt1 | contig 18509 bp, 15 predicted proteins | sample HopSoiMetagenom2_FD_96841 | JGI IMG/M metagenome (GOLD analysis project Ga0136846, IMG submission 96841) | Grasslands soil microbial communities from Hopland, California, USA - 2 Assembly 2016 (version 4) | ecosystem: Environmental > Terrestrial > Soil > Grasslands | place: USA: Hopland...
AGAGGTCGGCCAGCACCGGCGGCGGCGAGGACAGGTCCATGAGGGCCCGCGTGAGGTGGCCCGAACCCCCGCAGATGTCGAGTGCGCGGCCGCCTCGTCCCAGGACCGTGCGCGCCACCGCGCGGACGACGGCGTGGCCGACGATATATGTCGGATCCGCGAATCGATACAGGAAATATCCGCCCTCGAGATGCTCGCCCAGCGCTTCGACGAAACTGCGATATGTGGCGTCGTCGGAGTCGGCCAGCGCTTCGAACTGCCGCGCCTCGCCTTCGTCGTCGAGGCCGAACATCGCACGCCTGGCGCGGCCGGGCTGCCCCTGTTCGATCGACTCGCGCGCGGCGACGGCCGACGGCTGAAGATGCATGACGGGAATGCCGTCCACCACGGGAAAAACGCAGCACTGGCAGCCCAGGATGCCGTGACGGACGTCGTCGCCATCTGTCTCGTGATAAGACGAGGTCACGAGGTCGAGGCGCCAGCCGCAGTACGGACAGCGCAGGATGTCGAAGGTGGCGTTGTTCATGCGATCGGTACCGGCTGGCCCATGCGTTCGATGATGGAGTTCCAGCGGCTCTCCGTGGGCGCGCGGCGGAAATGTTCGAGCCCCAGCAGCTCCTGGGCCTGATCGTTGTCGATGCGCGCGAAGGGATGGCTGGGTCCCATCTGCGTCTTGTGGCAGCTCAGGGCGGCCAGCTTGCGCGAGACCCACGCGCGGACGTCGATGACGAATGTCGGTGGTTTCGCCGCTTCGCCGAACGCGTCGGCGTCGATACCCCAGAACTTCGTGTCCTTCAACGCGGAGCCCCCGGCGGCTTCGACGACGTCGCGCATCAGGCCCTTCGGGATCGTGACGTAGTACAACGGCGGCGCATCGGCGCCGAAGGATCGCACGGCCGTGTAGGTCCTCTCGTGCACACCGACGTGATCGAGATGCCAGTACAGGCCGTCTTCCGCGAACGTGATGACGCCGTCCGGCTGGTAGCGCACGATGGCTTCGACGATCTCGTCGTGCAACTGCGGCACGTCCGCCCAGCGCAGGTCGCCGTCGGGATGGTCGCAAATCAGCACGTCCGCGATGCCGAGCGTACGGGCCGCCTCGCGGAGCTCGTCGGTCCTGACGCGCGCGAGATCCCGCGACGCCAGCAGGGACTCGTCGCTGACCGATCCCTTTTCGCCGCGGGAAGCGCACAGGAGCACGACGCGGGCGCCGGCGTCGGCGAGTCTGGCGAGGGTGCCGCCGCACGCCAGCGATTCATCGTCCGGGTGGGCGAACACGGCGAGAATGGTGTGCCCGGAAAACCCGGGTTCAGGATGCGCGGCGTCCACGGTGCGTCTCCACGAGGCGCCGGTATACGTCCACGTATTCAGCGACCATCCGGCCTGCGCCAAAACGTTCCACGGCGCGATCGCGTACACCCCGGCGATCGAGCGAGTACACGCGTGAAAGTCCTCCGGCCATCTCCTCGACCGTTTTGAACACCATGCCCGTCACTCCGTCGTCAACCATTTCACGCACCGCGCCGCGGTCGAGCGCCGCTACGGGCGTGCCGCACGCCATGGCTTCGGCGAGCACAAGCCCGAACGGTTCGCGTTTCTGAATGGGGTAGAGCAGCGCGCGCGCCCCGCCGTACAGCGTGACCTTCGAGGCGAAGTCAGCTTCGCCGTAATAGATCACCTGCGAACCGTCGACGTGTGGCTTGATCTTTTTCCGATAATAGTCGTTTTCGGCCGCCGCGAGCACGAGGCGCGTGCCGGCCCGCTTCGCGACCTCGATCGCCTGGAGCACTCCCTTGCCCGCCGTAAAACGCCCCAGAAAGAGAAGGTAATCGTCTGGCGTCTCGCGGAACGTGAAATTGACGGTGTCGATTCCGTGCAGAACCGTCGCCACGACGTTGGCCCCCGACAGCAGCTTGGCCTGCTCGTTCGAGATGGCGGCGAACGGGGCTTCCGGGTAGCGCGACCACAACGCGACTTCGGCTTCGCTCGGCGAATGGTGCAGTGTCTGCACGATTGGTGTCGAAGACAGGCGCGTGAAGGCGAGCGACATCGGGTAGTACGCGGCTTCGTAATGAATGATGTCGAACTCGCTGGCGCGTTCGACCGCCGCCGCGAGGTTCAGCATTTCGTACAGCTCCCACGGCCACATGTTGGGGTCGTGCCAGTAGCCGTGCTGGTAGATGGAGACCAGGCGCGCGGATGTTTTCGAATCGGCCGTGGCAAACAGCGTGACGTCGTGCCCGAGTGCCACGAGGCCTTCGGTGAGGAGCGACGTCATGGACTCGACCGAGCCCGACTTCGGGGGCGGAATTGACGTCGCCACTGGCGCGACATGCGCGATGCGGAGCGGCGCGGTCATGCTGTCGCCTCGTCCAGCAGCCGCGGCAGCACCCGGCGGGCGTCGAAGTGTTCGCGCGCGATTTCGGCCGCCCGTCTGGCGTGCCGTTCGTAGTCGCTGTTGATTCGATCGATCCCGGCCAGCGCTTCGTCCGGGCTCGAGAACGCAAGCAGGCCCTCGCCGTGGGGCAGGTGCGCTGTCCACCCGGTGTCCTGCACGAGCGCCGGCCGCCCGGCCGAGAGATAACACTCCGTGCGGTCGCTGAACCAGCCGGACCGCGTCGCGACATAGGTGTGTTTCGCCACGCCGAACTCCGCCTTCGACGCCTGGATGAAGGCCCGGTAGTCCCACAAGGACCGTGAAACGCCCATCGCATCCACCGTCTGCCACCCGTGTTCGCGCAGGAGACGCTGCGGCCCGTTGATGGCCAGCTCGAACGGCTGCGCCGTGCGGGAGGGCATGTCCATGAACCGCAGAAATTCCTGATCCTTGTTGCCGCCGACGTCGCTGAAGCTCTCGATCTGCCAGGTCATGACCGACGTAAAGCGATCGCCCGGAGCGCTCGCGGTGGCCCAGTCGTCCACCGTGACGGGCTGCCAGGTTTTCCGCCACGCAAACGAACCGGTCGGGATCGGCGAGGAGGGCGTTCCGATGTTGGCGCCGAAGGTGAACAGGCGATCGAAGCCCTGAAAGAACTGCACGTACCAGGGCTCCGCCTTGGCGATCGCGAGCTGTGTGAACGCCGGGTCGGAATCGATGAACGCCTTACGCGGGATGCGGACGTACTCGTCGCGCCAGAACCACGATCCCCCCGAGAGATTCAGGAACAGGTCGGCATCGGCGCAGTACGCACGCACCGTGTCGGCGCCGCGGCCGTGGTAGGTACCGTCGTAATTGACGAACGCCCATCGCTCGCCCAACCCGTACGGTTCGAGCGCCGCGTTAATGTACGAAGTGCCGTAGGCCGGGTCGGTCGAGCGTGTGTTCAGGACGGGGTCGTAGACGCACTCGCCGGTATCCTCGATGTAGAACACCTCGTGGCCGAGCGCTCGCAGCCCGAGGAGGTACATCAGCGAACACCAGGTGACGCCGCCAAACGGGTACCGCGCGATGATGCCGGCGAAGAGGATCTTCATCGCACGGGCGGGTCGGGCCGGGTCAGGGTGGTCACGGCAGGTTCAGCTGCGGGCCGCCTGGATCAATTCGTCCACGCTTTCGGGATCGTCGAGCGACTTGCCCACCGAGAGCCGCGCGCACATCCTCCGATACAGCTGGCTGCTTTCGAGCAAGTCGGCGTGGCGGCCCTTGGCCGCGATCCGCCCGCCGTCGAGCACGAGGATGCAGTCCGCGTCGCGGACCGTCGACAGGCGATGGGCGATCACGATGGTGGTGCGGCCGGCGCGCAGCCGCCGCAGCGCCGCGAAGACGATCTCTTCGGAAATTGCGTCGAGCGAGGAGGTCGGCTCGTCGAGGATCAGGATCGGCGCATTCTTGATGATCGCCCGCGCGACGCTCAGGCGCTGCCGCTCGCCGCCCGACAGGCTGCCGCCGGCTTCGGCGATGTCCGTCTCGTAGCCTTTCGCGAGGCGGGCGATGAAATCATGGGCGTGCGCCGCGCGGGCGGCCGCCTCGATGTCCTCAGGCGTGGCATCGAGACGCCCGTACCGCAGATTCTCGGAAATCGTCCCGGCAAACAGAACCGGATCCTGCAGCACGATGGCGATACGCTCGCGCAGGGATCGCACGCGGTAGCGCCGCGCGTCGACTCCGTCGATGAGCACGCGGCCCGACGTCGGGTCATAGAATCGCGGGATCAGGCTGACGAGCGTCGTTTTGCCGGCACCCGTGAGGCCGACCAGGGCCACCATCTCGCCGGGCTTTGCGGTAAATGCGATGTCGTGCAGCACCGAGGTGCCATCGGGGTACTTGAAGCCGACATCCTCGAAACGGATGTCGCCGCGGATATCTGCCGCCTCGATGGCATCGGGCGGCTCGACCGTCTCGGGCTCGAGCGCGAACATCGCCCGCACGCGTCTCGCGCCCGCGATGGCGCCCTGCAGCTGACCTGTCGTGTGGGCGATCGACGACAGCGGGCCAAAGACGGCGCCCAGATAGCTGATCACAACGGTGAGCGCGCCAACCGTCAGCTGGCCGCGCATGACATGCACGCCGCCGACGACCACGACGAGTCCCGTGCCGAGAATCGTGATGGTGCTCACCATCACGGAAAACAGCGACTGCTGCCACGTGATCGCGATACGCGCATCCATCGTCCGGTCGCCCGCGCGCGCGTAACGATCGAGTTCGTACGGCTCGCGCGCAAAGCCTTTCACGAGCCGCATCGCCGAGAACGTCTCGTACAGCCGTTCGAGCAGTTTCGACTCCAGCTCCTTGACGCGTTCCTCCCTGTTGACCAGCGTCCTGGTGTAGTAGCGCAGGCACAAGTACAGGAAGGGCACGACGGCCAGCGACAGCCACGCGATCGTGGCGTCCTTGTAGGCGAGAACGGAAAACATCACGATCAGCGTCAGCACGGAGGTCGCGAGCGGAAACACCCCGCTCATCACCAGGTTCTCGATCGAGTAGGCATCGATGTCCACTCGGTACACGGCGTCGCTCGTGCTCGTGGTGATGTGGTGATGCAGCCCGAGCGCCTGCAGGTGGTTGAACAGCCGGTACCGCAACTCGTAGACCATGCGCTGGCCCGTGTCTATCTGCACCTGGGTGCCATACGCGGAGACGAACTGGTTCACGAGCTGCAGGACGATGCCGGCTACGACCACGCCCACGAGGAACACGAGGCGATTCCCGTGCGTCACGGCGTCGATCGCCGATTGGACGGGCGCCGGAAAAACGGCCGTCCCCAGCACGTGGTCAATCGCGATCGCAATCGGCCAGGGCTGCAGCGCTCCGAGAGCGATCTCGAGCAGCAGCAGCACCGCGAGCAGGACCACTTGTCGGCGGTGCGGCGCGAGGAACGACAGCACCCACGGCAGGAACGGCTTCTGGACGTTCTCAGCGGCCACGTCAGCTGGCCCTTCGGTTGAGGGATCGCGAACCACCCGGGGGCGTTCCTCCCCGTGGCGCAATCCCGCGCCCTCGGGCCAACACGGCGACAGGAATATTCAGTGCGACCACCTGGTTGTTGCTCGCGTCGGCGACGTACAGCCATCCCGTGCCGGGCGCGAACGCGACTCTGGACGGCGCGCCGAACTTGACGCGTCCTTCGCCGCTGACGTTTCGCATGACGCCGTTGATGTCGACGGCTCGAATCGTCCCGTTGTAGTAGTCGGCGATGAAGACCGTCAGGCGGCCCACGGCATCCTGGACAAGCGCGATGCCGGCCGGACCCGCGAGGCTGGCCATCGTGGCCGGACCGTTGTCCCCGGCGGAGCCGAAGGTCCCGTCTCCCGCGATCGTGGAAATGATGTGCGTGGCCGCATCGACCCGTCTCACGCGGTTGTGGTGCATGTCGGCGATGTAGATGTCGCCGTCGCCAGCGATCTGGACGTCGCTCGGCATGAAGAGATGGGCGCTCGTGGCGGGACCGCCGTCGCCGATCGGGCCGTCGCCTCCTGTCTCGCCGTCGCCAGCCACCGTATGAATCAATCCGGTCGCATGGTCGATCATCCGCACCCGGTTGTTCAGCGTGTCGGCGACGTAGATGTCGCCGTTCGGCGCGGTCGTGACGGCGCTGGGCGTGTTGAGGGCTGCCTCGATCGCGGGTTTCTCGTCACCGTCATAACCATTGATCCCCGATCCCGCGATTGTGGTGATCACGCGGGTAGGCTCGTCCACGCGCCTGATGCGATCGTTGTGCGAATCCGCGACGATCAGGTCGCCGTCGGGTGCGATGGCGACCCCGTCCGGCGAATCGAGCTGGGCCCGTGTCGCCGGACCGTTGTCGCCCGAGAAGCCGTTGGTCCGATTGCCGACAAAAGGCGTGACCCCGAGCCGGTGATCCACGCGGTCGATCACGTCGTTATTCGAGTCCGCGAAGTAGATGTCGCCGTTGGGAGCGATGGCGATGCCGCCGGGCGTGTTGAGCCACGCCGAAATCACAGGTCCGCCGGGCGCGGTGCCCGCGTGTCCGCCGATCACCAGCCGCACGGCGGTGGCGGCTTCCTGCAGCATGAATGTGCCCGCTCCGACGCCGACGATCATCAGCACGAATATCAGCGCGCTGCGCAAGCCATACGTGCGCAGCCGTGACGTCGACAGTATCGACGCATGCGACGGTCCGGGACTCATCCGCACCATCTTCTGTGCGAGCGTCACGCGGTTCACCGCCCGCCGGACGATGGCGGTCGTCTGCGCGGTCCGCCACGCCGTCATCGCGATGATCAGCAGCGTCATGGCTGCCGTGGCCGCCCCGGCAAGCGGCCATCGCAGAGAGAGCCCCGCCCCGGCGGCGATCAGCAGAGCGGCCCCCAGCGCGACCGCCGTCACGACTCCGAAGCTCGTCGGCCGCAGGTGCGTGCTTACCCGGATCAGCGACCGGCCCGAACCGTGGTCTTCGGCGAGTGCCCTGATGTCGAGCCAGGCCCAGCGGCCCACGAGCACGCTCACATCGCGATCGTCGGACCATCCATCGTCGATCTCGATCGAATGGACGGCGCGCGATCGACGGAGCCAGTCCGCCAGTTGCGAGAGCTGGAGGTCGGCGGACGTCCACGCGTCGCTCCAGAACAAGTCTTCTGTCACGGCCCCGGACAAGAGCAACAGCGCGTCGATGGCCTCGCGGAACGACGGCTTCGGTCCGCGGCTCGTCTGCGGCTCGGCACGCGGCAGCGCCACGGCCGGGGGGGACAGGATGCCGCGAATCCGTCCACGCATGCGCGCGAGCGGCTGGATGAAGTGCAGGTACGCGACCATCGCGCGGTACCAGACCTTGCTGCCCGCCAGCGTGGCGACGTCGGACCTGAATGCGTACGCCAGGTTCTTCGCGACAGTGACGGCAAGGCCGACAACACCACTGCCGAGGAGCAGCGCCGCCGCCCATTGATGGGAGTGGGTGGCGGCGACACCGAGGCCCATGAGGCTCAACGCGAACGACACGAGCTGCCACCAGATCGAGTGGGGCATGAACGCGAAGGGATGGACGTCCGCGCGGTACACCGACGGAAATGCCGCGGTCCCCCAGACGCCCGCGTTGACTCTTACGCCCCATAACGAACGAACAAAGGGCAGCGGGCTGTAGATCCGCCCGCGCCACAGCATGTGCCCGTCCAGGAATTTCTCCGGGTGGTGCGCCATCAGCCACGTTTCGCCTTCGCCGTAGCCGACCTGCTGGCGCCAGTACGCATTGACCGACGTCCGGTGGTGATGCCACACGAGCGCTGCCGCAGAGAATCCGATCCGCCATCCGCGCGCCTGCAGCCGCCAGCACACGTCAACGTCGTCACCAGCCCTGAGGTAGATGGGGTTGAAGCCGCCGATTGCCAGCAGCGCGTCGCGCCGGAACGCCATGTTGCAGCCGGGCACGTGTTCGGCAATGCGATCGTCCAGGAGCACGTGCGTCGGACCGCCCGGCGCACGCGCCACGCACTGCGCGATCGGCGTGTCGTCCGCGGGCACCACGTTCGGGCCCCCCGAGCCGACGACATCGGACGTGAGGAACGGCTGAATCAGAAACGTCAGCCAGTCGGGGTCGACGCGCGTGTCCGCGTCGGTGTAAGCGAGGATCTCGCCGGTGGCCTCGGCCAGTCCGACGTTGCGGGCGGCGCTCAGGCCGGCATTGGGCACGTCCACGACGCGTACGCGCGCGTGCCTGCGCCCGATGTCCGGCGTGGCATCGCGCGAGCCGTCGTTGACGAGAATCACCTCGTAGTCGGGGTAGGTGAGTCGATCGAGGGACGTCAGGCAGTCCTCGAGCGTGTCGGCCGCGTTATAGGCACAAACGACGACAGAAACCCGCGGCCACGATGCCTTGGCCGCCTCCGGGAACGGCGCGTCACTGAATGCTTGTGCGACGGCGACCGCCGCGGGCTTGAGATGCCGCTCCCGATCCACGAGGCCGAACGCCCAGTCCTCCACGGGGTGTCCGCCGCGCCACCATTCATCGGTCCAGGCAAACGCCACCGCGCCGCATGCGCCTTCTTCAAAGGCGGTGCGCAGGTGCATCGAGGTGATCGCTGCCTGTCCCTCTTCGCCTTCGCGAATCGAATCGGCTCCCGCCTCGGCGAGCAGCAGCGGCTTGTAGCCGGCAATGTGCTGGAGGCGCGTCACGTAGGCGCGCAGCTCGTTCTCGTGGTGCAGATACACGTTGAACGCGCACACATCGAAGAACGACAGGTCGAGGAACTCGGTGGGGGGGAAGTTCACGTATGTGAAGAGCGACGAAGGAGAAACGCTCTTCGCGTCCTGATACAGCCCCCGGAGAAATCGCTCCACCCGAAGACTGCCGTGCCATCGGACGACGCCGGGCGGAATTTCGTTACCAAGCGCGAACATCAGCGTCGCCGGGTGCCCCGCGAGCTCGCGAACCTTGTCGCTGATCTCGCGGCGAATCGTGCGCGTCAGGCGGCGATCGTCGAGGAACGCGACGTGCTGAGACCACGGCAGCCCGATCATCACGCGGAGACCGTGACGCGCCGCCTCGTCCAGCAACGTCATCGACGGCGGCGTGTACACACGGACGGTGTTGATGCCGAGTCCCGACATCAGCCGGAAATCTTCTGCGATCCGTTCTGGCGGCGGGAACTGGTAACCGCTCGCGTCCGGCGCAAACGTGCCGTAGGTCACGCCCTTGACGAGGAAGCGCGCACCGCCGACTTGCAGAAACTTTCCGTCCGCACTGGCAGGGGCATCGTCCGGCAGGGGCTGAGGCCGGATCAGATCTGAGAACGTCTGGGTCGCCGTACTCACGGGAAGCCCGGATGCATAAGAAGCGCCAATCTCCTATTCTATCAAGGATTTGGCCGACGGCAGGTCGCCGCCATCATTCAGGAGGGCAGGCTCAATGTTCCAGTGTAAATCGCCATCCCGACGACCGAGTCGACGCCCTGCTTGTCGAGATCGTCGATCTCGGCCTGGGTGGTGATGCCGCCGGCGGCCGTGACGCGGCGAATAGTGGCGTCGCGGACGGCCAGGATGGCCTCGCGGTCCGTCCCGCCCATCAGCCCCTCGGTATCGACATGCGTATACAGAAACTCGTCGCAGTAAGGCTCGAGGGCCCTGACCGCCTCTACCGCTGTGATCGGCAGCGGTGTCTTCCATCCATGGATCACCACCTGTCCACCTTTGCTGTCCACTGCGGCGATCACCTGGGCCGGACCGACGGCTTCTGCAAGCTGTCTGGCAAACTCCACATCGGGCCGACCGTTCCTGAACAATGACGAGCCGACGATGATTTGACGCGCTCCCGCTCCCAGGACTTCCTGCGCCCGCTCAACCGTGCGGATGCCGCCACCGACGCGGCAGGCAAGTGCCGGCGCGATCTGGCGAACGATGTCCAGGTTGTCGCCGTCGCCTTTGGCGGCATCGAGGTCGATCACCTGCACTTTCGGAAATCGTTGGAACCGGCGAACCCACCGGAACACATCTTCGTCCTTGATGGCGAGGCGCTCACCCTGGACCAGCTGGACAACGGCGCCGCCTTGCAGATCGATTGAAGGGATGAGCATCAGAGGCGTACCGGAATCCCGTGCTGCCGGAGGTGTTGTTTGAGCGAGTGGACGCTGGTTTCCGCGTAGTGAAAGATCGACGCCGCAAGCGCGGCGTCAGCGCAGCCGCCGGTGAAGACCTCAGTGAAATGATCGAGCGTCCCGGCGCCGCCGGAGGCGATGACGGGAATCGATACAGCGCGCGAGACCGCCGCAGTCAGCCGGCAGTCGAACCCCACCTTGGTGCCGTCGCGATCGATCGACGTCAGCAGGATCTCGCCCGCACCACGCTGTTCCGCTTCCTTGGCCCAGCTCACGGCATCGCGGTCGCCCGGCATCCTGCCGCTGCGTACGTAGACGGCCGGCCGATCGCCTTCCCATTTGGAGTCAATGGCGACGAGGACGGCCTGGCTTCCATACCGCTCGGCAAGCGTGGTGATGAGGCCGGGGTTCGAGAGGGCCGCGGTGTTCAGGCTGACCTTGTCGGCCCCCGCTTCTACTGCTGCGGCCGCATCCTCTTCGGTGCGAATGCCGCCGCCGACGGCCAGGGGAATGAACAGCTCGCGCGCAACAGCGCGAATGGTATCGGCCAGCGCTCGGCGGCGTTCGAGCGTCGCGGTGATGTCGAGAATGACCAGCTCGTCGATGCCCTCGGCGTTATAACGCCGCGCCAGCTCGGCCGGCTCGCCGGCCGCGCGCAGCCCCTCGAAGTTGATGCCCTTGACGACCTGGCCGTCGCGCACGTCAAGGCAGGCGATGATGCGTTTGGACAGCACGCGCGTTTACCCGACCAGGCTGAGAAAGTTTCGAAGAATGCGCAGTCCCACATCGCCCGATTTTTCGGGGTGAAACTGCACGCCGGCAACGTGTCCCCGCTGCACGATGGCGGCAAACGGCTCGCCGTGCTCCGTGACAGCCACGGTGTCGCCGGTCACGGGCGCGACGAAGCTGTGCGTGAAGTAGACCTGCGAACCGTTGTCGATGGCATCGACGATGGACGCATCGTTTTTCAAGTCGAGTGCGTTCCATCCGACGTGTGGAACCTTGACGTGTATTGCTTCGTGGGTCGCTTCGTCCCGGCCGGCGACTCCTGCGCCGCCGCCGCGGAGACGATGGCATCGCCCGCCGAGGAGGCCCAGCCCTGGAAGCTCCGGCGCTTCCTCGCTGCCCTCGAACAACCACTGCATCCCGAGGCAGATGCCGAGCAGGGGCCGGCCATCGCCCACGCGCGCGACAATGGCTTCCATCCACTCGGGTCCCAGCGCGCGGGTCGCCCCGAAATGCCCGACGCCGGGCACGACGATCGCCGAGGCCTCGGCCAGGTCAGCGGGAGTCTCGGGTGTGAAGAGGTCGGCGCCCAGCGCGCCGAAGGCCTTGCGCACCGAAGTCAAGTTGCCCGCGCGATAATCGACGAGCGCGATCACAACAGCCCTTTTGTGCTCGGCAGCACTCGCGCCAGGCGTTTGTCCTTCGAACAGGCGACACGGAGCGCCCTGGCGAACGCCTTGAAGACGGCTTCGATGTGGTGGTGGCTTGAACGCCCGTAGAGAACCTTGACGTGCACATTGGCCCGCGCGCCGATCGCGAAGCCTTCAAAGAAGTCGTGCACCAGCTCCGTCTGCAGGTCCCCTACGCGTGCGACCTTCACCTTCAGGTCGACAACGGCGTGTGGGCGTCCGCTCAGGTCGATCGCCGCGACAGCAAGTGTTTCGTCCATCGGCATCAGGAAATAACCGGCGCGGTTGATGCCCCGCCGCGCGCCAAGGGCCGAAGAGACAGCTTCCCCGAGCGCGATGCCGAGATCCTCGACCGTATGGTGCTGGTCGACGTCGAGGTCGCCTCTTGCGTCGATCGTCAGGTCGAAGGCACCGTGGCGCGCGAAGAGCTCCAGCATGTGATCGAGGAAGCGGATGCCGGTGCGCACCTGGTACGAACCCTTGCCGTCCAGTTCGATCTTCAACGCGATCGCGGTCTCCGTCGTCCGGCGATCAATCACCGCGCGCCGCACAGTACCTCCTCGATGACCGCCATGCCGCGCCGGGTGTGATCGACGTACCCGGCGCTGATCCTCAAGCAGCCTTCACAGCCCGGCTCGGACGAGCGATTGCGGAGATACACGCCGCGGGCGCGAGCGCCGTCGATCACCTCGTCGACCCGGCTCCCGATGCGCACGAGCACGAAGTTCGCATCGCTCGGCCAGTACTTCAGGCCGAGGCGATCGCACGCCGCGTAGAGCAGCGCCTTCGATTCTTTCACCTGCCGCAGGTATTCCTGCACGTAGCCGACATCCTCGAGCGCCGCCTGCAACGCCACGACCGCGGCGATGTTCAGGCTGTAGACGGGAATCGCAAAGCGGGCCGGGTCGAGGGTATCGCCGGCACCGACCAACGCGCCGGCCCTGAGGCCGGCGAGGCCGAACGCCTTCGAAAACGTGCGGCCGACGATGACGTTTGGAAACTCCGGCAGCTCCGGGATGAAGGAGCGGCCGGCGAACTCGGCGTATGCCTCGTCCACGAAGACGATCGCCTCCGGGGGGACGCGCCGCGCAATCTTCCGTATCGCTTCGACGGGCACCGGCACGCCGGTAGGATTGTTCGGGTTGGTCAGGAACACTACCCGTGTCCGGTCCGTGATGGCCGACAGCACCGCGTGCTCGGCGAAGCTGAAATCCGGATTCGGCATGATGGGGACCACACGTCCGCCGGCGACAGCCGTGTCGAATCGAAAGATTTCGAAGGCTGGTTCGGGCACGATCGCTTCGGGAACGAGGTCGCTGCCGGCCGACGGCCGCAGGTACGCGACGGCGATTGCCATGATGCCTTCGTCGAGCCCGTTCACGAGCGCCAGCCGATCGGTTGTCACGCCGAAGTACCGCGCGCAGGTCTCTGTGACGGCAGTGTAGGGTGGATAGAACCCGATCTGCTCCGGCTTCAGGCGGCCGAGCGCCTCGATCACGCGCGGCGAACAGCCCCGCGTGTTCTCGTTCTGGTGCAGCCGCAGTCCGTCGTAGAGTTCGGCGGGCTTCTCGTACTGCGACTTCACGGACGGCTCGGAGCTCGGGGCCGACGGGTTGTTCTTCATAGACGAACCTCTATCGATTCAGCATGCGCAGTCAGCCCTTCGGCATTCGCGAGCGGCAGAATCGTGGCCGCCAGTCTCGCGAGGCCAGCGCGCGTCACACGCTGGACGTTCATGACGCGGACGAAATCCGCCGCGCTCAAGCCGCCTCGGAATCGCGCGGCGCCGGCCGTTGGCAGCACGTGATTCGATCCGGTAGCGTAGTCGCCGGCCGCCTGCGCCGCATAGGGGCCGACGAACACGGCGCCGGCTGTCAGCGACCGGCGCGTCAGCGACTCGCGGTCCACTACCAGGTGTTCAGGTGCCAGCCGGTTGGCAATCGCGATCGCCTCGTCCGGCGACCGCGCGATCACGATGGCGCCATGCGCGTCGAGCGAGCGAGCCGCGATCTCGCGTCCTTCGACGGCCACGGCGACCGCCCGTGACACGCTTGCCGCCAGGGCGCGGCTCCAGGTAATCAGAATGGATCGCGCGTCGGGGTCATGTTCCGCCTGCGCGATCAGATCTGCGGCGATCCAGCCGGGCCGGCCGGCGCCCGCGACGATGACGATTTCGGTCGGACCGGCGTAGAAGTCAATCGCGCACGTCCCGGCGACATACGCTTTGGCGGTCGCGACGTACCGGTTGCCCGGACCGACGATCTTGTCGACGCGCGGGACCGTCTCGGTGCCGAATGCGAGCGCGGCGACGCCGTGCGCGCCGCCAATCCGGAACAGCCGGGTGACGCCGGCTTCGAGCGCGGCGGCCATCACGGCGGGTTCGGGCTTGGGACACACCGCGATCACTTGGCGGACACCCGCCACGCGCGCCGGTACGGCCGTCATCAACAGGGACGAGGGCAGCGGGAACCGCCCTCCGGGCACATAGCAGCCGACGCGCTCGAGGGGCTCGACGCGCTGTTCGATCGACACGCCGGGCGCCACCGCAAGATCCCAGTGCTTCGGGATCTGCCGGAATGCCACGCGTGCGATGTGACGAGCAGCCTGGCGAATGGCTCGCCGGACGCCGGGCGCGACGCTTGCCGCTCCCGCCCGGATTTCGTCGGGCGAGACTTCGATCGGCCCGCGCAGGCCGTCGAACCGGCGCGCGAATCCTGTCAACGCGTGGTCGCCGCCTTTGCGGACGCGATCGACGATGCCGTGGACACGGCGCTCGAAGCCACGATCCGATCGCGTATCGCGCCTCAGCAAGCCGGCCAGCTGCCGCTCATTCCGCGCGTCGATAATCCTCACCACGCCCGCCTTTCCTGGCCTGACCCGTCAGAGAACGATCTTGTTCAGCGGGTATTCGACAATGCCCTGCGCGCCGGCAGCTTTCAGCTTCGGAATGAGATCCCGGACCGTCCGTTCTTCGATGATGGTGTTGACCGCGACCCATTCGGCGTCGCTCAACGCGGAAATTGTCGGTCGCTGCAGCGCGGGGAGCAACGCCAGGACGGCGGGCTGATCGTGCTTGCGAACGTTGAGCATCAATCCCACCCGGCCCTGCGCTTCGATCGCCGCCTTGAGCAGCAGCGCGATGTTTTCGAGCTTCGTCTTCTTCCACCGATCCCCGAGCGCCGTCTTGTTTGCGATGAGTTGCGTGTTTGATTCCATGATCGTGTCGACGATGCGCAGGCGGTTCGCGCGCAGGGTCGATCCGGTTTCCGTCGCCTCGACGATGGCGTCGGCGAGGACCGGCGGCTTCACCTCGGTCGCGCCCCACGAGAATTCGACATTGACCGTGACGTTCTGTTTTTTGAAATATTGGCTCGTGACGCGTACGAGCTCGGTGGCAATCGTCTTTCCCTCGAGGTCTCTTGCCGACTGCACGCCGGAATCCTCAGGCGCGGCGAGTACCCAGCGGACTTTCCCGAAACTCTGTTTCGCGTAGATCAAATCCGCGACGCTGGTGAGCACGCCCGTCTTGCCGTCGCCGAGCTCGTGTTCGGCGATCCAGTCCTGACCGGTCAGCCCGGCGTCGAGCACGCCGTCCGACACATAGCGCGCCATTTCCTGCGCGCGAATCAGCATGCAGTCGATCTCGGGGTCGTCCACCGAGGGAAAATACGATCGCGAGCTGACGTAGATATTGAACCCGGCGCGCGCGAACAGCTGCACGGTCGCGTCCTGCAGGGAGCCTTTCGGAATCCCGAGTTTGAGTTTCATTGTGCGTCCAGCTTCCGGTAGAAACACGTGCGCTCGCCGGTGTGACAGACGTTGCCGTCGCCGAGCCTCTTCACCTTCACCAGCACCGTGTCATCGTCGCAGTCCACGAGGAGATCGGTGACCTGAAGACGGTTGCCCGAGGTCTCGCCCTTCATCCACAAGGTGTTGCGCGTGCGGCTGAAGAACGTCGCGAATCCCGTAGCGCGGGTGCGCGCGAGCGCCTCGTCGTTCATGAACCCGACCATCAGGACCTCGGAGCTGTCTGCATCCTGGATGACCGCCGGGATCAGGCCGTTCAATTTTGAATAGTCCATAAATAAAAAACCCCGCCGGTCGGGCGGGGCTGCTGTGTGCTGGTTTCGAGGGGTATCGACCCTAAATCACGCGCAACTCCGCCGGCGTCCGCCACAGTGGGGATGATGATGCAGGTGATGGTGAAGCGCGAACATCGGAAGAAAAGCCTACCCGACGCGAATCGCGCTGTCAAATCCGCGCGTTTCGCGCGACGATACACCGCCTTCCGTGCGCATCCTGTTCGCTCCCCACGGCACGCGCGGCGACATCCAGCCGCTGATCGCGCTGGCGCATGCGCTGGAGGCGCGCGGCCATCGCACCTCGTTCGTGGCCCCGCAGAATGCCGTGGCGTGGATCCGGGCACGCGGATTCACGTGCGAATCCAACGGTGTCGACGTCGAGGCGCAGGTTCGGTCGATCGCGAGCAGCATGTCGAGCCTGCGCAGGCAGCTGCGGCGCATTGGCAACGAGATCATTCCGCGACTCTTCGACTCCGTTGCGCACGCGGCGATTGGCGCCGAGGTCCTCGTGAGCAGCGGCATTCCGCTGTCAGCCGGCTCAGTCGCGGAGGCCCGAGGCATTCCACATGTCTACGCGCTCTTTTGTCCGGGCGCATTGCCAAACGCGGCGGGACCCCCGCCCGTGATCAAACGCCAAACACTGCCCGAGTGGGTAAATGTCCTCCTGTGGCGCGTATTGCCGCTTGCCGGTGATCTGACGCTCCGATCCGCGCTGAACAAAGGGCGTGCGAGGCTCGGCCTTGCGAGGATGGGCGGGCCCATGAGGAACTTCAGGAGCTCACGTGTACTCGTTGCCGCGGATCCCGAACTGGCCCCGATCGTCGGCGGCTTGTCGCGTCGCGGCCTCGCGACCGATCCGTGGATTTACCACGACACGAGCGTTATCGACCCGCGCGTCGAGTCGTTCGTCCGCGCGGGCTCGCCGCCGATTTACGTCGGCTTCGGCAGCATGGTGGCGAAACCGTCACTCGATCTCGGCCAGTGCGTGGTGCGTGCGGCCCGGCTGGCCGGTCGCCGTGTGATCGTCGCTGGGGGATGGGCGTCGCTCGGCCGCGGGTTGCCGGAATCGGACGATGTGCTGGCGATCGACGAAGCTCCGCACGCCAAATTGCTGCCGCTGCTTGCCGCAGCCGTCCATCATGGCGGAGCCGGCACGACCACCGCCGCGCTCCGGGCCGGCATTCCGCAGTTGATTGTTCCGCACATGCTCGATCAGTTTTATTGGGCGCGCCGCGTGGAACTGCTCGGTCTCGGACCGAGAGCGTTACCAGTCGATTCGCTTTCCGTCGAAACCCTGGCGCGCAGCATCACGGACGCGGCCGGGAATCGCGTGTTTTTCGAGAGGGCGAAGCTTCTCGGGTCGCGCGCGTCGGGCCGTGACGGCGTCCTCGCAGCGGCGGAGTATCTGGAGCGTCTGGCGCCCGCCAATCACGGGAATTGCCAGTGAACGGCGGGCTACCCACGCTGTCTCGCGTGCCTGGCGGCCGCTGCGCTTTGTCAGGATAAGCTGGCGAGCCGGAGATCCCGTGAAACAGGAGGTGGATGTGTCGCGGACCCTGAAGATGCTCGGCGTTGCCCTGTTGCTGATTACGGCGGTGGCGGCGCCCGCTGCCGCGCGGCGTTATTCCGCCGCGCGAGCCGGCGACATCGTCCGGCTGGAGGACTTCACCGGACGAACGGTCGTGTCCATTGTTCCCGGCAGCGGCAACATGGCCTTCGAAATGAAAGTCAATGGCACGAATCTTCTCTGGTGGCCGTTTTCAACAGTGGAGGAGTTCAAGGCCCGTCCGGTGATGAGCGGGATACCTTTCCTCGGCCCGTGGGCGAATCGCCTCGACGAGCAGGCGTTCTATGCCAACGGCGTGCGATATCCGTTCGACATGGCGCTCGGGAACGTGCGCGGCGCCATTCCGATCCACGGCTTTCTCACCACCAGCCCGAACTGGCAAGTGATCGAGCTCAAGGCAGACGCGGCGTCGGCGTGGGTGACGAGCCGGCTCGAATTCTTCAGGCAGCCATCATCGATGAAGCAGTTTCCGTTCGCGCACACGATCGACATGACGTATCGGCTTCAGGACGGCGTGCTCGAAGTGCACACGATGATTCGAAATCTGTCGGCGGATCCGATGCCTGTCGCGATTGGATTCCATCCGTACTTCCGTCTTGCCGATTCACCGCGCGACGAATGGTCTGTTTCGGTCGCCGCGCGCACGCACTGGCTGCTCGCGGCGAACAAAGTTCCAACCGGCGTGACCGAGCCCATCTCGCGCCTGTTTCCTGACGCGCAGGCGGTTCCGCTGCGAAACTACGACCTGGACGACGTGTTTTCGGAACTGGTGCGTGACTCGTCTGGCCACGCTGTCATGACGGTGAAGGGCAGGACGCAGAAGATCGATGTCGTGTTTGGCGAGCGATGGCGATCGGCCGTGGTGTGGGCGCCGAAACCCGGCGCGCCCGGTCAGGATCGGAACTTCATCTGCTTCGAGCCCATGGCGGGCATCACCGACGCGATGAATCTGGCACAGAAAGGCCTGTACTCCGAACTCCAAAGCGTCCCCCCCGGCGGGACCTGGCAGGAAAGCTTCTGGGTACGTCCAGGCGGTTTCTAGCTCGTGGCTCGTGGAGAGAAAAAAGCCCGGAATCGCCAAAGCAATACCGGGCTTCCCGACGTTCTTATCTAACCTCTAACGTCTAACCTCTAACCCGATCCGTTCGCACTAGTACCGATAGTGCTCCGGCTTATACGGGCCCTCGACGGGTACGCCGAGATATTCTGCCTGTTCTTTTGTCAGCTTCGTCAGCTTCACGCCGAGGTGATCGAGGTGCAGCCGCGCCACCTTCTCGTCGAGGTGCTTCGGCAGGATGTACACCTTCTTCTCGTACTTGCTGCGGTTGGCGTACAGCTCCAGCTGCGCGATCGTCTGGTTGCTGAACGACGCGGACATCACGAAGCTCGGGTGGCCGGTGGCGCAACCGAGGTTGAGCAGACGTCCCTCGGCGAGCACCATCACGCTGTGGCCGTCCGGGA
>Ga0136846_1233065_pt1 | contig 18502 bp, 20 predicted proteins | sample HopSoiMetagenom2_FD_96841 | JGI IMG/M metagenome (GOLD analysis project Ga0136846, IMG submission 96841) | Grasslands soil microbial communities from Hopland, California, USA - 2 Assembly 2016 (version 4) | ecosystem: Environmental > Terrestrial > Soil > Grasslands | place: USA: Hopland...
AATCCCTCTCCCTCCGCCATTCACGCCGAGGCTCCTGCTTCCTTTCAGACTCTAACAGCCTCAACTTGAAGACCGCCGCCTAGCTCGGAGGCTGAGCGTCTTGAGCGCACAAGCGGAGCAAAGCCGATAGGAGTAGACGCTTAAAAGTGACTGAGCCGCTCTCCCTTTCCTGAAGCAAAATAGCAGATTTTCTTAGTTGCGCGAGAGCATGTCAGAATGCGCGAGAAAGGACATCAGCCGCAGGCGATCATCATCAGTGTTGAAACTGAACTGGACGGCGACAATCTTACCGTCTGCCCGTCGGACTATTGTCTCCACCGGAATCGATGACGTGGAGAATGGAATGTTGGGAAGGAGCTTGAGGGTGAGCTGCGTCCCGATGGCGAATCTTGAGCGGCTCCGGAAAGCGATTCCGGAGTGACTCACGTCGAGCGCCTGCGTAAATGTGAGACTCTGCCCGAACAGGTAGGCGACCTCGAACAATGCCCTTAACCGGGGGGAGGCTCTTCGCTCCTCGGTGCAGCTTGGTGCTTTCTTTCTCTTGAGCGCGGCCTTTGACAGCTTCATCAGTCGGATGGAGCGCAGCTTTTCTGGGGTGCTTGGGAATCTTTCTGCGAGTACCTGCTGACCCCATGTCCACGCTTTGTGAACGTGCTCTCTGCAGAGGCACAGTTCGCACTCTCGGCCTGTACTGGAGGCGAGCTCCAGCAGGTAGAAGGCAACGGACGGACAGGGACTGTCCTCCGGGTGCTGGCGAAACGAACAGCGGCGCGCGCTCATTTCTGAGATCCGGTCAGAGCTGTGGCATCCGACTTCGATGAGGAGTCAGAGCCTGTCACAACATGTGACTATCAGGGTGATTAGTCGGATTCGGCGAGTGCGCGGGAGGTTGTTCTGCACTTTGCTGAGACAATGCGTCCCCGCTGTAGCCTAAGCGCAGCAGCACACGTACGCAGGCTAACTGGCGCGACTCGCTCGGTGTGGGGCCAGAACCTCGGCGATCTTGTCCAGCAGGGCTTCTGGTTCGTCGGACGTCGAAATAAAGCCATCCACAAAGGCAATGACCATTTCAGACAGCGTGAAAGTCCCGGAGAAGATCACCACCGGAACCTGCGGTTTGCTGCTCTTCATCTCCAGCGCAACCAGGTCACCACACATTCCGGGCATGTAGTAATCGACGATCGCGAGATCGATTTGCTGGGCGGCGAACTTGCCTAGCGCGTCAAGGCCATTGTTTGCGGTAACCACGGTGTAACCGAGATGGCTGAGGCGAGCCTCCATCGCCTCGCAGCGGAGAGCATTGTCATCAACATACAAGAGCGTTTCTGCCATGTGCATTGAGACGCGCTTATGGCTGGCCGCGGCCACATTACGCAGAGACGCTCCCTTTGGTTTATGGCCTGACAAGCAACCAATCAGGAGCAGTCGGTGCTGGTCTTCACCCTTCATCCCGTCTCTCCGCAATCTGCTTTGCGAGTTCGATTGTTTTCTCCAGCCGCCTCGCGCGACTGTCGGGAGTTCGGTAGTAGAAGATGGCCAGCAACTCTCCCCGGCGCTGACGGGGCGTCATCCGTTGCCAGCCCTGGCGTGCACCCGGATTACGGGCAAGGGCACTTTGAATCAGGGGCGGAAGCTCGCGTTCTGCTTCCATTGTCTCCAGCATCCGCTCGGCCATTTGTTCAGCTCGCCGTCTTTGGGTCTCCATAGTTTTGGCGTCAGAAACCCAGCGGCTGATCTCATGCCGGGCCGAGTAGCTCAGTGAGTCAAACCACGATCTCAGCCTCTTGCTCTGCCTGAATATCTTTTCGATCTCAGCGGGTACCACTACGACGCGAGGTGCACTATCCGGTTCGATATGAAATTCCGCAGTACTGCCGAGAGAGATTCCTGCGGCGCTCTGGACCTGCTTGTTGACGAGAATAAAATGCTCGCCGCTTTTCTGCGGAAACAGCGTGGTGCGAAAACTGCATCCGTTCACTTCACCTCGGATCTTCACGCGAGATGAGCCCCACGTCTTTCTTACATCGAATGGGACGCGAACGATGACCCAGCCGAGATTGGAGCGAAGCCGCTCCAGAGTGGCGCGAAACGATTTTGCTTTAGGCTTGGTCGCGGACTTCACGCTAGGAATATAGATGAGTAGAGGATCATTCGTGAGCGGTAACCACACTCATCAGGTGATCGATGGAGAACTCTACGTTCAGTTGCTTGCCTATCTTTCCTGTCGAAATAGCTTCGCGAATGGAGGCAAGCGGGGCGCGATCATCGAAGGTTGCTGTGCCGTCCTTTTGCGCGACCCCAAGTTGCCGCCAGAAGGTGTCGAGATCCACTGTCACTGGCTTGTCCTTCATCTTTCTATAGAGCTCTTCCAACACGGGAACGCCGACTGCTTTATCTCCGATTTCGAACGCGTGTTGCAGCTCCCAATCTTCGGTAATCACGCCTCCGGCATTCATCACGGCGCGTAGTGCGTCCTCGAGTCCTCTTTTGTTGTGCGTGCGCTGGCGAATTTCGATATCTGCCATCAGGCAGAAGAGCGCGCCACCCCAGTAAGTGCGCGCCCATGTATGCGTGTGATCGAGACCTTCGTCACCTTGGCCCGGATTGCCTTGATGCATGTCGCGCGCCATCTCTCCCCACGCCTGTTCTTTGCTGAGGTTGCCGGCGCGTAAGCGCGCGATCGGTTCAACATAGACGGCCGTGCCTTCTTCGATCCAGTGATGCTCTTCGGCGACTGAGGGAAACGCGAGGTGTACCATCTCGTGCGTCATCATCCAATCGTGCTTGAGTTCAGCAGCAGTGCTTTTTGTGCCAACAGAGATTCGTATAAGTCCCCCGTTGTGCAGACCAAAGGTGTGGCCATTGTGCACGCCGCGACCATCGAAGCTACGAACCTGGAGATAAGTGTGAGAAAGGGGAAATTTGCCGTAATAAGCAATGATGGAATTGGCGGCGTCGTGAATCCACGTCATGAGTTGCTCTTGCTGGGATTGCGATAGATCCGAGTCGAGATTTACGTCGACTGTGCCACCGCCGACCTCGATGGATGAATCACTATGCGGAGCAAAGGCAGCGCTGAGCACAAGAAGGAAGGTACAGAAAGTTCGAACAAGCATCGCGGAACTCCCGTCGCGGTGTTGGCGGTTGGATGAGTCCCGCGAGGAAAGGTTATCAGAGTTTCTGAGAGACAGTAGCGGGCGCCGGCACTGGATTTGGACCGTGGCACTTCTCCACGTAGCGCGCGACCACGTAATCGAGAGAGAAGACTCCCGGACCTAAGACCATCACCAGCAGCGCCGCAAACAAGAAGGTGTAGGGATCCGCAGCATAGAATTTCCCTGGCTCTGAAACGAAAGACTTCAGCGCCTCGCGATCGGCAGCGATATATGCGACGAGCATATCGAAGGCCAAAGGAATTGAAATTAAGCGCGATGCGAGTTCTAGGAAAAGCAGGATTCCCCCAAAGCACTCAAGAAAAGCCACAAACCAGGCATTGAAGACCGGGAACGGAATTCCCAAATCAGTAAAGAAGCCGATGGGCTTTGAAATGTCTTGGAGTTTTCCCCAACCCGACTGCCAGAATTGCCAGCCCCAGTAGAGCCGCACAAACAGAAGAAATTGGAGTGCATATGATTGAGCAGGTCGATCAGGCGGCCATATAGCCTGCGGCTGGCGTGGATGAGGGTCATAGGCAAAGCTGCTGAGCTGTGTGAATGCTGAGAAGGTACCAGTCCTAGCAACTCACGAGACTAGCGGCTTAGAAGGCCCAGAGAACCATCCCCACTCTGCCCATTCCCGAAACCAGCGTTGCACCAACTCCATGATCGTGATTTCCGACCGCGTAGAAGGACTAAATGCGAGGTCAATGGCCTCCGAGATATTCTTTCCATTTCGGAGCGCGGTAAGCAGGCGAAACGCCTCCGCAGTAACTCGCTTGAAATACACGAGCTGGTCGAAGCGATGCACAACCACAAACCTGGGCTTTGGCTTTGACTTGCGCACGCTCTTCAGCCGGGAGCGGCTGCGTTGTTCGGCGAACGTATTGCTCGCCTCATCGGATTCTTGGTCATCGGCCTCGCGAATCTGCAGCAGCAAGGTATCGACTGGGTAGTTCAAATCGAGCAGTTGCACGTGCGGCTGCAATCGCAGTTTGGGGTCTTCTCCCAAACCTGCTAGGTCTTCCATCGCAAGAATGGGCTCTTCGGCCGCATCAAAACATTCCGTGTCAGCCCACTCTAAGCGCACCATGTCCAGCGCTAACGCCTCATGTGGATGCGTATACAGGGGATTGGCGCGCAACCAGCTCTCCAGTCGGGATCCCAGGTTACGCAAGGTAAACGAGCGCGAGGGATTCTCCGCGAGATAAGCCTCGGCGAGCACGTCAAACTTCTTGTCACCTACGACGGCGCGGAGCCCGACGAAGTCTTCGTTGAAGCTCGAGAGGATCCGAAACCAATACGAGCGACTATAGATTTCAAGGCGTTCTACCGAGCTAAGCCGGTCGTTGGGCTTGACGATTTCTTCTGCGACCTGCTGCATGGATTCGCCGCGCAGTGTACGCTCGCCGATGCCTTCGTCCGAGTTCAGCGGCGTGGTCAGCGCCTCGGTGAACTTGCGTTGCAGTTCAAGCAGGTTCATTGCGCCACCACGGCCAATTCGGGAACGTTGGAAGGAACATAGCGATTCGCCTTGAGTGCTTCGCCATGCACTTCTTTGAACGAGGGGATGCGATCATCCCATTCCAGCAGTGTCGGGGTTGGACCTGCTAATTCGATCGCGCGCGCATACAGCTTCCACACCGGATCAATCACGGGATGGTCATGAGTGTCGAGGATGTACTTCTCAAATTTTGAGTGTCCCGCGATGTGAATCTGCGCTGCACGCTCGATTGGTACGCTCTCCAGATACGTGAGGGGATCGAAGTTGTGATTTCGCGACGAGACGTAGATGTTGTTTACGTCCAGCAGAATCCCACAATCCGCCTGTTCGACAACTTCGTTCAGAAATTCCCATTCGGTCATCTCGGAAACGTGGAACTCGGCATAACTGCTGACATTTTCAACGGCAATCGGCACTTCGAGAAAGTCGCGGGCTTCTTTAATCTTCTGCGCCGTCACTCGAGCGGCCTCGAAGGTATACGGCATCGGCAGCAGGTCATGGCTGTAGGTGCCGTCCACACTGCCCCAGCACAGGTGATCAGAAAGCCAAGGCGTCTTCGTCCTTCGTATGAGTGCCTTTAATCGCTTCAGATGCTCGCAGTTCAGGGGCTCGGCGGAGCCGAAGTACATCGATACACCATGTTGCACGACCCGGTATTGATCGAGTATCCGATCGAGGATGTGGAGCGGACGTCCGCCGTCGATCATGTAGTTTTCGGAGATGATCTCGAACCATCCAACGACTGGCTTATTCGACAGGATGTGATCGTAATGAGGAACACGAAGACCGATCCCGATTCCGAGATCTTGGAATGAATTAAAGCGGTTGGCCGACATTACGGAAACTGGAACCTCTAATACTCAAGTGGAAAAAGGGCCGAGTGACAACTGTACCCGGCCCCTACAAGCATACTGATTACTTTGGGGCCTCGGCCATCGGCTTGCCATCGGTACGGCAGCCACCCTTACCTTTGCAGGAATTCTGGCCCTTGCAGCCGTTGTCGCTGGCCTTGCAGCCGCCCTTGCCTTTACACGAGTTTTGGCCTTTACAGGCGTGTTTGTCTTTGGTGTGTTTCGTTGCTTTTTTCGACGTCTTGTCGGCGCTGCCGGCGCTGTCCGATCCACTTGCTTGGGCATACAGTCTTGCACTGGTACCCGTGATCAAGCCTGCCAGAGCCGCACCTGCAATCGTCGCCTTCACTGACTTCGTCATGAGCTTCTCCTATGGTTGTGTCGAATTTGGTTGTACTGCCAAGAACCGACGGCCGCACTCGAGGATGCATTCTCGAACTCGCGCCTAAATCGCATTACCCACCTGTGATTCCCTGCCGAAAGCAATGTGACAAACATCGCTCGAAGCTACAGATCGAAAACCCCAGCTCGGAGCGCAGAACAGTACTGTGTCAACCTGATGGCCCTCTTCAAGGTCACAGGAAAACAGACGCAAACTGAGCTGATTCCGTAGATGGGGCGCAATTCTACCCGCCAGTCCAATGGCAAGCAATGACTAATTAAGTCTCTAACAGACGCAAAAACTAAAGCTGGAAACTGTACGCAGTGATAGACTCGGCAGATTTTGCGCCGGAACCCGTTCGCACCATGAAATCTCTGAATAACAACCCGTTCGTCCCAAAGCACAACTGAGACAACATCGAGTTATAGCCATGTGGAGTGAAGAACAATTGCGCGAACAACTTCGTTCTGAAGGGTTTCGCCGCATTTACGTTTGGCAGGATGAGCCGCACGCGTATTACCCGGAGCACACGCATGCTACCAACAGCGCGCACATACTCCTGGATGGAGAACTAACTCTGATGATGAGTGGCGCGGTGCGACGCTATCACAGTGGCGAGCGCTGCGATGTGCCTGCCGGTGCAGAGCACTGCGCGCGCATCGGACCGAATGGCGGCAAATATCTCATCGGTGAGCGATAGCTTTCCGCGACCGCACCGGCGTTCAGTGCCGTTCGTCACACAACATACGAGCCTTAGTTGTTTTGCGTACTGCAACTGCTCGTTGATTTCCGAAATTTCCACGTACACTGTCCTTGACAATGCGTTTTGGCGTTTGTACTGTTACGGGCTACTAAATCGTTTTACAAGTAGCCAACGGGAGGGCCGAAAAAATGGCGACTATTTTTTCAAGCATCTGTGAGATGAACTTGGTTAGTCCACCGCAACCTTGTTCCGGCAGGCGCAGTCATCGCGTTGAGTTCAAATTTTCTGACAATTCCCGCCTGCAGGTGTTTGTTTGCGAGCGGCATTCATTGGATACTCCATGCGTAGAACGAGCACTGCTGGCCAGCGGCGAGTTTCCCGCAGGCGCGTACCTCGTTTCCACTTCTACTCAAGACCTAAACGCTGTTCGGTTCATGAGCAATCGCTTGACCGTAGCCGAAGCAAAATAACTTCTCTAATGAACTCGGTCGTTCAGCACCGAGGGCAGCCGGTGCAGCCCGTCACCACCAACTGCGAACATTACCAGCCATCCGATTACTCCTGACGTATACCCAAGCAGCAGTATCAGACCAGCAGCTTTGCCGAGATTTCCCACCATTGTGGGCAGTGGCGTAACCGGCAGGATGAGAAGCGCGGACACACCTCGCGCGGGAAGAAGCGCGAAGAGAACAAACGAAGATGCGGCCACGCAAATAACCACTACGATTGCAGCGGCGGCGGGTCCAGAATGCAATTGACGCAGCATAAAATACCCCTTCCGCAGACAATTGACTCCGGACGAATTGAAATAGTTCCTTCCAAAAGAAAGAGCGGGAAACGCAACTTGTGCGCCTCCCGCATGTTTTGCTTATCGGCCGCCTTAGCGATAACTGGCGCCTGGCGACGCAATCCGGTCATAAGGCACATTGGCCGGGATGCTGTACCGAGCCATGATGTCGTGCATCTTGCGCTCATTCTTGTCGACATCATCGCGATCTTTCTTGTGCCGAGCCTTCAACCACTTCTGGTAGGCCTCATCGAATTCGTGTTGATCGTGCGCTGATAAACGTTGGGGCTGAACATACGGCGAGCCGTTCGGATACGCTCCGGCAGTTCCTAAGCTTGAAACCTGTGCGAAGGGCACATCCGAAGAAATGCTGTAGCGCGCCATGATGTCCCGCATCTTGCGCTCGTTCTCGGCGATGTCTTCCTGACTGTTCTTACGTGTGGCCTCAATCCATTTGGCGTAGTACTTGTCGAACTCCCGCTGGTCGTCGGCTGACAGTCGCTGAGTGGCATATGCGGGCGGCGGGTAGCTGGCAGTGGAGCCGTTGGATGCAATCTGATCGAAGGACACACTCACCGGGATGTTGTAGTGGGTCATGATGTCCTGCATCTTGCGTGCGTTCTCAGATATGTCCTCGCGGTCGTTCTTTTGAGTGGCCTCCACCCACTTGGCGTAGTACCTGTCGAATTGGCTCTGATCGTCAACCGACAACACTCCGTGCCAACCCTGAGGCCGGCCGTCGGCACTGGCATCCTGCGCCGCGCGTGCCGCAACCGCTATACCGGCAAGACAAACCAGCAGAGTAGAGAAAGCTAAGAAATTTTTCATGGGCTCTCCTGAGGAAGGAGACGGGTGGCGCGGCCGTCTCTTTCGGTACGTCTGTCATATTTGGATGGGTGGTGACCAGAGTGGGATACCACGGCTCCTGAAGCAAACTGGAAGTGAATAGGAGAATGAGAGCTGCGGCTCGAAGTTTTTACCACCTACTGATCGGCAGTGAGGGCGGCGAACACAGGGCGTCGACCAAACGAGGTGCGAAAGCCGTAGACGGCCAATGCCAGCACGATTGTTGCCGGCACGAACCCGCGCATGAAGTACCAGCGCGACGGATCAAGCGCGATGGGAAATCCCTGCAGAAGGTTCTGAGTTGAGAAAGCTACGATTAACGTGAGCAACCCATAACGTAGGAGCGCAATCAGCACTAAAGCCGCAACAATCACTGCGCCGATACCTTCAGCGATTACATTTTCCTGTCCCAGGTTCATGACCGCGATGAGAGCTCCCATTATGAGAATAGACACCTGATAATTCTTCACCGCGGACCGGATTATGAACAGCAGAAACAGCATCGTTAGAGCGCTGAAGACGGGCCCAATGAAGGATTGCAGCACAGCACCCGAAAAGTTCAGTGACGTTCCCAAAACCGGTCGGTCTCCGTTGATCGGGGTCTGCCCTGCCAAATTGAACCAGGCGGGCAAAGCGTTGATGACATGGACAACCAGGGCTATTAGGCTGCCCAGGATACAGCCCGCCAAAAGATCGCGACCGACCATGGGATCGCGGTAATCGCTCGCGAGCAGGCGGCTCCACGAAATCAGGTACTCCGGCCATCTGCGCCGCACATACGGCTCGAGAGCGATGTAGTAGATCCAGATCACCGCCGCAGTAAAGAATGCGAGCGCGACGGGAATGATGACCAGATTGAATTCGGCGTTCAGGGCGCCCACGTGATGAGAGAGGAAAATCTTGGCCAGCCCACCCGCGATGAAGCAAGCGCCCGCTAACCGGAATGCTCCCTTGCGGTCGCCACGTCCCAGCCGCACGTTCTTGCGGGCAATGAAAGCCGCCAGAAGTGCCAAGGCGATTCCACCTGCGAGTATGACTGTGAGTGCGAGAAAATTGCGCGCGCGCTTCCTGGTAGTGGACATCCATTCGGGCGTTGTGATCCATGGCGTGATCACGCGAAAGACCACGGGATGACCGTGGTATGAAGCCGCCAGTACGTGAACGGGAGTATTGTCTCCGTCATAGACGCCGTCCCATCCACGCTCAACGTCGAATGGTTCCGAAGGAAGCCACTTGGGAGCAACAGGCTTGAATCTGTTCACATCGAGTCCTGCTGCGTGGAACAACTCCTGCCAGTTCGGTTCCACGGCCGGAGTCGGCGATTCACTCTGGCGCGGAACGGCAATCAGCGTTCGCAAGCGTCCGACTGAGTCCAACGTGAGGGTCGCCATTCCAGACTTTTCGTAAGGCGGATCACTCCAGTCAACATGAGAGCCTGAATTGTTGGGGATCATGGGCTCCGCACTCTGGCGGAAGACAAAGCTCAACGCTCCCGGATTGGAACCGGTAATCGGCTGGCCATGTGGCGACGACATCTTCATGGCATTGCGGTATAGAAGATAGTCGTAGTTTCGAACGAACCACCATGCCCGGTCAGCCACTTGACCGTATCCCGCTCTTGCGGCGATCTCCCGCGCCCGATCTTCCAGTACATCGGGACTCTTATCAACTGGGTATAAAGCGAGGTCGGTGGAAGATCTTGCCACCCAAAGCACAGCGACAAACGACAGTAATACGAGCACGAGTAGCGTCCATGCGGCCCTGGGCGTAAGCGCTTGTTCTCCGCCCGCTGCTGCCACCATCTGAGGCGACGGGGTCTCTCCGGCCGCAAGGGCAGCGGCGAGGGGATCGCCTCCGGGCAAAGCCGCCGCGACCTGTAGTGCCGTTCTGGGACGTCTCTGCGGATCAGCCTCCAAAGTTCGCAGGATTACGCGCTCGACCACTGGATCGAGATCATGAACTATTTGCGTCGGGTTGGTGACAGAGCTGTGTTCGCGTATGCGAAGGAGTTCGTTCAGATTGGCAGCTTCAAATGCGCGCCTGCCGGTAAAAATCTCGTACAACACCAGCCCCAGCGAGTAGACATCGCTCTGCACGGTCACTTCTTTTCCCGTGAGTTGCTCCGGAGCCATGTAGGCCGGAGTGCCGGAGCTGATCTCCGAGCCCTGAATCTCGGTGGCAACCCCGGCCAGTCCAAAATCCATGATGCGGACCTTACCGCGATCGTCCAGCATCACGTTGGCCGGCTTCAAGTCACGATGCAAGACACCATGCTCGTGCGCGACAGCAATGCCGGCGCAGAGTTGACGGGCGATGTCGATGGATTTGTCGTGAGGTAATCTTCCAATGCGTCGCAAGAGCGTGGAAAGATCTTCGCCGTCGACGTATTCCATGCTGATGAATGGCACGCCATTGGCTTCCCCTATATCGAAGACGCGGCAGACGTTTGGATGCGAGATGTCACGCGCGATGCGCACCTCGCGATGGAAACGGGCTAGCACGGCGCCGTCCTGCACCAGCCTTTCGGGCAAGAACTTGAGTGCAACATCCTGATCGAGCTTGAGATCCTCCGCTCGATAGACTTCGCCCATGCCGCCACGTCCTATCAGAGCGACGATGCGATAGCGGTCGGCCAGCAATGTGCCAGGTAGAATGCGTCCACTCTCGGCCCGCAGCGCGGAAGCCGAGGCGCGTCCCTGAGATGCTGAAGAAGCTGAAGAAGGTGGCGCGACCGGCGCCGGCGCCGATGGGCTGTGGTCGAGCGTGACCTGCACGTCAGAGCCCAGCGTATTCGTGGCACCACAGGAAGGACAGAAGCGCGCCGACTCGGGAACACTGCTACCACAATCTGGACAATAGGGCATAAATGCCGGATTTTATCGCAGCGCCGCCAATGCAAGATGGGTGTTGCGTGGGCCAAGAAGTCGGGTGACAAGATACCAGAAAAAAGTCTAATTCAAGCGCGATGACCTGGACGATAGTCTCCACGGGTGGGCGGACTACCGAGTTTGCTCTGACCTGGTATGTTCTCTGCACATTCACTAGCGACAGTGCAAGCAACGGCATAGGATGTTTGCTGATGTTCGATTGCTCGTCGCAGTAAGTACGGCATATGCAGGTCACGAGGTGCCCTGATGGTTTTAAACGCAAGCCCGACGTCAAGTGAGTTCAAGCAACTGCCTGCGGCAAACGGGCTGGCGGTGGTACGTGTGACGATCGGAGCAATGTTCCTCTGGGTCTTTTTTGAGAACCTGGGAAAAGGCCTGTACACGCCAACGGGTTACGCGGGTCTTGTCAATTCCTTGATCAAGCCCAGCCACGCCCCGGCTGCATGGAAGGCGTTGATGGGTCTTGCTGCAAACCATGCTGCAATCGCTGCTCCCATGCAGGGCTTGACCGAACTTTCTCTCGGTATCCTGCTCATCATCGGGCTGCTTACTCGTCCAGTTGCATTTGTGGCTTTTCTGTTTCTGGGCAGCCTTTGGATTTCGGAGTGGGGGGTCGGGTGGATCTGGGAACTGCTGGTTCCGGTGCTCGCATCCCTTGGCCTTGCTATTGGAAGCGCCGGGCGCAGATGGGGAGTTGACGCGTGGCTCTCGCAACGGTGGCCATCTTCCCCGTGGTGGTGATCGAGCGAATTCACGTGCGAGTCTCGGTCATCATTCCCACCCATAACGAAGCGCAGGCCATTGGCCGCGTGCTTGGCGATCTGCCTTCCAATCTGGTCACTGAGGTCATCGTCGTTGACAGCAACTCGAATGACGGGACACCCCAAATCGCTGAGAGTATGGGAGCTCGCGTGATTCAGGAGCCGCGCCGCGGATACGGGCGTGCCTGTCTCACTGGGCTGGCGAATACGAACGCGCCGGATGTCGTCGTGTTTCTCGATGGCGACTACAGCGATCGGCCATCCGAACTGCCCGTTCTTTTAGCGCCAATTACCGAAGGTCGTGCGGACATCACGCTCGGGTCCCGTCTGCAGAAACAGCGTTTAGCCAGGGCGCTGCCTTGGCATCAGGTCTTTGGTAATCGTCTCGCCGCCGGCCTGATCAGGCTTCTCTATCGACTAGAGATTACCGATCTCGGCCCGTTTCGCGCTGCCCGCGCCGATGTACTGCGCGCGCTCACGCTGGAAGAGACCACCTATGGCTGGGCGGTTGAGATGATCCTAAAAGGCGCCCGGGCTGGATTCCGCGTGGTTGAAGTTCCGGTAAGCTACTACCCGCGTATCGGCAAGTCGAAGATCGGCGGTACGCTGAAGGGTACAGTCGGGGCGGGTTGGTTCATTCTCAGCTTGATAGCGCGCCATCACTTCCGGCACCGAAGAACCGGGACACCATGGCCAGCGTAGGTCCGCGTCAAAACTTATGAAATCTGTAACGAGACCGTAGTGCCGTCGTCAGCTAGCGATCGTGTGCTGGTAATCATGGCGAAAGCACCGAGGCTCGGCGCGGTGAAGACCCGCCTGGTTCCTAGTCTTTCTCCTGAGGCTGTCACTTCTTTCTATTGCTGTCTTCTGCAGGACACGCTGGCGCTGGCGCGGTCGGTGGGCAATCTGGAAGTTGCAGTCATGTGCCCGGAGTCGGACGTAGACGAGCTGGCACAGTTGGCGGCCGGTGAAGTGGTCGTAGTTGCGCAGAAAGGTGAAGGTCTTGCCGCAGGCCTCACTTCGGTATTTGCGCACTTCGCAGAAGACCATAGACGATGCACCATTGCCTTTAACAGCGACAGCCCACACCTGCCGCGTTCTGTTCTCGAAGCCGCGTTCGAAACGTTGGCCGCACACGACGTGGTCGTTGGACCAACACACGACGGAGGCTACTATCTCGTCGGGGCAAAGGCTGGGCATCCGACGCTTTTTGGAGGCGATGGAATGGGCACCAGTAGCGCGCTGGAGAGACTCCTGTCCCGCGCACGAGCTCTCGAGCTTACCGTAGGTTTCGCAGATCCCTTTTGGGACATTGATGTAGCTGACGACCTGACTCGCTTGGCAGAGGAGTTGCGGCTGGCTCCGGCAAGGGCGCCACGCACGGCCGGATGGCTTAAAGAGTGGGAGCTGGCGGAGCCGCAATCGCGCAGAGGCACGGTCAAATTGTGAAAGTTACTGCCGAGTGGAGAGTGTATGCACTTGGCGCTCTGTTGCTCGTCGCGCTGACGATCTGCTCACGAAACTTCGCCGATCGAGGTGGGCCGCACTTCATGGCGGCCTTAACCGTTGCCGGTATCGCGTATCTCTTAGCGATCCGCGAATTTTTCGCTACGCCGAGATTTCCGCGACGCGTCGTCGTCATTGGGCTCGTGCTGGCTGCTGTGTGGCACATTGAATTTCTTCGGCTGCCCGCGGGCGCTGATGAGGATATTCGCCGCTATGTTTGGGATGGTCGCCTGCAGAGGCTCGGCTACAACCCTTATATTGTCGTCCCCAGCGATCCTGCGGTTAAGGGGCTGCATACCCCGGAAACCCGCAACTTGAACAACCCGGATCTACCGAGCCCATATCCGGCAGGGGCGCAGCTATTCTTCCGCGCAGTGACCGCCATTCACGAATCTACATTGGCACTGAAAGTAGCGTTTGTACTTTGCGAGTTCGCAATTACTTTCGTGCTGCTCGATCTGTTGCGTATTAACTGCCGGGGAGCGCACCTGGTTCTGGCGTACGTCTGGAATCCGTTGTTGGCGATTGAGGTGGCGGGCAGCGGTCACATTGATATTGTTGGCGCGCTATTGCTGGTGATATCTGTCGCTGCGCTCGCGCACACATGGCGTGCGACTGCGGCCGTCGGATTTGGGCTGGCAGTAGCGGTTAAATTTCTGCCGATCGTACTGGTGCCCCTCTACTGGAAGCGAGTTCGCATTCGGGACGTTGGGCTGGCCGCAGCCGTAGTCGTTCTCCTGTACCTGCCGTTTCTTAATCGCGGCCGCATTCCGATTGGCTCGGTTGGTACGTATGTGCAGAGTTTCCGTTTTAATGGTCCCGTGTTTGCGGCACTCGATCGTGTCGTGCCTCCGCAGTTGCTGGCTGGGATGGCGGTGGTCGCTGGATTAGTGACTGCATGCTGGCTAAGACGCGCAGTGCCGAAGTGGTCTCCGGTTGCGTTCGCGTGGCCAATGGCAGCATCTCTCTTATGCGCACCCGTCGTATTCCCGTGGTATCTCCTCTGGCTGCTGCCATTTCTCACTTCAGTCTCGACGCTGCTGATCACCTTCTGGACTGTGAGCATTATTCCCACTTACGTAATGTGGTACTGGCGTACACTTGGGCGTCCGTGGGGATCGCTTCCTGGTTGGGTAATGCTGCTGGAATATGGTTGCGTGGCAATCGCAGGTGCAATTCTCGCTTTGCGCCGCATTACACAGCCGCCCGCTCCGAATGCTCAACCGAGTAGGTAGCGTGAAGAACAGTCCGCGAACGGCATTGTTGTATCCGGGCTCCTTACAGCGTCATCTTAGGGAGAATCCGATCATTCACGAAGGAGCTTTATGAGAAATGCGCGCGAGTTAACGATCATCAGTCTTGTGCTTTGCGGAATGCTGATCCTTGCTCCAAACTCCTGGGCGCAGCAGCGCCCTCCCATTCTGGAAGAGATTGCTAAAACGTATGGTCTCGATTCGTATGGTCAGATCGAGGCGATCCGCTACACCTGGAACGGCGAAATTCCCGGAGTCTTCAAACTTGCGCACATGTGGGAGTGGGAGCCAAAGACTGGCAAGATCTCATATGAAGGGAAGGATAAAGACGGCAAGCCGGTTAAGGTCAGTTACCTCGAGTCTCAGTTCAGCAGCCAGCCAGACAGCGTGAAGAACGAAGTCGAACCGGCTTTCGTCAACGATAACTACTGGCTGATCTTTCCCTTCCATGCTTACTGGGACAAGAGCGCTACCGTGACCGATCAAGGCATGAAGAAACTGCCGGTGGGCGCCGGCTCGGCGAGGTTGGTAGTGGTGAAGTATCCCGAGGAAGCCGGCGGTTTTAGCCCCGGTGACACCTGGGACTTGTATGTCAGCAAAGACAACCGCGTGCAGTACCTTGTCTACCACCGTGGCGGGCCCAAGCCGCCGCACCGAGTTATCGCCAGTTGGGCAGGCTACAAAAAGGCAGGTCCTCTTCTAGTCTCAACCGAGCACCGAGGCACCGCCGACGGCAAGCCGCTGCACATCTTCATCTCTGACGTGGCGGTTAAGCTCACAGGCTCGGATACTTGGGTGAAAGCTCAATAAGTCGTGTGAAATACGGAGCTATCTTCAAGTGCTCTCGGATCGCTAGAATCAACGCATTCCGATGAAGGCCGACATCGATCTTGATATCGGGCAAAAGACCTTTGCCTCTGGTCTCTTGCCGGAACTAATCTCTGTACTTCGTCGCAGACGGCTGGGCGATCTGGTCGCGCTTGTCGGTGACGACGAGAGCATTGGACCTGAGTTGGAAACGTGGTGCCGATTTACCGGGAACACACTGTTAGAGTCCAGAGTCGAAAACGGGCGTACGCGGTGGGTGTTCCGTTTTGGTACTGCCGCGATGCCTTCGGACGAGAACCGGCCGGTGGGCTCGCGGCTTTGGCTCTACACGAATTTCAACTGCAACCTGCATTGCGACTACTGTTGTGTGCGTTCCTCGCCCACCGCGCCCCGGCGAGAACTGGGGCTCGCGCGTGTACAGCGCATCGCTGGCGAAGCGGCGGAGCTTGGGGTAAAAGAGATCTTCGTGACCGGGGGCGAGCCGTTTCTAGTGGAAGATATCGGCGAGATTCTGGCTTGTTGCGCGGCAGCCGCTCCGACCACAGTACTGACCAACGGAATGTTGTTTGCCGGGCGGCGCGCGGAAATTTTGGAAGCGTTGCCGCGCGATCGCATCGTGCTGCAAATCAGTTTGGACAGTCCAACGCCAGAGCGGCATGATCTCCATCGCGGGGCCGGAACATGGTCGAGAGCGCGGGAAGGCATTCAGCGCGCCGATGCGCTGGGGTTCCGAGTGCGAGTGGCAGCGACCGTGTCCACCGATGCCGAGGCCGCGGAGTTCCGTCAATTCCTCGACGAGGAGAAGATTGCGGCAGAAGACCGAGTGATACGCCGGATCGCGTTGCGTGGTGCTGCCAGCGAAGGCATCGCTGTTACTCGAGCCGACCTAGTGCCGGAAATCACGATTACCGCTGAGGGCGTGTATTGGCATCCCGTCGGGGCGGAAGATCCCGATCTGCTGATTACGCGCGACATTTTTCCTCTGTCCGAGTCATTCGCTGCTGTCCGCCGCGCCTTCGACCGCGAAAGCGAACACGCGAATAAGGTAGCGAGAATTTTTAACTGCGCATGACCCTTATTAAGGTGCCGACGAAAACCCGGTTGCTGAAGCCCACATCGACTCGGCGGCTAGGCCGACTTCGCAAATACCTGGCTGAAGAATCCCTGTTGGGCCGCGGCTTGCCGCAATGCACCGTAGCCATCGAGGTGTGGTGTCACCCAACGCTGCAGGCCTTCGGCGTCCAGTATGGAGCGATGAACCGGGTTGTCGTAGTTCATGGCTGAGAGCGCTTCGGCAAACCGGCGCTCCTGTTCGAGGTTGAGGTCAGGCCTCGCCGTGAACATGCAATGATTGTAGGGCGGAGAGGACCATATCTCACGAAGGCCGCCTTCAGGCACCAGGCGCTCGCTGCGCACCGTGTTCCAAAATGGGCTGCCAATAGCGCCGGCATCGGCTCGCCCGTCGAGGACGGCGCGCACGACTTCCACTTCGCTGGTCCCGGTATCACCATGTTTACCTACGTCGCTGTCGAAGCGCAGCGCGCGGTAGTCGCTCCCTTCGTGCATGCCTTGTTGCTCCAAAAAGTAAGTGGGAAGAATCGCAGCGTGTCCGCTGTCTCGGCTGCCAAGCGCGAGCGTCCGATTTTTCAAGTCGGCGAGCGTAGAAACGGGGCCTCCGCTGACGGCGACGATCTTCGTCATCCAGCCGAGATCGGTGTCGCGCATGGCGATCGCACGACTGGCATGGCCGCTCCATTCGTCTGCCTGCAGGTAAGCAAGGTTGGTGTTCCAGGCGATATCGATACGCGGCACCGCCTCGCCTGGTGGGGCAAGGAGAGCGAGGACCTGCGCCTCGTAACTCTGAAATAGGACGATCTCAACAGGAAGATGCGCTTCCTCATGAAAATAACGCCGCATCCCCTCCCAAATCGGAACCACTTTCGGATTGTATGCAACAGCTCCCACCCAGATTGTTTTGCTCATAGATTTAATCCTGTCAGCAGCGGTTCACAATATGACCCTCTCGGTTTTCGCGGCCACGTGATCTTAGAAGAGCGGCATTCCCAATAAGGACTTCCCAATGAACTCGCGCAGGACATCGCCCGTGGGTGCCATCACAGCGCCCGCGTGCGCATCGCGGAACAGACGTTCGATGCTCAAATGCTTTGAAAACGCCGCACCGCCGCAAACGCGCATTGCTGCTGATGTGACGCTGATAGCCACGTCGCCGGCAGCGGCTTTGGTCTCCAGCACATGCAGCATGGTGGTTTCGCGCGGCTTTTCAAGATGCTTAATCAAATCGTCGATGCGGGCGGACAGTCCATCGGTATCGATCTGCATCGCTGCAAGTTGCGCGCGCAGCGTAGGCAGGCTCTCGCCAAGGCTCTGGCCCAGATGCTCGAATTTCGTGCTCTTGAGGTGCGATGTAGTGCGAGCGACTGCCGCTCGGCACAATCCCAATGACACGGCTGCTGATCCCAAATTGATCAGCGGGAGCACCACGTTCATCATGGCTGGAAAGCCCCCGCCGTCATCAGTAAGCTGAAAATGGGATGGAACCTCACAATCGTCCAGCGCAAGCGGCGCAGAGGCATTGGCCCGAAGTCCCAAACCATCCCAAGCTCCGGCAACTGAAAGCCCGCGTGTTCCCGCTGCAAGCAGATAGAGGGTGGAATCAGTAGGTCCCGTGCCTTCAGGGGAAAGTGCAGAAACGACATAGCTCTGCGCATGACCTGCGCTGGTCACCCAGGATTTCTTTGCGCTGATTCGCAACCCGTTACCATTGCGCTCTGCGCGTGATATGGGCGCCCAGAAATGGCTGCGCGAGCCGGCTTCACTGAAAGCCAAGGTGGATAAGTGGCGACCCGCAGAGATTTCTCGCAGTATGGGCGCGACTGCCTGAGCCGTGCCTGGACGCGCCGCCGACATCGTTGTCGCGCCGAGGATGTGCATGAGATAGACCATCGCGACAGAAGCGTCTGCCTCGGCGAGCGCTGCCATAACAGTCGCAAATGTGCGCGGACCTAAGCCTGAGCCGC
>Ga0136846_1237382_pt1 | contig 18501 bp, 17 predicted proteins | sample HopSoiMetagenom2_FD_96841 | JGI IMG/M metagenome (GOLD analysis project Ga0136846, IMG submission 96841) | Grasslands soil microbial communities from Hopland, California, USA - 2 Assembly 2016 (version 4) | ecosystem: Environmental > Terrestrial > Soil > Grasslands | place: USA: Hopland...
CGAGCAGGTTCTTGCGGATGTCGAAGTTCTGCCCCTCGACCCGCGTCTGCGCGCCCTCGATCGCCTTGGTCAGCCAGGGGTGCTCGATGGGCTCGTTCTCCTCGACGCCGAAGGTCTCCATCAGCTTCGCGATGCGGTCGCTGGCGAAGATCCGCATCAGGTCGTCTTCGAGGGACAGGTAGAACTTGGAGGAGCCCGGATCGCCCTGGCGGCCGGACCGGCCGCGCAACTGGTTGTCGATGCGGCGAGACTCGTGGCGCTCGGTGCCGAGGATGTGCAGGCCGCCCGGCGAGACGACGTCGTCGTGCTCCTTCACGCACTCCTGCTTGTACCGGCCGAGGGCGGCATCGTAGCGCTCCTTCCAGGCAGCGAGCTCGACGCGATACGCCTGCTCGACCTCGGCGGCGTTGACCGGCGCGAACTTCCCGTCGCCGCCGTCCGCCTTCGCCCTGGTCACGCGCTCCTGGACGAGCCGCCCTTCGATCTCGAGCGGGTTCGGCTCCGCGCCGATCTCGCGCTTGGCGAGGAACTCCGGGTTGCCGCCGAGGAGGATGTCGGTGCCGCGGCCGGCCATGTTGGTGGAGATGGTGATGCGGCCCTTGCTTCCGGCCTGCGCCACGATCTCCGCCTCGCGCTCGTGCTGCTTGGCGTTGAGCACGTCGTGTTGCACGCCGCGCTGCTTGAGCAGCTTGGAAAGCACCTCGCTCTTGGCGATGCTCACCGTCCCCACCAGCACCGGCTGCCCCTTCTTCCAGCGCTCCTCCACGTCGTTGCAGACCGCGGTGAACTTCTCGCGCTCGGTCTTGTAGACGGTGTCTTGCAGGTCCTTGCGCACGTTCTTGCGGTTGGTGGGGATGACCAGCACTTCCAGCTTGTAGATGTCGGCGAACTCGGCCGCCTCGGTGTCGGCGGTGCCGGTCATGCCGGCGAGCTTGGTGTAGAGGCGGAAGTAGTTCTGGAACGAGACCGTGGCGAGCGTCTGGTTCTCGTTCTCGATCTTCACGTTCTCCTTGGCCTCCACCGCCTGGTGCAGGCCGTCGCTCCAGCGCCGCCCCGGCATCAGGCGGCCGGTGAAGTCGTCGACGATGATCACCTCGCCGTCCTTCACCACGTACTCGTGGTCCTTGCGGTAGAGCATGTGCCCGCGCAGCGCCTGCTCGACGTGGTGAAGGGTCTCGATTTCCTCGGGCTCGTAGAGGTTGGGGATGCCGAGCTTCGCCTCCACCTTCTCCACGCCTTCGTCGGTGAGCACCACCGAGCGCGCCTTCTCGTCGACGGTGAAGTCGCGGTCGCGGATGAGGCCGGGGATGACCTTGTTGATCTTGTAGTACTTGTCGGTGCTCTCCTCCGACGGACCGCTGATGATCAGCGGCGTGCGCGCCTCGTCGATGAGGATGGAGTCCACCTCGTCGACGATGGCGTAGTGCAGCTCGCGCTGCACGTAGTCGGAGAGCCGGAACTTCATGTTGTCGCGCAGGTAGTCGAAGCCGAACTCGTTGTTCTGGCCGTAGGTGATGTCGGCGCCGTACTCCTTCTGCCGCTGCCGGTCGGTGAGGCCGTGAACCACCACGCCGGTGGTGAGGCCCATGTGCCGGTAGAGCCGGCCCATCCACTCGGCGTCGCGCTTGGCCAGGTAGTCGTTCACCGTGACCACGGGCACGCCCTTGCCCTCGAGGGCGTTGAGCACGCAGGGCAGCGTGGCGACCAGCGTCTTGCCCTCGCCGGTCTTCATCTCGGCGATCATGCCCTTGTGCAGGCCCATGCCGCCGATCAGCTGCACGTCGAAGTGGCGCATGCCCAGCGAGCGCACCGAGGACTCGCGGGTGAGCGCGAAGCAGTCGGGGAGGATGCGATCGAGCACCGCCGACTTCTCCAGCGGCTTCGCGGCGGCCACTTCCTTGCGCCAGGCCTGGACCTGCTCGCGGGCCTGATCGTCGGAGAGCGATTTGGCCCAGCCCTCGCGTTCGTTGATGCGGCCGACCAGCGGGTTCATCCGCTTCAGCTCGCGCTGGTTCTTGGTGCCGATGATCTTCTTCAGGACGTAGTCGAACATGGAGTTCCTTGGGTGCTGCGAAAGGGAGGGGGCGCGCCGGGGGCGCAAGGCAAAGCTTTGGACTCAGGCGGGCTTACGCCGCCGGCGGCGCCTGGCTCGGGGCCGGGCCGGAGGGCGAGCGGAAGATCGAGGGCACGCGCGCTTCAGCGGCCCTGTCGGCGCTGCGCGGCAGCGGCGCGGCGCGTTGCGCGCTGCGCTCGGTCTCGCCGTGGGCAGCCGGGACGGGATGGGCGACCGTTTCCGCGGAGACCACCGCAGCCGCGGCAAACGAGGCAAACGGCAGCGCGCCGGCGGGGGAAAGCCCCACCAGCACCGCTGCACATGCCGCCGCCAGCCTGCCTCGCATTCCGGCCAAGCGTAAGCCCTGTCCCAGCGAAGTCAAGAACGACGGCTCACTCTTCGAGGATGAACTTCCTCGGGTTGTCGGCCACGCCGTTGACGCGGACCTCGTAGTGCAGGTGCGGGCCGGTGCTGCGGCCGGTGTTGCCCACCGCCGCCACGAACTGGCCGCGCTTGATCTTGTCGCCCACCTTCACGTCGATGCGCTGCAGGTGGCCGTAGCGCGTCTTCAGCCCGTAGCCGTGGTCGAGCACCAGCACGTGGCCGTAGCCGCCTTCCAGGCCGGCGAACACCACCGTGCCGTCGGCCGGCGCGCGCACAGGCGTGCCCAGCGCGGTGGCCACGTCGATGCCTTCGTGCATCACCCGCTCGCCGGTGTAGGGATCGAGGCGCACCGAGAAGTCGGAGGTCACCCATCCGCGCACCGGCCAGATGGAGGGCGCCGAGGCGAGGAGCGCCTGCTGATCCTCGAAGTAGCTCTTCAGGGCGCGGGCTTCCTGCTCCTGCGCCTTCACCTTCTTGTCCAGGCCGTCCAGCTGCTTGAGCAAATCGGAATCCTCGGCGGGCGCGGGCCGCGCGTCGCCGTCGGCGATCATCCGTCCCTCTCCACCCGCAGGAAGCGGTTTGCCCACCCCCACGGCGCCCATGCCGGACTGCGCCGGCTCGGTGGCGATGCCGCCGCCCACGAACTCGGGGGAAGCCTGGCCCTGGCTGGGCTCGGGCTGGGGCATCGACAGCTTGCGCTCGGGATCGTTCAGCGAAGTGATGTGGCGCAGGTTGGCGTTGAGCCGCTTCACCCGGTCCAGCTCGTCGTTGATGTGGGCAAATTTCTGCTCCGCCTCGCGCCAGCGGTTCTGCAGCTCCAGGTTCTCGGCGCGGATAAGCTCGTTCTCGGCAACCTTCCCCACCACCTGGAAATAGTGCGCCAGCGCACCGATGAGCGCGAGCACCACCAACCCAGCGCAAAACGCCACCCGAACGAGCATCCGGTGCTCGAGGCGAATCTTCTTCACCTTGGCGTCACGGTCCGGGACGAGCAGGATCGTGTACGACTTGTCCAAGGAACCTCCTGCGGCAGGCAACTCTTTACCCAACCCACCGCGTGGGCCGCCGCTTCCCGGCGAAGATACAAAGCGCGCGCCAACCGGGCTGGCTGGCGAGCGGGTTCAGTATCGGATTCCTCGAAACTCCGTCAAGGTTTACGGAGCACCCACCCGGCCTTACCCGACGCGCTCGATCGCGACCACGGTGATGTTGTCGTCGCCGCCTCGCGCGTTGGCGAGCTGCACCAGGCGCGAGGGAACGTCCGCCACATCGGCCTGCTCGAGAGCGTCGCGGATCTCGGTCGCGTCCACCAGGTTGGAGAGGCCGTCCGAGCAGAGCAGGAACCTGTCTCCCGGCTGCGTCTCCACGCCGATGACGTCCACCAGCACGTCCTCCTCGAAACCCACCGAGCGAGTGATGATGTTCTTCAGCCGACTGTGCTTCGCCTCCTCTGACGTGAGGAGTCCCGCCCGGACCTGTTCGTTGACCAACGAGTGGTCTTCGGAGAGCTGCCAGACCTCGCCGGCGCGCACCATGTAGGCGCGGCTGTCGCCCACGTGTCCGACGATGGCGTGGTCGCCCTGCATCAACAGCGAGATGCAGGTGGTGCCCATCCCCGCCAGCTCGGGGTTCTTGCGGCTGGTGCGGAAGACGGCCGCGCAGGCGCCCTCCACCGCCTCGCGCAGCGCCTCGGCCAGCGGCGACTCGGCCAGCGGGCGTTGGTCCTTGAACGGGTTGTCGGCGCGCAGGCGGGCGGAGATCAGCTCACGCTCGATGGTCTGCACCGCCAGCCGGCTGGCGGTCTCGCCGCCGGCGTGGCCGCCCATGCCGTCGCAGACGACGTAGAGCCCCAGGTCTTCATTGACAAGGAAGCTGTCCTCGTTGTGCTCGCGCTTCATCCCCACGTCGGAGTGCGCGGCGCTCTTGTACGAGGCCATGTCGCGCACCCTACCCTGCCTTCCGCCGCCGCGAGTCGGGAATCTGGGCGGCGGCGAGCAGCTCGCGGGCGTGCTCCAGCGCGACGTCGGTGGCCTTGCCGGAGAGCAGCCGCGCCAGCTCGCGGACGCGGTCGTCGCCGTCCACGTGCAGAACCCGGCTGTGGGTGCGTCCCCTGAGCACCTCTTTCTCCACGGTGAGGTGCTTGCCGGCGAAGACGGCGATCTGCGGCAGGTGGGTGATGCAGATGACCTGCCGCCGCCGGCCCACCGATGCAAGCGCGCGCCCCACCGCATCGGCCGTGGCGCCGCCGATGCCCGCGTCCACCTCGTCGAAGAGATAGGCGTCCACCGGGTCGGACTCCGCGAACACGCGCTTCACGGCCAGGAGCACCCGCGACAGCTCGCCGCCCGAGGCGATGCGGGACAGCGGCCGCAGCTCCTCGCCGGGGTTGGGCGAGAGCAGGAGCTCCGCCGTCTCCAGCCCGCGCGGGCCCAGGCCCTGGATGGCCCCCTCGCCGGCGGGATTGAACCGAACCGCGATCTCGCTGCGCGACATGCCCAGCGCCGACAGCTCCTGGGCCACGGCCTTGCTGAAGGCGCCCGCCGCGGCCCGCCGTCGATCGGAGAGCCTTTGTGCCAGCGCGCCCGCCGCCACTGCCAGCCTCCCCACCTCCGCCTCGCGCCTGGCCAGCTCCTCGTCGTGGTTCTCCAGCGAGGCGAGCTCGGCCTTCATCCGATCGCGGTGCTGGAGCGCCGCCGCCAGCGTGCCGCCGTGCTTGCGGGAGATGCGGCGCAACAGCTCGATGCGCTCGTCCAGATCCTCGAGGCGTTCGGGGTCGCCCCCCACGCGCGCCCCGTACCGCGACAGCTCGCGCGTCGCCTCGTCCAGCTCCGCCGCAGCGCCCCGAACGGTGCGGGCCAGCGGCTGCAGCGAGGGATCGATGGCCGCCATCTCCTCCAGCCGCCGCGCGGCCTTGGCGACCTGGGACTCCGCCAATGCCGCCTCGGTCTCGTCGGCGCCCGCCCGCAGCTTCTCCGCCGCCGCCAGCACCCGCCGCTCCTGGGCCAGCCTCTCGTCCTCGCCCGGCTGCGGCGCGGCCTTCTCGATCTCGTCGAGCTGGAACTTCAGCCAATCGGCCCGCTGCGCGCGCTGCGACTCGTCGGAATCGAGCTGGGCGCGCGCCCGCTCGGCCTCCGCCAGGGCGGCGAAGGCCAGCGTGAACTCCGCCCTCAGATCGGAGAGCTGGGCGTGCGCGTCGAGCAGGTCCAGGTGCAGCGCGGCGTCCAGCAGGCCGACGTGCTCGTGCTGTCCGGAGATGTCCAGCAAGCCGCGGGTGGCAGCCTGCAGCTGCGCCGCCGTGGCCAGCGCGCCGTTGACCCAGGCGCGGCTCCGCCCCTCCCGCTGCACGGTGCGCCGCACCACCAGCTCCGGGCCCGCAGCGGGCAGCCCCAGCGACTGCAGCCGCGCATCGCAGGCCGCCGGATCGCGCGGGCGGAACAGCGCCTGCACCTCGGCCTCCTCCGCGCCGGTGCGCACAGAATCGGCCTGGGCGCGCCCGCCCAGGACGAGGTGGAGCGCGTCCACCAGGATGCTCTTTCCCGCCCCCGTCTCGCCGGTGAGCGCGTTGAAGCCGGGCGCGAAGTGCACCTCCAGCTCCTCGATGATGGCGAACGCCCTGATCCGAAGCAGCTCGAGCATGTCCTGGCGGTCCTCCCCCGAAGCGTCCCCAAAATACCAGACGGCTCCGACATCGGTGGTAGGCTTCCGTCCGTGTTCGGACCTGGGGACCCGAAACGGGCGCAGCTGCTCGATCTGGCCAGGCTGGCCGCGCGCGGCGCGCTGCGCGACAGCCAGCGCCCGCGCTGGCGCGAGCTGGTCACCGAGCTTTTGGGCAGCGTCCAGTTCGAGGGAGGCGGCCCCAAGCGCCAGCACCTGCGCGCGCCGGCGGAGGTGGAGGTGGACATTCTCGCCCCGGACGAGATGGCCTCTCTCGCCACCAGCACCATCGGCTCGGGCGGGCTCTCCCTGCGCATCGCCGAGGTGATCCCCAAGGGCACGCAGATCGACATGTCGATCAAGCTGCCGCAGCGGAAGGTGCCGCTGCTGGTCAAGGCCCAGGTCGCCTGGAGCCGCCCTGGAGAGCTGGGGGCCGCCTTCGTCGATCTGTACCAGAACGATCGGGAGATGCTGGAAGCGATCGCGGTCCTGGCGCTGCTGGAGCCGCCCTAGCGCGCTCCCCAGCCGAGCTTCTCCCGCAAGATGGTGAAGTGATCGACCTCGGGGTTGCGCAGGATCAGCGTCCGGAAATTCGCCTTGTGCACCCACACTTCCTGGCCGATCTCCAGCGGCCTGCCGCGGGTCCCGTCCAGCGTGACGAACATGTCCCCCGGGCTGGCGAGGCGGACGCGGACTTCGCTGGTGTGCGGCAAGAGCAGCGGCCGCTGGGTCAGCGCGTGCGGGCAGATGGGCGTCACCAGGATCGCATCGAGCGTGGGGTAGACGATGGGGCCGTCCGCGCTCAGCGAGTACGCGGTGGAGCCGGTGGGCGTGGCGACGATCAGGCCGTCCGCCTCGTAGGTGGTGGCGGGGCGGGAGTCGACGGTCACCTCCAGCGCGGCCAATCGCGAGAGCGCGTTCTTCGAGACCACCGCGTCGTTGAGGACGGCGCCCTCGAGCAGGATTTCATCGCGATGCCGGACCTGCGCCGCGAGCATCAGGCGCCTGGAGACTTGGAGCTCTCCCGCGAGCGCCTTCTCCAGCAGCGGGAAGGCCCGCTCGTGCGGCACCTCGGTGAGGAACCCCAGCGTGCCCATGTTGACGCCGAGGATGGGCACCTCGCGCTGGTTGCAGAGCCCGGCCGCGTGGATGAGCGTCCCGTCTCCGCCCAGCACCACCAGCAGATCCGCCACCGCTGCGATGTCGCATCCGGGTGCGGTAGGGACGCCCGGGACGCCCGCCTCCTCCTCGACCAGGGGGCGGTGTCCACGCTGCAGAAGCCAGCGCACCATCTCGCGCGCGAGCTCCGCGGCCGCCTCCTTGGCGAGGCGAGGGATCAGGCCGACGGTCGACACGAAAGCGATCTTACCGCGTTAAACTGTCCAGCGGATGCCGACGTACATGCCGAAGGGCAAGCAGACCGGCGATCTCTTCCGCGCCGCCGCCGCGAGGGATCCCGCCCTCGTCCCGCTGGCGGAGCGGATGCGCCCCCGCACGGTCGACGAGGTGGTGGGCCAGCAGCACATCCTCGGGCCCAACACCCTGCTGCGCGAGGCCATCGAAACCGACCAGGTCCCTTCGCTCGTGTTCTGGGGTCCGCCGGGCACCGGGAAGACCACGCTGGCGCGGGTGATCGCCGCGGCCACCCGCGCCGAGCTGGTGGCGCTCTCGGCGGTGGACAGCGGCATCAAGGACATCCGGGAAGCGGTGGCCCAGGCCGAGCGCCGGCTCGCCGAGAACCGCCAGCGCACGCTGCTCTTAATCGACGAGATCCACCGCTTCAACAAGGCGCAGCAGGACGCGCTCCTGCCGCACGTTGAGCGCGGGACCGTCACCTTGATTGGCGCCACCACCGAAAACCCTTCCTTCGAAGTGAACTCGGCGCTGCTCTCCCGGACCCGCGTCTTCGCGCTCCGCTCGCTGGAGGAAGCCGATCTGCGCGTGCTGCTGGACCGCGCGCTGTCCGATCGGGAGCGCGGGCTGAAGGGCGAATTTCGCGCCACCGACGAGTTCCTCGAGCACGTCACCAAGCACTCGTCGGGCGACGCGCGGCGCGCGCTCTCCGCTCTGGAGGTCGCCGCTGCCCGCGCCCGCGCCGAGCGCCGCGACCTGCTCGACGCGCGCGACGCGGAGGAGGCGCTGCAGCAGAAGACGCTGCTCTACGACAAGGCGGGTGACGCGCACTACGACACCATCAGCGCCTTCATCAAGAGCCTGCGTGGCAGCGATCCCGATGCGGCCGCCTACTACCTGGTGCGCATGCTGGAGTCGGGCGAGGAGCCGCGCTTCCTCTTGCGCCGGATGGTGATCTTCGCCGCCGAAGACGTCGGCAACGCCGAACCCCGCGCGTTGGGCGTGGCGGTGGATGCGCTGCGCGCCTTCGAGCTGGTGGGGCTGCCGGAGGGGGTGTTGCCGATGACCCAGGCGGCGGTTTTCCTCGCCACCTGCCCGAAGAGCAACTCCACGCTCACTACTTATTCGAGCGCGCGCAAGGCGGTGCTGGAGCAGGGACCCTTGCCTGTGCCGCTCAAGCTGCGCAACGCGCCGACGCCCCTGATGAAGAGCATGGGGTACAGCGGCGGGTACCGGTACCCGCACAACTTCACCGGCAATTACGTCCCCGAGGAGTACCTGCCTGACGCGCTGCGCGGCCAGCGCTTCTACGCGCCGAGCCAGAGCGGCGAGGAAGCGAACATCGCGGATCGCCTGGAGAATTGGCGGCGCCAGGCAGAGCAGCGCCGAGCGGGCGAAGAGCAGGCCCAGGCGGCGGAGGACGACGCAGCGCGCAAGTTGGATCCGTCAGACTGAGGTCTTACACTCGATCGGATGGAAGGGCTCCGCGCCAACGTCCGCCGCATCGCCGCCATCGCCGGCGGCTCGGTGCTGTTGGTCGTGGGCATCGCGCTCCTGGTGCTCCCGGGGCCCGGGATTCCCCTCATCATCGGCGGCCTGGCGCTCCTGGCCACGCAGTTCGAGTGGGCCCGCCGGCTGCTTCACTGGATGCGGGAGCGGGTGCGGTCGGCGACCGGCCGGTTCGTCACGGCGAAGAGGCGCGCTGAAGCTCCACCGTCTTCGCCACCTTGAGCGGAAGGGTCGCGCCTGCCGCGTTCAGCATGGCGTCCACCTTGACCTCGGCCACCCCCGTCCGGACCGCCTCCGCTACCGCCTGGCCGGTGGAAAGGAAGCTCAGGTCCAGCGGGACGTTCACCGTGGTCTCGCCGTTCGACGGCACCGGCGCCGCCTCTTGCAGCGCGATGCGGCCCACCCGCGCGCCGGCGATGTCCACCGTGCCGAGGATGCCGCCGAGCGGGAGCGGGAAGCCGTTGAGGTTGGCAATCTTGAGCGGCAGCGCCAGGCGCGCGCCCGTGAGCGAGAGCGAGGTGATGCGCGGCGCGCCGATGTCGAGCCTGGGCATCCTGGGCGGGGCGAAGGTGCCTTCGTGGGAGAGCGGCAGCGTCACCGGCCCGAACCCCACCTCGCCGCTGGCCTTGTAGCGCACGGTATCCATGGCGAAGAGCGCTTCCAGCGCGGGAGCGATCTCGTTCCACTGGACCTTGGCGGGGAAGGTCACCTCGGCGGTGCCGCCGCCCGGGATCTGCAGGCCGTTCTTCGGTGTGCCCGCGGCCACTTTATGACCCTCCACCTCCAGCGCGTAGCTGGCCTTGGTGAGGTCGATGCCCACCGAGTTGGGGTTGGTCACCTGGAAGACCAGGTCCAATTCGGCGCCGGTGAAGTCGACGCTGGGCAGCCGCGCCTCCTTGAAGGAGAGGGTCGGCCGCTCGAAGGCCCTGGAGGCCGCCTGCTGGAGCAGCGAGCAGGAACAGAGCACGGGAACGACGATGAGGAGCTTGCGCATCGCCTGAAAGCTGGACACGCATGCTTCCGCCGCAAGATCAAGACTGGTCCGCGGCGGCCTGCCGCGATATCGGACGGCTCGCCGATGCCGCTCGATCTCTCGCTGCTCAACCCGCAACAAAAGAAGGCCGTGCTGCAGACCGAGGGTCCGCTCCTGGTGCTCGCCGGCGCCGGGTCGGGCAAGACGCGGGTGATCGCGCATCGGGTGGTGCACTTGCTGGAGCGCGGGGTGCCGGCCCGCGCCATCCTCGCCGTCACCTTCACCAACAAGGCCGCGGCGGAGATGAAGGAGCGCATCGTCAAGCTGGCGGCGGGCGCGCAGGAGGCGCGGCGGGTGACGGTGAGCACCTTCCACGCCTTCGGGATGAAGATCGTCCGGGAGCAGCACGAGAAGGTCGGGCTGCCGGCGAAATTCGCCATCCTCGACGCGGGGGACCAGGCCGCGCTGGTGAAGCGATTGCTGCGGGATCTCAAGATCGACGACAAGCGCTTCGACGTGCCGCGGGTGGTCGCCATCCTCTCGCGCCTGCGCACCACGGGGGAGAGGGGGCACCCCGACTCCGAGTACGAGCTGTGCGCGCAGGAGCTGTTGCCGCGCTACGAGCTGGGGCTGCGGGCCATGGGGGCGGTGGACTTCGACGACCTGCTCCTCCTGCCGCTGCGCTTCTTCGCCGAGCCCGAGGTGCTGCAGCGGTACCAGGCCCGCTACCGGTATCTGCTGGTCGACGAGTACCAGGACACCAACGACGCGCAGCTCCGGCTGCTGGAGCAGCTGGCCGGGCTGCGGCGCAACCTCTGCGTGGTGGGCGACGACGACCAGAGCATCTACGCGTGGCGGGGCGCGCAGGTGCGGCACATCCGGGAGTTCGACAAGAAGTTCCCGGGCTGCGTGGAGGTGTTCCTCGAGCAGAACTACCGCAGCAACGGGAACATCCTCGACGCGGCCAACGCGGTGATCGGCAAGAACCCGGGCCGCAAGCCAAAGCGGCTATGGACCGACCGCGGGCCCGGGCCGAACTTGCGGCTCCTGGTGGCGCCCTCCGACGAGATCGAGGCGAAGCACGTGGCGGACGAGATCGTGCGCATCTCGTACGAGGAGAAGATCCCGCCGCGCGAGATCGCCATCCTCTACCGCACCAACGCGCAGGCGCGGCCGTTCGAGGAGGCGCTGCGGCTTCTCGGCGTGCGGTATCGGGTGGTGGGCGGGACTTCGCTGTTCGACCGCAAGGAAGTGCGCGACCTGATCGCGTATCTGCGGGCGGCGCTCAATCCGCGCGACGAGGTGGCGCTCCTGCGCATCGTCAACGTGCCGGCGCGGGGGATCGGCGACCAGACGGTGGCGCGCGCGCAGGAGCTGGCGCGGGCGAACCAGTGCACCGTCTGGGACGTGTTCTGCGGCGCGCCGGCCGAGCTGTCGCACGCGTCGGAGCGCATCGCCGAGTTCGTGGGGGTGATGGGGAAGTACGGGGAGAGGCTCTCGCGCAAGGGATTCTCGGAGGCGGCGCGCGAGTTGGTCGAAGAGGTGCGGCTCTTCGACGAGGCGCGCCGCGGCGCGCAGTCCTTGCCGGCGCAGGCGCGGAAGGTGGAGGCGATCGAGTCGCTGCTGCGGCAGTTGATCGAGTACGAGAAGCGGGAGGAGCAGCGGGCGGCGGAGCGGGCGCTGCAGCCACCCGGGGATGACGACGACGAGCCCTTCGCGGCCGGCCTCTCCGGGTATCTCAACCGGCTGGCGCTGGACTCCAAGGACGCCGATGGCGATGCGGGCGACGTGGTGACTCTGATGACCCTTCACGGTGCCAAGGGGCTGGAGTGGCGCTGCGTGTTCCTCTGCGGCATGGAGGAAGGACTGTTGCCGCACTCGGGACGGGGGTTCGACGACGGCGGGGCCGAGCCGCACGCGGACGGAGCCATCAATCTGGAGGAGGAGCGCCGCCTCTGCTACGTGGGCCTGACCCGCGCCCGCGAGCGGCTCATCCTCACCCGCGCCGCCGAGCGGATGAAGCGCGGAAAGGCGATTCCGCGCACGCCGTCGCGCTTCCTCGAGGACATCCCCCAGCAGCTGCTCGACGTCATCGACCTCTCCGGCCCGCAGCAAGCCGCCCCGAAGGAAGTCCAGCAAGCCAAGGCGAAGAACTTCTTCGCCTCGATGAACACCCTCCTGGGGGAGCCGGAACCGCCGGCGGAGTGAGATGAAATTCGGGGACACGATACGTAATTCGTCCGACCCGGCTGCCAATGTTCGTAGGACGAATTACGTATCGTGTCCCCGAATTTGAAACCGGGCGCTCGGCCGCTCGGGAAGACCGCCCGAAGGCGCATCTGTTGACACACCCTGGCGGATCGCGTATCTACCGCCGCCCCGCTGCGGCTTGCCGCACGGGATTTTCTGTTCTGTTTTCGGAGCTTCCTCGATGAAGACGGTGATGGGCAGCAAGTTGACCGTCCAGCGCAACTGGGTGGTCATCGACTTGAAGGACAAGGTGCTGGGCCGCGCCGCGACCACCATCGCGACCGTGCTGCGCGGCAAGCACAAGCCCACCTTCACGCCGCACGCCGATTGCGGCGACTTCGTGGTGGTGATCAACGCGGAGAAGGTCCGCCTGACCGGCAACAAGTGGAAGGACAAGCAGTACACCCACCACACCATGCACCCGGGCGGCCTGAAGCAATTCTCGGCCGAGAAGGCCGTGGCGCGCCACCCCACCCGGCTGGTCGAGGACGCCGTCCGCCGCATGCTCCCCCGCACGGCGCTGGGCCGCGCCCTGATGAAGAAGCTGAAGATCTATGCCGGCGAGACGCATCCGCACGCCGCCCAGAAGCCCGCCGCCATGGAAGCGGCCAACGCCTAGGATCGCTGACCAATGGCCAAGGAACTGATCGTCTCCGCCACCGGACGCCGCAAGGAGTCCATCGCCCGCGTCCGCATGAAGCCGGGCACCGGCGACTTCGTCGTCAACGACCGCACCCTGGACGAGTACTTCGGGCGCGAAACCAGCAAGATGATCCTCAAGCAGCCCTTGGAGGTCGTCGAGCAGCTGGGCAAGGTGGACATCGCCATCAACGTCTGCGGCGGTGGCCTTTCCGGCCAGGCCGGCGCCATCCGCCACGGCATCAGCCGCGCGCTCATCAAGCTCAACCCGGAGCTGCGGCCGCCGCTGAAGAAGGCCGGGTTCCTCACCCGCGACGCGCGCGCGGTGGAGCGCAAGAAGTACGGGCAGCCCGGAGCCCGCAAGCGCTTCCAGTTCTCCAAGCGCTAGCAGCCAGCTTCGGTCTCTTCTGCGGCCTCGCCCGGCATCCTCGGGCGGGGCCGTTCCATTGCTGCACGGCCCGCCGCGGGCGGGCAATTGTGGGCGGGTGTGCTCCTCGGTGCGATCGGTCCCATCATCGCGTTGGATGGGTGTTTTTTGCTCCTCTGACGCACATTGGGAAAGCCCTCTTTCGCGTGCTACGGTCCCTCCCAAATGGAACTGAATGAAATCCTGCAGGTCGCGCTTCGGGGCGGAGCGTCGGACATCCACCTCAAGGCCGGTCTGCCGCCCATGTTCCGCGTCGACGGCTCGCTGGTGCCGCTCAAGGACGCCCGTCGCCTTCCGCCTGAGGAGATCTCGCGGATGGCCTTCGGGATCATGAACGACTACCAGAAGGAGAAGTTCAAGGCGCAGAACGAGCTGGACCTGGCGTACGGCGTGCCGGGCCTGGGCCGGTTCCGCGTCAACGTCTTCCAGCAGCGCGGCACCCTGGGCGTGGTGCTTCGCGTCATCCCCTTCAAGATCATGAGCATCGACCAGCTCCTCCTGCCCAAGGTGCTGGAGAAGATCGCCGGCGAGCAGCGCGGGCTGGTCCTGGTCACCGGCACCACCGGCTCGGGAAAGTCGACCACGCTCGCCGCCATGGTCGATCACATCAACAGCAACGAGACCTGCCACATCATGACGATCGAGGACCCCATCGAGTTCCTCATCCGCGACAAGCGGAGCATCGTCAACCAGCGCGAGGTGGGCGTGGACACGCTCAGCTTCGCGCAGGCGCTCAAGTCCGCGCTGCGCCAGGATCCCGACGTGATCCTGGTGGGCGAAATGCGCGATCTCGAAACCATCGAAACCGCCCTCACCGCCGCGGAGACCGGCCACCTGGTGCTCTCCACCCTGCACACGCTCGACGCCACCGAGACCATCACCCGCATCGTCTCCGCCTTCCCGCCGCACCAGCAGAAGCAGGTCCGCCTGCAGTTGGGCTCGGTGCTCCGCGGCGTGGTCTCGCAGCGCCTGGTGCCCCGCGCCGACGGCAAGGGCCGCGTGGCGGCGGTGGAGGTGCTGGTCTGCAACAGCCGCGTGCGCGAGATGATCGAGGACAAGGAGCGCACCAAGGAGATCACGCAGGCCATCTCGCAGAGCTTCACCACCTACGGGATGCAGACCTTCGACCAGTCGCTGATGATGCTGTTCAAGCAGAACGTCATCACCTACGACGAGGCGCTGCGGCAGTGCTCCAACCCGGACGACTTCGCGCTTCGCGTCTCGGGCATCAGCGCCACCAGCGACTCCTCCTGGGACAGCTTCGAAGGCGGCAAGGACGAGACCCAGCAGGCTGGCGGGGCCGCTCCCGCTCCGCGCCCGGCCCCGCCCCCGCGGGTCACTCCGGCGGGCGGCTCACAGCCCATCGGCGCGGTCAACGTGAAGGCCATCCCTCCTCCCTCCAAGCCCTCCTCCGCTCCGGCCGAAGACGACTTCCAGATCGAGCGGTTCTAGAGGAAGATTCCGATCCAACGCCGAAGATGACGAACGCGTTGGACAAAGCGCTCCGGTTGCTGGCGGCGCGGCAGCGGACCGAGTCGGAGCTGCGGAAGGCCCTGGCGGGGTTTCCGGACGACCAGGTCGATTCGGCTCTGGCGCGCATGAAAGAGCTGGGCTACATCAACGACCGTGAGACGGCCCGCGCGCGCGCCCGCACGAGGGTCCGGCAAGGAGACGCTCCGCGGCTCGCCGCCCGCAAGCTCGCCGCCCAGGGAGTTGCCGGGGCGGACGCCAAGGCGGCGGTGGAGGAGGCGGCGGACGGCGCGGGCGAGGACGAGTTGGCCGCGCGCGCGCTGCAGCGGCGCCTGCGCGGCAGGAAGCCCGCCTCGGAGCGGGAGAAGCTGCGCCTCTTGCGGGCGCTGATCGCGAAGGGGCACCGCCCTTCCGCGGCCGCCAGGGCGCTTGGAATGGAGTGGGAAGGCGACGATGACGTGGAGAATCCCTAGGACGCTGTGCCTCGCCGCGCTGTGCGCCTGCGCCGGCGGGGGCAAGGACGCCGGAGTCGATCTCACCAAGCCGGTGACCGGCGCCGAGGCCAGCAACGCCGCCATCGCCTACAACAAGGCGCTGCAGGAAAAGAAGAGCGAGAACTTCATCGAGGCCACCCGCCTCTTCGAGTACGTGCGCACCAACTTCCCCTATTCGCAGTACTCGGCGATGGCGGAGTTGGGCGTCGCCGACATGTCGTTCGACCGCGAGGACTGGGGCGCCGCCGCCACCCAGTTCCAGGACTTCGTCAAGAGCCACCCCTCGCATCCCAAGGCCGACTACGCCGCCTACCGCGCCGGCATGGCCTACTTCCAGGATCGGCCTTCCGACTTCTTCCTCTTGCCGCCCAGCTACGAGAAGGATCAGGGCCCCGTCCGCCAGGCGCTGGAGGCGCTGAACCGGTTCGTCAACGGCTATCCCAAGAGCGAATACATCCCCAAGGCGAAGGCGCTGATCTCCGACTGCCGCGAGCTGTTGGCGGCGCACGAGAGGTACGTGGCCGAGTTCTACGTCAAGAACGAGCAGTGGAAGGGCGCGGCCCAGCGCTACATGACCTTGGCCGATACCTACGGCGACCTGCGCGACGGCACCATGCACGGCGAGTCGCTGTGGAACGCCGCCAACGCCTGGCAGAAGGCCAACGATCCGGGCGACGAGCGCGCCGTGCTGCGCCGGCTGGTGCAGGAAGCTCCGCGCAGCCCGCACCTCAAGGCGGCCGAGCAGCGGCTGGCGCAAATCCCCGCAGCCGCGCCAGCCACGCCGCCCAAGCCGGCCGCCGGCGAGGCCCCGCCCGCACAGCCCCCGCCGGCGCAGACCCCGCCCGGACAGGCGCCGCAAACGCCGGCCACCGAGACGCCGCAATCGCCCCCGGCACCGCCGCCGCTCAAGCCCGCGCTCACTCCTCCGGGCGGCTGATCGTGGTACGCTCCTGCCAATGCTGCGGGCTTGGCCCTCCGCCCGGCTCCGGGCCAAGCCCGGAGCCTCCGGCAAATGCCCCATGGGGAGAGCATGGACGACCAACTGAGGGAGCTGGTCGCCCTCGGCAAAGAGCACTTCCAGCGCGGTGACTATTCGCTCGCCGCCGGACATCTCGAACAGGTGGCGGCGCGCGGCGCGAAGTTCGCGGACGTCCATCACATGCTCGGGGTCATCTACCACCATCTCGGCGAGTTCGAGCCGGCGCAGCGCGCGTTCGAGAAGGCGCTGCAGATCAATCCCGACTACATCGAGGCCGCGCTCAACCTGGCCATCGTCTGCAACGACCTGGGCCAGTACGAGCGCGCCCAGGCCGTGTACGGCGACGCCATCCAGCGGGCCCGCAGCCCGCAGAAGCGCGACCCCAACGGCGACGAGCCGCTGGACCCGTACACGCGCGGCAAGATCGCCAACCTGCACGCCGCGGTGGGCGACGGTTACCTCTCGGTGCGCAGGCCCAACGACGCCGCCTCCGAGTACCGGCGCGCGCTTGCGCTCTGCCCCACCTTCGTCGACCTGCGGCTGAAGCTGGCACACGCGCTCCAGGAAGCCGCCGACGTCGATGCTGCGCTGGCGGAGTTCCGCCTCGCCGTGCAGCACGCCCCGGCCTACCTTCCTGCCCGCGTGGCGCTGGGCACCGCGCTCTACTCCGGCGGCAAGCTGGACGAGGCGCTGGCGCAATGGGAGGAGGTGCTGCGCATCGATCCGCAGCACCGCACCGCGGGCATGTACCTCAAGCTGGCGCGCGCGCAGGCGCAGCGGAGCGGCTCGTGACCGGGCGCGGTTTCGCGCTGCGCTTCATCTCCGGCAAGTACCAGGGCGGCGAATTTCCCCTGGCCGACGCCGGCGAGCTGGTGATCGGCCGCTCCAGCGAGCTGGACCTGGTGCTGATCGAGGACATGGTCTCGCGCAAGCACGCCCGCATCACGCTCGAGCCCGGCCAGATCATCACCATCTCCGATCTGGGCTCCACCAACGGCACCTTCGTCAACGGCGAGAAGATAAAGCGGGCGCGGCTCAAGGAGGGTGACCGCATCCTCATCGGCACCAGCATCCTCAAGCTGGTGGAGGTGCAGCGGGCGGTGGGCGCCCCCGCCATCGATGCCAAGGCCGCGCAACAGAATCTGGAGAAGACCGCCGCCGCGCAAGAGAAGAAGACCGGGGGGCGCAGCGCGGTGCAGGGGCGGCTCGAGGAAGTGCCGCTGGTCGATCTGCTGCAGCTGCTCAGCACCTCGAAGAAGACGGGCGCCATCGTCATCAAGGGCTATCGCGGAGGCCGCGTGCACCTGCGCGCCGGCAAGGTGGTCAGCGCGGTGATCGACGCCGACCCCACCCTGCCCCCGAAGAAGGCGCTCTTCCGGATGGTCTCCTGGACGCAGGGCGGCTTCGAGTTCGTGCCCACCGAGGGCGAGCTGCCTGCCATGCCCAACGAGATCGCCGAGGGCACCGAGCAACTGGTGATGGAGGCGATGCAACAGGCCGATGAGCTGGCCCGCGGCGAGCTCCCGGCCCCCACCGCCGCCATCGGCCTCGCCATGCCGCTCACGCCTCGGCTGCGCGACCTGTCGCCCGAGGAGCTGGATCTGGTGCACCTGGTCCACAACTACGGCGTGGTCCAGGCCGTGCTCGACCGCGCCAGCGGAAGCGACCTGGACGTCTCGCAGAAGCTCCTGGCGTTGATCCAGCGCGGGTACCTGCGGCAGTTCTGAGTTCCAACGCCCCGACTAGAGACCCAAGGCGCTACGGACTTGTTCGTCCTGCTCGAAGGTCTCGAGGTCGTCGTCGCCTGGGGCCTTGCCTGGTTTCTTGACGAGCAGCTCGCGCAGCCGGTCGCGGTACCCATTGCCCTGGGCACTCGCCCGCTTGATGTACTCGATGACCTTGGACTTGGCCGCCATGGCCTTGGCCGCGTCGGTCTTGGTCGCGTCGTACAGCTGCGCGTAGGCGCATGCCAGGTTGACGAAGATGGAGCCCGAGCGGATGCCCATCGCAAGGGCCTTCTCACCGTACTCGATGGATTTCTTGTAGCCCTCCATTTCCGTCCGGTACAGATACGCAAACGTGAGCCAGATGAAGACCTCAGTCCGCGTTTCTTCGTCCAGCCGATCGGCCTTGGACGCTGCCTTCTCCAACTCCGCGCAGACTTCCGGCGAGGTGGCATCTCCCACATGGGAGAGCGCGACCGCATACTCGTAATGCACCGCGGGATCGTCCGTCGTCTTTGCCACCGCTGCGTAGGCACTCGCGGCTTCCGCATAGCGTTCCTGCAGCAGCTGGGCCTTGGCGAGGTCGCGAGCA
>Ga0136846_1215510_pt1 | contig 18500 bp, 16 predicted proteins | sample HopSoiMetagenom2_FD_96841 | JGI IMG/M metagenome (GOLD analysis project Ga0136846, IMG submission 96841) | Grasslands soil microbial communities from Hopland, California, USA - 2 Assembly 2016 (version 4) | ecosystem: Environmental > Terrestrial > Soil > Grasslands | place: USA: Hopland...
AGACGGGCGGCGTGGCGTGCCGTTCGTTCCAGCACACGATCGCCCTGTTGCTCGCGTTCGTGGACGCGCCGCGGGCCGCCGCGGCGGTCCGCCGCGCGGCCGATGCGACGGAGGACCTCCTGCAGCGGCGGTCGAGCTGGCTGCCGCAGGCCCTGGAAGGGCTCGGCGAGGAGCCGGTGTTCGTGATCGCGCCCGAGGAGCGGATCAGCTCCGCGCACGAGGGCGCGCTGATGTTCCGCGAAGGACCGCGGCGCCAAGCCGACGCGTGCGAGACCGGCGACTGGCTCCACGTCGACGTGTACCTGACGAAGCCGCTTGAGTACCGAGCGCTGCTGTTCACGGGCTCGCCGTCCGACCCGGACGTCCGGCGATGGATCGAGGACCGCGGCGGCCGCGTCGTCCCCGTCGGCGCCGGCGGCGTGCGGTATCCCGGCGACGACGACCCGGACGTGGCGCTCCTCGCCGAGACGCTCGTGCCGGAGTTGCTCGCCGCCGACGTGTGGCGCCGACAGGCGTAGGCTCGCGCCATGGCAGACGATGCCCCCGGCAGGCAAGAGGCGATGCGGGTCGCGCGCGAGGACCGAGCGCGCACGAACGCGCTGCTCGGGTCCATCGATCCATCGGCGTTCGAGACGACCGGACTCGGCGGAGGGACGTGGTCGCCGAAGGACCTGGTCGGGCACCTCGAGACATGGGAGGAGAACGCGCTCGCCGCGCTCGACGCATGGGACCGCGGGGAGCAGGCGCCGATCGTCGCCGAGCTCCGGTCTCTCGGCACCGACGAGTTCAACCGGCGCGCCGTCGAGCGGAAGGCATCGATGAGCGGCGCCGAAACACGGACGTCGGCCGCGTCGACGCATGCGCGCATGCTCGAGCGGTTCGCGGCGCTCAGCGATGCGCGCTGGACGTCCCCGCCCGTCGCGGGCGACGACGCGACGGTCGGCATGCGGCTCGGTTCGACGCTCGGCGGCGACCTCGGGCCGTTCCGCCACGACCCCGATCATTGGGCCGACCTCGAGGCGTTCGCCGCCGAGCACCCGGCCTGACCGGCCCGCACCGGGCACGCGGCTCAGCCGGCGACCGGCACCATCCGATGGAACTCGAAGTGGTTCCCGTCCGGGACGATCCACGTGCCGCCCCACTCGAAGCCCTCGCGCGCGAGGATCCGGACGAGTCGCGGATCTTGTTGGGGCGTCCGGCCGCGGACGTTCTCGCCGGCGTTGATATCGAACGCGATGCCCCAGCTGTGGTACGAGAGCATGTTCGCGTCGCTCCAGCCGATGTATCGCGGCACGAAGCACCCTTGATAGGAGCGCACCGCGCCGGCCGGCGCCCGCCGTCGAACACGGCGCATCGCGGCCACCAGCTGCGGCACGATCTGCCGGTTGCAGGTCACACGGCCGAGCAGCGGGACGCGCGTCGTCTCGATGTGCGCCGCCGTCCAGGCGGGGTCGATCCGCAGGGTCCCCGGCCGGCGTCCGCGGCGCGCGGCGAACTCGCCGAACAAACCCTTGACCATGACGGGCGGCAGGACCGCGTCGCCGGCGCGGAAGAAAGGCGTGTCGCCGGGCGCGCGGACCTGGACGGCGCGGTCGATGCCCAGGCTGGCGGGGAGCATCGGCGCGATCCGCGCGCGGAAGGCGTCGGGGGACATCCGCCGTCGGCGCGCGGGCTGCACCAGCATGTAGCGATCGTGGCGCACCCCGATCCGAGCGCCGACGCGGTTCGACACCACGAGCTCGGCGGCGCCGACCAGTTGATCGGGGAGCACCGCGGCAACGCGGAGCGTCCGCCCGCCCACGTCCATGACGCTTCCCGGACCGAGCCCCCGGAGCGCAGCGGACGTCGCGCCGAGGATCGCGCCGCCGTCGCTCAGCGCGGCGACGTCGGGACGGTCCGCCGCCGGCACGAACGTCGCGAACGTGGCCGGGTCGACCGCCGCGGTGTCGATCGGGATCCGATAGCCGGTGGGCGGGTGGTCGACGAGCTGGCCCCCGGCGTTCCACGACCGGCGGAGCCATGTGTCGTCCTCGGCGACCACGGTCGTCGCGGCGACCTTCGGCAGGCCGCTCACGGCCGACGCGAACCCGCGCGGCAGCCCGCGCGGCACCCACACGAGGAACGTGGAGGGCGTCTCGGGTGTCGTTCGCGGGGCGGCGAGCGCCCGTTCCGGCCCCGGCGACGGCGCGCGCCCGGCGCGCTGCAACGCCATCGTGAGGCCCGCGCCCAGGACGACGCCGAGCACGGCCGCGAGGGCGATCACGAGGGCGCGGCGCATCATCCGCGAGCCTCGAGCACCGACGTTGCGATCGCGACGAGCTGTGCCAGGACGAGGTCGCCCTGGACCGACCACGACCGCCCGCCCTGCGTCCACGTGAGCTCCGATGCACCGGCGGAGTAGCGTCCCGTCGTCGCGCCGATGGAGACACGCTCCGGGTCGGGCGCGGTGTCGGCGGCGTCGCGGCTCGTTCCCATGTGCAACACGACCGGTGAACCGACCGCGCCGGTGTCGGGACGGAACGTCACGGTCACGCCGACGTCGATCCCTTGCTCGAGCGATCGTGTCGCGGTCGTCGGACGGTAGCCCGTCGGCAGGGCGAGCGTGGCGGCGTCCATGCCCATCGTGTGCAAGGCGTCGATCGGATCCGTGCGCGCGAGCGTCAGCCCACCGGCGTGCGCGACGCGCCACCGCTGCGGTATCGCCGCCGCGCGCACATCGAGCGAGGACGCGACGGCGATCAGCTGGTCACGTGACAGGTTGGACTCGATGTACAGGTCGGTGGTTGGCGTGTGGACCGACAATCGGCGGCCGAGCCCGTCGCCGGCCGGCTCATAGAGCGCCGGGCCCACATGCGGGAGCGTGACCTGTTCGGCGTCCAGCCCGATCACGCCGAACGGGCCCGGCCCCGACCACCGTTGATCCTCGGCCACGCGCAGGTAATCAAGCCCGTCGGCGTACAGCAGGACCGACGTCGGGGCCGCAGGCCCCGACGGTGGGGCGATCGCGGCGACCAGGCTGAGCGGCGCCGGCTCCGCCGGCGCCGCCGGCGTGTATCCGAAGGCGGTTCCTATCTCCGAGGGCGGGACGACCGCGCGGCCCTTGATCCGGAAGACGGACGGGTCCGGCGGCGTGGCCGCGACCGACCCGAGCGAGACGTCGAGGATGGGCGTGCCCGGGGACTCGCGCGGCAACCCGAACCGCATCTCCCAGTCATGGCGGCCGGGGTCGGTCGACGGCGTGATCTGTGTGCGCACGGGATACCAGCCCGCGGTGTCGAGCCACACCGTGACGACGTCCTCGGCGAAGAACGGTCGCCACGTGCCCCCGAGCTGCAGGAACGGGAACAGCGGGCGGGCGCGCGAGAACGGCATCTGGACGCGAACGGTGTCGTGTCCGTCGACCTGCTCTTCGCCGAGCACCTGCACGCCGTCGACCGAACCGAGCGTCGCGAGGGGAACGACGAGATCGGCCGGCACGGGCGCCGCCGCCGAGTAGCGCGTCTTCGTGATCGTCGTCGCAGAGGAACAGTCGACCGGCTGCAGGGTGCCGACACACCCGCTCGGTCCCGAGAGATAGATCGCCGGCATGTTCTCGACGTAGGTCAAGTTCGTCGGGGTCCAGGCCTTCGACGGGTAGACGGTGTCGTCGTGGACGTCGAGGCGGAACCGCTGCGGCGCGAGGAACGACAGGTCCATCGACAGGGTGCGCACCGGCACGCCGGGGGCGAGCCCGCGCTCGGTGATCGTGTACGACCCCTGGAACGCGTCGATCGAGGGCGCGGCGCGGCGCACGCCGAGCTCGATCTCGCTGGCCCACGCCGTGCGCGGATGGGCGTGCCACGGGCCGCCCACCACGAGGCTCCCGATCACGATGCCGGCGACCGCGGCGGCGGCCGCCGGCAGCAACGCGCGCGGGCGGATCGGCCGCCGCGGCCGGGGAGCCCGGCGCGCGGGTCGTGCCGACCCGCGCGCCACCGTCGCCATGATCCGGTCGGTGAGGTCGGGGACGTCCTCGGCGGCGCGGATCCGCACCGTCGTGCGTACCTGCAGCGCGCGCCGCTCGAACGTGGCGCAGGTGGTGCACGTCGCAACATGCGCCTCGACCGCGCGCCGCTCGGCCGACGTCAGGTACGCGCCGTCCATCGCCGCCGACACGAGCGGTTGCGCGCGGCGGCAGTTCATCGTGCCGCCTCGTCGTCGACGGCGATCGCCGCGCAGAGCGCGCGGCGGGCACGGAACATCCGGCTCTTCACCGTGCCGACCGCGACGCCGAGCACGTCGGCCGCCTCCTGATAGCTGAGACCGAACACCTCCACGAGCAAGAAGGCGTCGCGATGCTCGGCCGACACGGCCGCGAGCGCCGCATCGAGCTCCGCGCGCGTCGAGGCATCGGGCGTGGCGCGAGGCTCGCGTTCGTCGTGCTCCGCCACGGTGCCACGCTTGCGAAGCGCGTCCATCGAGCAGTTCCGCGCGATCGCGAACAACCAGGAACCGAACCGTTGCCCGCCGCGATACCCGTGGATGAATCGGAAGGCGCGCAGGAACGTGTCCTGGGTGACGTCTTCGGCCAATGTGCGGTCGCGGGTGAGGTGCCATGCGAACCGGAACACCTCGGCCTGGTAGAGGCGGACCAGCTCCTCGAACGCGCGCAGATCGCCTGCGCGCGCCTGCTGGACCGTCCGTGGATCCGGGTCGCGCATCGGTGACCCCTCGCCTCCTGTGGTCGCGACAGCGTAGCCGGGTCGCACCGCCCGGTCTTCCTCAACGGACCGGCGGCACGGGCCGGAGGTTCCCCGCGAACGGCCGAAGGAGGTTCCACGCGAACACCCGCAACGCCGGGTGCCTGCAGCGCAGGTCTCCGTAGCATCGTCGGCGTGAGGCGGCGAGCGTGTGGCGGGCGGCGTTCGCTCGTCGTGATCGCGCTCGCGGTGGGCGTCGCATGCACACAGGGAAGCGGCGAACGGGCGCCGGTTGTGTCGGAGGTGCCGAACACCGTCCACGTGTCGTTGGAGCGCGTGGCGACCGTGGACCAGCCGCTCGCGATCGCGGTCCGGCCGGGCGATCCCTCGCTCTTCGTTGCGGAGAAGACCGGGCGTGTGGTCGCGATCCGCGACGGGCACGTCGCGTCGAGTCCGGTGCTGGATCTGTCCGACGCCGTGTCGCTCGGTGGCGAGCAAGGGCTGCTCGGTGTCGCCTTCTCGCCCGACGGGCGCTACATCTACGTCAACGACACCGACCTCAACGGGGACACCCGCGTCGCCGGCTACGCGATGCGCGGGGAGCACGCCGTTGTGTCCTCGCGCAGGCAGGTGCTGTTCGTCGACCAGCCGTATGACAACCACAACGGTGGCGACCTCGTGTTCGGCCCCGACGGAGACCTCTACATCGGCCTCGGCGACGGCGGTAGCGGCGGAGATCCCCATGGGAACGGTCAGTCGCTCGGCACGCTTCTGGGCAAGATGCTTCGGATCGACCCGACGCCCGCGGGTCCCGAGCCCTACCGCGTGCCGCCCGATAACCCGTTCGTCGGCGACGTCGGCGCTCGGCCCGAGATCTGGGCATACGGCTTGCGCAATCCGTGGCGCTACTCGTTCGATCCGGCGACCGGGGATCTCTGGATCGCCGACGTCGGGCAGAGCGCGTGGGAGGAGATCGACCGGGTGCCCGCTGGGTCACCCGGCGGGGACAACTTCGGTTGGAACCTGCTCGAGGGCACGCACCGTTACGCGGGCGGAGCGCCGACCGGTGCCGTACCGCCGGTGTACGAGTACTCGCACGCGGCCGGCGGGTGCGTCGTGATCGGCGGCGACGTGTATCGCGGCGCCGCGATCCCCGAGCTCGTCGGCGACTATGTCTTCGCCGACTTCTGCCTCGGGACCTTGCAAGCGATCCGTGTGGAGCAGGACGGGACGGTCGAGCACTTCGACCTCGGCGCGACGCTGCCCAACGTGAGCTCGTTCGGGGCGGACGCCGGAGGTGAGCTCTACGTCACGTCGCTCGACGGCGGCGTCTACCGGATCACGCGTGGATGACGACCGGCGTGCCGAGCCGGAGCAGCGGCTCGAACCGCTGAAGAGCCCACTCGCTCACCCGCACGCAGCCCGCCGACGCGCTCGTGCCGATCGACCACGGCTCGTCCGTGCCGTGGATCGCGAGCTGGTTGCCGCCGCTCCACCCGGCGGGCAGGTGCGGCTGGATCCCGCTGATGCCGAACGCGAATGACCCGAGGGCGCCGCCCGACGGGAACGGCACGCGGTCGGTCACGACGTAGTGGCCCGGCGGCGTGGGCGAGCTGGGTGCGCCGGTCGCGGCGGGCACGGAGTAGAGAATGTCGTCGCGCTTGTAGACCCGGACACGATGCTCCGACAGGTCGACGTCGACGTGGAGGAAGGTCTGCTCGCGTGCCAGCCCGGCGAGCCGGATCCACCCCTGGCGCCGTGGCCAGACGTAGGGGAGCTCCACACGACCCCACGAACCCGTTCGGTCGATCGCGTCCAGACGCAGAACGATCGGGACCCCGTAGTACTTCGATGTCGCGACGACGGTTCCGACGGTCGGGGACGACGACGACGGCGCCCGCCGCGCCGCGATGCCGCCCGCCGGCACGTGGACCAACGCGCTCGCATGTGTCCATGCGTCCGGCTTGGGTCGGGTGGTCGACGCCGTCGCCCGGCGAACGCCGAGCGCATGCGCGGTGTGGCCCGGCGGTGCTGCGTCGTGCACGGCGCCGGGGTGGGTGCCCGCCGTTGCGACCACCTCGCTCGGCGCTGGGACCGGCGACGCGAGCGCCGTGCCGGCCATCGTTGCCGCGAGCGGCATCGTGACGCCGAGCACCGCCGCGAGCGTCACCGACACCCACGACGTGCGCACCGCCGACCTGGCCCCCTGCAGCATGACCGGTGCATCGGCGCGCCCCGCGGTCACCCCGAGGGGGGTTCCGCGGCCCTGGTCGGGGGATGCCCGAACGCACTACGCTCGAGCCATCACCTCGGCGACGCTGTCGCCGCGCTCAAGGAGGGACGACCCACGATGACCGACACCACGCACGCGACGGCCGAGGCGCTGGTCGCGCCCGGCAAGGGGATCCTCGCCGCCGACGAGTCCACCGGCACGATCAAGAAGCGCTTCGACTCGATCGGCGTGGATAGCACCGAGGACACCCGTCGCGCCTACCGCCAGATGCTGTTCTCGACGCCCGATCTCGGCGCGCATATCAGCGGCGTGATCCTGTACGACGAGACGATCCGGCAATCGACCGACGACGGCGTCCCGTTCGTGAAGGTGCTCGAGGCCGCCGGCTCGATCCCCGGCATCAAGGTCGACACCGGCGCGAAGCCGATGGCGCTGTTCCCGGGCGAGACGATCACCGAAGGGCTCGACGGGTTGCGCGAGCGACTCGCCGAGTACCGGGAGCTCGGCGCCCGCTTCGCCAAGTGGCGGGCCACGATCATCATCGGCGAGGGCACGCCGACGAACTTCGCGATCGATGCGAACGCGCACGCGATGGCGCGCTACGCCGCGCTGTGTCAAGAGGCCGACATCGTGCCGATCGTCGAGCCCGAGATCTTGATGGACGGCGATCACGACATCGCCGCGTGTGAGGAGGCGACCGGCCGTACGCTGGACGCGCTCTACAAGCAGATGGTGGCCGATCGGCTGGATCTGCCCGGCACGTTGTTGAAGGTGAACATGATCGTCCCGGGCAAGGGCAACCCCGTGCAGGACGACGACGCGACGATCGCGGAGGCGACGATCCGGTGTCTGTCCGAGCACGTCCCGGCGTCCGTGCCGGGCGTCGTGTTCCTGTCGGGCGGCATGAGCGATGAGCAGGCGACGAGCCGGCTCGACGCGATGAACCGGATGCTCGCGGCGGGGGAGGGCGCCCCCTGGGCGCTGTCGTTCTCCTACGGCCGCGCGCTGCAGGCGCCGGCCCTCAGCGCGTGGGGCGGGGATCCTCGAAACGTTGCGGCGGGGCAGCGAGCGCTCGCCCATCGCGCGACGATGAACGGCCGAGCGCGCGACGGCGCCTACGATCCGGCGATGGAGTCGGCGGCGTGACGCGCCGCGCCGTCAGCGTGAGGTAACCCGCGATCGACAGGAACATGACCGCCTGGGCGAGATAGATCGTCCGGAAGCTCACGACGGAGATCAACACCGCGCCGGCGGCGATCGAGGCCGCGTACGGCACGGTGAACACCGCCTCGACGGCGCTCATCACGCGTCCCTGCATCGACACGTCGGTGCGTCGTTGGATCAGCGTCACGAACGCGACGTTGAAGAACGACACCGCGATCCCGACGGCCACGGCGGAGATCATCACGACGGGCAGCACCGCCCATGCCAGCATCCCGACACCGAGGGCGATCGCCACGAGCGCCCAGGTGATCGTCGAGAACTCGCCGATCTTGCGCATCGTCGCGCCGACGACGACGCCGCCGATCACCGCGCCGACACCCTGCGCGGTCGACAAGATCCCGAGGAACTCGGGTGGCCGGTGCAGGCCCTGGTCGATCAGCGCGAAGATCGCGACCTCCATGACGCCCGCCGCGAGCGTGACCAAGGCCGTCGCGATGGTGAGACGCCGGAGGTCTGCCGTGTGTGCGATGTGGCGCACGCCCGCGCGGAGCTCCGGCCAGAAGCCGTGTTCCCCCTGGCGTTCGATCGCCGGCGCGTGCACGGCGAGGAGGAACAGCGCCGACACGACGAACGTCGCGGCGTCGAGCCCGGCCACCGCCCGGCCACCGAAGGCCGAGAACAGCGCCGCGCCGGCCAACGGGGCGAGCAGCCGCATGCCCTGGCCGGTCGATTGGAGAAGGCCGTTGGCGTCGCCGAGGTCGTCCTCGGTCAGCATGCTGACCAGCAGGCCGGCGCGTGCGGCCTCGTAGACGACGGTCGCGAGCCCGAGCAGGAACGACACGACGTAGATCACCCAGATGTCGCGGGCGTCATGCACGAACAGCAGCGGGATGAGCGCGAGCGCCGCCGCGAGGTCGGTGGCGATCATCACGCGCCGCCGCGGGAACCGATCGACGAAGACGCCGAGCGCCGGTCCGACGAGACTCGGCAGGACGAACGGCAAGATCGCGAGCCCGGCCTTCGCGTTCGAGCCGGTCAGGACCTTCACCCAGATCGCGAGCGCGAGGAACATCGCGTAGTCGCCGAACGCCGACAGCGTCTGGCCCACCAGCAGCAGCCGGTACGACCGGTCGCGCACGAGCGCGCGCATCACTGTCCGCCCGCGCGGTCGACCGTGATGTCGCCGGCCACGGTGTTGAGCGTGAGCTCGAGGTCCGCGGTCTCGCCGCTCCCGTCGCGATCGGGGTCGAGGTTGCTCCGCACGTCGCCGCTCGTCGACGAGACGTCCAGCCAGACGCCGAGCCCGCTGCGGACCGCGACCTCGACGTCGCCTGAGATCGCCCGAACGTTCACCGATCCCGGGCCGATCTGCCGAAGGGTCACGTCGCCCGACCCGACGGTGATGATCGTCGGTCCGTCGAGCCTGCCGATGCGGATGTCACCGGACGCGCTCCGGATCGTCGCGCCCCGGGTGACGGTGCCGACGTCGATGTCGCCGGAGGCGCCCTTGAAGCCGAGGTGTCCTCCGACGGACCGGCCTTCGATGTCGCCGCTGGCGCACGTCAGCTGCACGTCGCCGTCGATGTCGTCGAACCGGAGATCGCCCGATCCGGTCCTGAACGTGAGGGCGGCGAGCGTTCCGTGGGCGTTCAGGTCGGCAGCCCCGCTGGCGCCGTCGACCGTCGTGCCCGGCGGCACCACGAGGCGGATGTTGAGCCCACCACCGATCGCGAACCACTTGCGCTTGACCCGATGCTCGATCGTGAGGCGGTAGCCGCCGCCCGGCGCGGGGTCGCAGCGGACCGTCGGGGGCGTCTCGTTGTCGTAGCCGTCGATCTCGACGGTCGTGCTCGCGGCGTCTCGCACGTCGACCTCGATGTCGCCCGCGCCGAGCTGGATGTCGACCTCGAGGCCGCCGGGGGTGTCGTAAACCTTTCGCATCGTCGTTCCTCCGTGCATCTCAACTCTGGGCGAAGCCCCAGATCCGGTTGCCGCCGCCTCGCCGGCGCGGGTCGTGGCCTTGGCTCAGCGCCGAACGAGCCGCCTGGACCACCCACGCGTTGACCGACTGCCCGGCGGCGTCCGCCGCCGCCTCGATCGCGCTCTTCAGTGCGTCGGGCATGCGCACGGTGAGCCGGGCCATCCCGCCGTCGTCGTCATCGGGGGCCGGCGGCGGCTCCGGAGCGGCCTCCGGCTGCCCGACGTAGACGAGCCCGGCGTCCCTGCCGGACACGCGAAGCTCGGTGTGTCCGGCCGGAAGCTGCTCGGTCAGCTCGAGCGCGCCGTCGCCGAGGACGTCGAGGAGCCTGAGTTGGAGCGTCGCTTCGATCGGGCGAGCCATCCGCTCGAACGCGGTCGCGAGCCCTTCGTCCGATGCGATGAGCGACTCAAGGTCGCCCCGGATCGCCTCGAGGTGCGGGGTGAGTTCCATGCGATCGTCCCTCCGTGAGTGAATCCAGCCATCCTGAGGCCCACCTTCCGTTCTGCCACCGGCGCCGTGAGCGCCGCCTAAGCCCGTCCTGCGGCGCTCGATGCCGCTTCATCGCATGCGCGCCGGAACCAGCGCTTGCGGCTGGCAGCGCGAGGCACGCGAGGCTTCCCGACGCGCTCCTGGTTGTCGTGTTGAAGCGCCCGGATCAGTTCCTTCGACAGGGTCGGGTGCATGCGGCCTCCTCTTCGGGACGTCATCTCGGTGGCGCGTAGACGCCGGTAACGACGTCATAATGACGTCATAACCGACGTCCGTCAACCCCGACCCGAAAGCCTTGCCTGGGATAGGGTTCGAACATGCGCATCTGCACGATCGGCGGAACGCGGTTCTCGGGCCGCGCGTTCACAGGCTTGGCGCTGGAAGAAGGCCACGACGTCACGGTCTTTCACCGGGGCGGCGCGGACGACGTCTTTCCCGAGGCGGAGCACATCCACGGCGATCGCGATCGCGATCTGAGGGCGCTCGAGGGCAGGTCGTTCGACGCGGTCGTCGACTTCTGCGCCTTCGTTCCGCGACACGTCACGGACGCGATCGGCATCGCCTCCGACGGCAGGTACGTCTTCATCTCGTCGGTCTCCGCCCACCGGGAGTCGGCACGGCCGGGTGCCGCCGAGGATGACGACGTCTACGGCCCGCCCTTCCCCGACACGGAGGAGGTGACCTGGGAGACCTACGGGCCGCTGAAGGTTGCCAGCGAGTACGCGGTGCGCGAGGGGATCGGCGACCGCGGGACGATCGTCCGGCCGCACTTCATCGTCGGGCCGCACGACCCGACCGACCGGTTCACGTATTGGGTGCGGCGCGCTGCCGGCGGCGGACGGATGCTCGCACCCGCCCCGGCGGATCAACCCCTCCAATGGATCGATGCCCGCGACCTCGCCGCCTTCGTTCTGCACGTCTGCACGGACGACATCGCGGGGACGTTCAACATCGCGACGCCGCCGGGCAGGCACTCGCTCGGCGCGCTCCTGGAGGCGTCGGCGGCCGCGGGCGCCGTTACGTTGGATGTGACCTGGTGCGACGACGCGTTCGTACGTGCCCACGCGCTCGTCGCGACGGAGGAGGACGACCCGTTCCCCCTGGTCGTGCCCGATGAGCCGGCCGCGCACCTGTTCGATACCTCGCGCGCGGTCGCGGCGGGGCTCACCTTCCGGCCGCTCGCCGAGACGGTCGCCGACACGTTGGCGTGGGACCGAGCGCGCGGGGTCGACACGCTGAAGGCCGGTTTGTCCCGCGAACGCGAAGGCGAGCTGCTCGAGGCGCTGGACGCTTCCTGACCGCCGGTTCACGGCGGTGTTCACGTGCGGGCGCTCGGCTCCGATAGGTTGACCACAGCCGATCGCCGACCGAGGAGTACCGATGCAACGCACGACCGCGCCGCTGGATCTCGCAAGCGTTGAGCAGGTGCTCCAGCCCTACGACCGCGCGCGCACCTTGCCGGCGGAGGCCTACCACGCGCCGGAGGTCTTCTCGTGGGAACAGCGTCATCTGTTCGAGGGCTCGTGGATGTGCATCGGACGCGCCGCCGATCTCGACCTGGACGCGCCCGGCGCGCAAGCGGCCGTTCCGGTCGGCGGGCAGAGCATCCTGCTCGTGCGCGGCGACGACGGCGAGCTCCGCGCCTTCCATAACGTCTGTCGCCACAGGGGCCATGAGCTCTTGGCGGTCGGCGAGCGGCGCGCCCAACGCGGCATCCGGTGTCCGTATCACGCGTGGGTCTACGGGCTCGAGGGCGACCTTCGCGCGACGCCGCGCTTCAACATGGATTCCCTCGACAAGGGCGAGTTCCCGCTCGTCGAGGCGCGCCTCGACGAATGGCACGGATGGCTCTTCCTGAACGCGAGCGGCGACGCGCCCGAGCTCGCAGCGCACCTCGGCAACCTCGACATCGTCGTCGACGGCTATCGCCCGCAGGACCTCCGCCTCGGCGCGTCACACACCTATGAGCTCGAGGCGAACTGGAAGATCGCGATCGAGAACTACTGCGAGTGCTACCACTGCTCCGAGATCCACCCTGAGCTCTGCAAAGTCACGCCGCCCGACTCCGACGTCGCCTACCCGGAGCGTTCGACCGGCGTGTGGATCGGCGGCCCCATGGAGCTGCTCGATCACGCTTCGACGATGTTCCTCACCGGCGAGTCGGCCGGCGCGATGATCCCGGGACTCCCCGAGGACAAGCGGCGGCTGGTCGGCTACTCGGTGGTGTATCCCAACCTGTTGATCAGCCCGCATCCGGACTACGTGATGACCCACCGGCTCGTCCCGCTGTCGCCGTCACGCACGTGGGTCGAATGCGCGTGGTACTTCCCCGACGAGGCGTTCGCCGTGCCGGGGTTCAGCCCGGACTACGCGGCGGACTTCTGGGACATCACGAACCGGGAGGACTGGACGGCATGCGAGTCGATCCAGCGCAACGTCACCTCCGACGGCTACCGGCCGGGTCCGTTCTCGTACTGGGAGGTCGACGTCTTCCGCGCACAGGCGATCATCGCCCGTGCCTACCTCGAGGGTCACCTCTCCCCGCCGGAGCATGGCTTCGTCGACGGCGTGGGGCGCGGACTGACCGGGTTCTGAGCACCGCCGCTAGGATGCGGCGGACATGAGACACCGTCGCATCCTGATCTGTGTCGCAGCGATGCTGCTCGTCGGGTGCACGGCGTCGACCACCTCGAGCGCGACGGTCCCCGTCGCGACGTCGGCGCCGGCCTCGACCACCGCGCCGTCCTCCTCGTCGCCCGCACAACCCACCGCCGGGACGATCGTCGAGAAGACCGTCGCGAGCGGTCTGGACCATCCCGCAACGTTCGTGTTCGACCGGACCGGAGCGATCTATTACGGCGAGCGCCTCACCGGCGAGATCCGCCGGATCGACCCGACAACCGGCAAGAACACCTCGGTGTTCACCATCCCGGACGTCATCGGGACGCTCACGAACGAGCAGGGGCTCGTGGGGCTGGCGCTGCCGCCGTCGTTCCCCCAGCTGTCGCCGTATCTCTACGCCTACGCCACGCGCAAGGTGAACGGCGTCGCCGAGGACCAGATCGTCAGGATCAAGATGAACGGCGACACGGGCACCGGGATGCACCTGGTCCTCGACGTGCAGCAGGCGGGGATCCGGCACAACGGTGGCCGGATGCTCTTCGGTCCCGACGGCGCGCTGTACGTGGTTGTGGGGGAGACCGAGCAGTCACAGCTCGCGCAAGATCTCTCGGTCAACAGCGGCAAGGTGTTGCGGATGACGCCGATCGGCGGCGTGCCGAAGGACAACCCGATCAAGGGGTCGCTCGTCTACTCCTACGGCCATCGCAACAGCTTCGGCCTCGCCTTCGATCCGAAGACCCATGACCTGTGGGAAACGGAGAACGGCCCGGAGTGCAACGACGAGATCAACCGGATCATCCCCGGCCGGAACTACGGCTGGGGTCCGTCGGAGAACTGCACGGGCACGGCGCCCGAGGACACCAACAACTCCGGCCCGCGGCCGGTGCTGCCCCAGCTCTGGTACGCGCAGACGATCGGCCCGACCGGCATCGCGTTCTGCGACGGCTGTCACCTCGGGACGGCGCGCGAGGGCGACATCTTCTTCGGCGCGTTCAACACGGGCGACATCCACGAGGTCTCGCTGAACCCGTCTCGGACGACGGCGGTCCGCGATTCGACGCCGTTCAACCACGGCAACCTCGTGCTGTCGATCGAGCGCGGGCCGGACGGGTCGCTGTACTTCAGCGACGGGGTCGGCATCTTCAAGCTCGCGCTGAAGAGGAGCTAGGCCGGGATCGCGGCCGCCGCACCCCGCCGCCGTTCCATCCGCCGGTAGGCGACCACCGCGATCGAGATGACGACCGTCGAGGTAACCAGCATGATCGTGCCGATCGCGTTGATCGCCGGCGTCGGCGCGGTGCGCGCGGCCCCGTAGATCGCCATCGACACCGTCTGGGTGGTCGCGTCGCGCGACAGCTGGTTGACGATCACGAAGTCGTCGAGGGCGAGCGCGAACACGATCGCCGCGCTGGCGAAGATCGACGGCCCCAGCAACGGAAGCGTGACCCGTCCGACCGTCCGCGCGGGCGAGGCGCCGAGGTCCTGCGCCGCCTCCTCGTAGGACGGGCCGAGCGACAGCAACCGGGCCCGGACGATCACGACCGGATATGCGAGCGACAGGACGATCAGCCCGATCAGCTCGGCGTTCGTTCCGAGACCGATGAACCGGATCGAGTGCACGAACATCAAGAACAACGCCACCGCGAGGATCAGCTCGGGTGTGACGAACGAGAACAGCATCACGAAGTTGGTCGAACGAGCGACCCCGCCACGCCACCGATGCAGCCCGATCGCGAACGCGACTCCGAGGGGCACGGCGATCGCCGCGGTGAGCATGGATAGCTTGAGCGTCTGGACGATCGCCTGTTGCAGCGCCGGGTCGTGCAACACCGACGAGTCCGGATCCCAGACGTACCACCGCAGCGACGCACCCTGCCACACCGTGATCGACCGGCTCTCGTTGAACGAGAAGATCACCGCCTGGACGACCGGCACCAAGATCCACACGACGTAGACGATCGCGATGACCCACAGGAACCGCGGCCGGCCCCACGGGTTCGCGAGCCGGTCTCGCAGCCGGGGCCGCGGCGCCTGCGTGGCGAGCGCGCTCATCCCGCCGCCACCTCCGCCGCGGCGCGCTGGGTGCTCCACAGGTAATAGATGATCGCCGGCAGGAGCACCACGAGCAGGACCAGGATCAGCGCCGCCCCCTGCGGCACGAAGATCGGGATCGTCAGGCTCTCGATCACCGCGTTGCCGATCATGCGTGTGCTCGTGACGGGGGCAAGCAGCTGCTGGGTGAAGTAGTCACCGAACATCGGGAGCGCGCAGATCACGAACCCGGCCAAGATGCCCTGCGTCGACTGCGGGAACGTGACGCGCCAGAAGGTGCCGTTCGGGCTCGCGCCGAGGTCGCGCCCCGCCTCGAGTTGCGAGGGATGGATCCGGTCCAGCGTCGCGAACAGCGGCAGCACCATGAACGGCACGTAGCCGTACACCAGCCCCAGGACCAAGGTGAGCGGCTTGCCGGCGAGCCACGGGTACGGCGTATGCAGGATCCCGAGGCGCAGCAGCGTGCGGTTGATCAGCCCGTCGTCCTCGAGCAACGAGATCCACGCGAGCATCCGCAACATGTACGAGATCCAGAACGGCGCGAAGAACAGCACGAGGAACAGGCCGCGCCACCGGCCGGCGTGTCGCGCGAGGAAGTAGGCGAACGGGTAGCCGACGATCAGGCAGAGCGTCGTCGCGAGGCCGACGAACTCGAACGTCCGCAGGAACGCGGCGTGATACAGGCCGTCGGTGTGGCTGATGTTCGAGAACGAGAACCCAAGCACCGCCGTGTTCCAGCTCGCCGGGTTCCACGCTGGGACCGGTTGCTGCAAGATCGCGTCCACGCCGCCGAACGCGATCGCGATGACCACGTAGAACGGGAACAGGAAGAACACGACCAGGAACAGGGTCGCGGGCGCGGCGAACGACGGCCAATACCACCGGGGGTACCACGAGGTGGTCCCGGCGGCCGCCGCGGAGGGTGCTCGGACGGTCGTCTCTCGGTCAGACACCCGCGGTGAGCTGTGCGTACGCCGACTGCCACAGCGCGTTGTCCGTCGGCGGCAGCTCGAGCTCGCGCGATCCCTTGTCCATGTCGCTCTCGACGATGTAGACGTTGGCGAGGTGCTCGGGGACGAGGCCGGTCGCGACGAGCGCGTCGCGCGTCATCGTCTTCTGCGGCATCTGATAGCCCGTCCATGTGGTGAAGTTCGTCATCGCGTTCTTCGCGTCCATGATGTAGTTCAACAGCAGGTGCGAGAGCACCGGGTTCTTGCCCGAGTTCAGGACGACGAGCAGGTCGTTGTCGACGTTGCCCGGCACGCCCACCTCGACCGGCCAGATGTAGGACAGCGTGTCGGCCGCGCTCGCCTGGCTCGCCTTCAAGAACACGAACGCGTCGCTCACGTTGCCCGACCACGATTGATGCAGCCACGCGCGCCCGGCGGGGATGTCGGTGTAGTCGACGTGGTCGAACGAGGCGTTCGTCGCGGCGACGACCTGTTGGATCTCGTTCTTCGCCTGGGTGACCGTCGCCGCGTCGACGCTATTCACGTCGGAGATCCCGTCGCGGAACATCGCCATCGCGAGCACGTCCTGGGCGTTGGCGAGCAGGTGCGTCTTGTTGACCGGCGCGCCGTTCCAGAAGATGTCGTAGGGGTTGGCCATGCCGGCGATGTCCTGCTTCACCTCGTCGTTGCGCCAGAAGATGCCGGTGCTCCAGACGGAGTACGGCGTGCTGTAGTGCGAGCCGACGTCGTAGAACGGGCTCTGGAACGTGTCCCAGTTGTTCGCGGCGAGGTTCGGGATGTAGTCGAGGTTGAGCGGGCGGACCAGCCCGGCGGCGATCGACTTTCCGAGCGCCCAGACGTTCATGCCGACCATCAGGTCGAAGTCGCCCTCGCCGGAGTTCATCTTCGCGATGCCCTTGTCCATGTCCTCGAACTCCGTCTGCACGACCTTGCAGCTGTACTTGTCCTCGAACGACTTGATCACCGACGGCGCGAGGTAGTAGGGCCAGCGGAGCATCTGGACCGTCGCGTTCTGTTCGGGTTGCTGATCGCTCGCGATCACCTTGCTCTGATCGACGTTCCACGTGACGGGCGCGTTCGGTCGGGCGAGGGGATACGGGGCGCCGGAGACGCCGCCGCTGCCGAACTGTCCCGTGTCGGTGCTGCCGCCCGACGTGGCGACGGAGGACTGCGCCCCGCTGCCGCACGCGGCGAGGATCGCCGAGGCGGTCGGGAGCGCGATGCCGGCGGCGGCCGCGCGCTGCAGGAACGCACGGCGGGTGAACACAGGTCGTTCCTTCGGGTGCAACGGGCGGGTCATGCGCGAGCCTCCTCGGGGATCGGTCTGGCGGGTTCGTACACCGAGCGTGTCGCGTACGCAAACCCCGGGGTGGCCCCCGGTCATCTCTAGACTGCTGGCATGCCCACCCGACAGGACATCCGCAACGTTGCCATCATCGCACACGTCGATCACGGCAAGACCACGCTGGTCGACGCGATGTTGTGGCAGTCCGGGGCGTTCCGGTCCAACCAGGACGTCGGGGAGCGGGTGATGGACTCGATGGACCTCGAGCGCGAGAAGGGCATCACGATCCTCGCGAAGAACACGGCCGTCCGCCACGACGGCGTGAAGATCAACATCGTCGACACGCCCGGGCACGCCGACTTCGGCGGCGAGGTCGAGCGGGCGCTCACGATGGTCGACGGTGTGCTGCTGCTGGTCGACGCGTCCGAGGGGCCGCTGCCGCAGACGCGGTTCGTTCTGCGCAAGGCGCTCGAGGCACGGCTGCCCGTCATCCTGGTAGTCAACAAGGTTGACCGTTCAGACGCGCGGCCGAGCGAAGTCGTGCACGAGGTCGAGGAGCTCTTCCTTGATCTCGACGCCGACGAGCACCAGATCGACTTCCCGATCCTGTTCGCCAACGCGCGCGATGGTCACTGCGGCCGCGCGCCCGACGCGCTCGAGCCGACGCTGCAGCCGCTGTTCGACGCGCTGCTCGCCCACGTGCCGGCGCCCGCCTACGACGACGCGATGCCGCTGCAGGCGCTCGTCACGAACCTCGACGCGTCGCCGTACGTCGGACGGCTCGCGTTGTGCCGCGTTCGCAACGGGACGCTCCGGCGCGGCCAGCAGGTCGCCTGGTGCCGGACCGACGGCTCGGTCGAGCGCGTCAAGATCGTGGAGCTGACGGTGACCGAGGCGCTCGACCGGGTCGACGCCGAGGAGGCGGGTCCGGGAGAGATCTGCGCCGTGGCCGGGCTCGCCGACGTCACGATCGGGGAAACGCTCGCCGACCCCGACGACCCTCGGCCGCTGCCGGTGGTGCGGG
>Ga0136846_1220225_pt1 | contig 18500 bp, 11 predicted proteins | sample HopSoiMetagenom2_FD_96841 | JGI IMG/M metagenome (GOLD analysis project Ga0136846, IMG submission 96841) | Grasslands soil microbial communities from Hopland, California, USA - 2 Assembly 2016 (version 4) | ecosystem: Environmental > Terrestrial > Soil > Grasslands | place: USA: Hopland...
AGCGCGATCTTCTCCTGGCCGAGCTCGATCATGCCGAGCACGTTGTCGGTCACGTCCTTCGGCTTCATCTCGCCCGACGTGCGAACGCCGGCCTTGGTCTTATCGGCCGGGCACTGGCCGGCGCTCGCCGGCGAGGCGAGAAGGGCGAGGCTTGCGGCGAGGGCCGCGCCAGTGAGGCCGCGGCGAAGCTGCTGCATTGTCACGGGATCGATCATGGTCCTGGTCTCCTGTCCGGCCCCATCAGGGGAGCGGGGCACGGCGAGCAGGATCACGAAATGGCGCGGCGCTTTGAAATGCCGATTGGGATCGGGTTTTATAGCGCCACGCTATCGCCATGCCGGGCGCCCAGGGAACCAAGCGATGGAGATGCACCAGGTCCGCTACTTCCTCGCCGTCGCCGAGGAGCTGAACTTCACCCGCGCCGCCGAGCGCTGCAACGTCGCGCAGCCGTCGCTGACGCGGGCGATCAAGCTTCTCGAGGGCGAGCTCGGCGGACCGCTGTTCAACCGCGAGCGGGCGAACACGCACCTGTCCGAGCTCGGGCGGATGGTGAAGCCTTATCTGGAGCAGGTCTACGAGCAGACGCGCGAGGCCAAGCGCCAGGCGCTCGACTTCGTCAACCTCAAAAAGACAATGCTCAAGCTCGGGGTCATGTGCACCATCGCGCCGGACCAGCTCGTCGACCTCGTCTGCGCGATTCAGAGCCGCAACCCCGGCATCGAGCTCGAGATCATGGATTCGAGCGCGGAGAAGCTGGAGGAGCGGCTGATCGAGGGCGACCTCGAGGTGGCAATCCACTGCCCGGCGGCGAACCAGAAGGACGAGCGGCTGCACTATATGCCGCTCTATCGCGAGCAGTTCCTGGTCGTGCTCCCGGCCGAGCACCCGCTCGCGGCGAAGAACGGCATCCGGCCGGGAGACCTCAAGGGCCTGCGCTACCTCAACCGCATCAATTGCGAGTTCAACGGCTATGCCGGCGCGCTCTGGAAGGAGCACGGGCTCACCTGCGAGACCGCATACCGCAGCGAGCGCGACGATTGGATCCTGGCGATGGTCGCGAGCGGCCTCGGCTTCGGATTCATGCCGGGAAGCTCCGTCAGCCATCCGCGGGTGATCGGCCGGCCGATGATCGACCCGGAGTTCTGGCGCGAGGTGAGCCTCGTCACGGTGCGGGGACGGCCGCACTCGCCGGGCGTCGGCGCCCTCGTGCGCGAGGCGATGCGCTCGCGCTGGCTCGGACGGACGGCGCTTGCCGTCGAGACCGAGCAGGGCGCCGAGGAACCTGCCGCAAGCCAGTAGGCGAGGCTACGCGCTCTCCCGCAAGAGCGCGGCAGGCGCCGCCGAACTCGCCGCCGCGTCGGTTTCCGGATCGGAACCCGTGATGAGGCGCGTGCCGCGCTGGAAGCTGACGTAGTTCCAGGCCCAGTTCATCGCCACCGCGAGCCGGTTGCGGAAGCCGATCAGGAAACAGATGTGGGCGAGGCCCCAAAGCCACCAAGCGAGGTAGCCGCTGAGATGCACGCGCCCGAGCTGGACTACGGCACTGCGGCGTCCGATCGTCGCCAGGGAACCGAAGTCGCGGTAGTGGAACGGCGCCGGGCTCTCTCCCGCGAGGCGCGCGACGATCGCCCTCGCCACATAGGCGCCCTGCTGCTTCGCCGCGGGCGCGATGCCCGGCAGCGGCTGCCCTTTCCGATCGAGCGCATGCGCCGTGTCGCCGATCACGAACACGTTCGAATGCCCGGGTACCGAAAGATCGGGCGCGACCTTTACCCGGCCGACGCGATCGGTTTCGACGCCGAGCCACTTCCCGGCGGCGGACGCGCGAACGCCGGCGCCCCAAACGATGGTTCGTGTCTCGATCCGCGCGGCGCCAAGCGACACGGCGGAGGCGTCGCAGCCCGTCACCATGGCGTTCACGAGGACCTCGACGCCGAGCTTCTCGAGCGAGCGTTTCGCCTTCTCGGACAAGAGCTCGTCGAAGGCGGGCAGCAGCCGCGGGCCGGCCTCGATCAGGGTCACCCGGGCCGAGCGCGGATCGATGGTGCGGAAATCGGCCGCCAGCGCCTTGCGGGCAAGCTCGGCGATCGCGCCGGCCATCTCGACGCCGGTGGCGCCGCCGCCGATCACCACGAAGGTCAAGAGACGCCGCCGCTCGGAGGGGTCGCTCTCCGACTCGGCGCGCTCGAACGCCAGCAAGATCTTGCGGCGCAGGAACGTCGCGTCGTCGATCTTCTTGATCCCGTGCGCGTGCAGCTCCCAGCCGTCGTGGCCGAAATAGGCGTGCCGCGCCCCGGTCGCGAGGACGAGGAAATCGAAGGGAACGCGGCGGGCGCCAAGCACGACCTCCTGTCGCACCGTATCGACGCCCGTGACCTTGGCGAGCATCACCGAGGTGTTCGCCTGATGGCGGAGCACGGAGCGGATCGGCGCGGCGATATCGGCAGGCGAGAGCGCCGCCGTCGCGACCTGATAGAGCAGCGGCTGGAAGAGGTGATAATTGTGCCGGTCGATCACCAGCACCTCGACCGGCGCCCGGCCGAGCGCCTTCGCGGCGGAGAGGCCGCCGAACCCGGCGCCGACGATCACGACGCGAGGTCTTCGGGATGCGGCAGAGCGTGTTGCCATCGCAGGTGGCCTTTCGGAATGGCAGGCGCAGTATTCTGGCTCCGCGCCGGGAGGTGGCGGTCGAGCTGCGCGAGCGGCTTCGGCCGGCGCTCAGGCCGTCTCCTCGCGCCACTTGACGACCGCCCCGACGACGATGCCGAAGATGACGTGGCCGCCGAAGGAGGCCCAGGCGAGGGGGATGAATCGAGGAAGGCCGGCAGCCCGGCGATCAGATGCGCCATCACGTAGAGGGCGAAGATCCACAATCCGACCCCGAAGCCCGCCGCCACGATCCACCACGGCAGCGACGGCACGATCGCCTGCGCGAGCGGGCGGGCGACGAAGAGATAGCCGAGGGGGTAGAACACGAAACCGACCACCAGATGGATCAGCTCGGCGACGAAGCGACTGTCGAGACCGAACACCGACTGCACCAGCGCCGCCGGCTCGAGTGGGCCGCCGACGCCTGGCAGGAACGGCGTGATCACGCGCGCCCAGAATTCCCAGGTCAGGTCGGCCGCGATGCCGGCGATCAGCGACGTGACGGCGAGATCGCGCGTCAGCGGCGGGAACAGCGGCTTCGGCGAGGGCATCGCGGCGGAAAGCGCGGTCGACATGTCATCTCTCCTGGAGCGGGCAGCGTTCTTCAGGCCCGCAGAATGCCGGCAGGCGCGCCTCGCCTGAAATATCCGTTGCCTCGCGTCTCGATGCCCTGAGGCTATTGCGCCCGGCGCGGCAGGTGACGCCAATCCGTCTGGGGCCGCGAAGCGACCCTCGCACGCATGGCCTCTTTCCACGAACAAACCCCGGCTCAGGGCCGGGCGATTAGCGCATGTTAATGTGAGAGCCGCGCAAGCTGCTAAGCTTGGCTGTGAGACGGGATGGGGAGCCACCCCTCCGTGGACCGCCAAAGTCCGTTTCTCAAGGCCTGCTGTACGTTGGTCCGTCCGGCGGGGCTTTCGTGCCTAGCCGCTCCCGTCACAGCCGGGAAGCGTTCACTTCAAGGGCGGCTCAGGCCGCCCTTTTTCTTCGCGGCTTTAGCGGCCGGCTACCGTCTCTTTCCCGCTCCGTTCCGGGACAGGTTCGTCACCCGCCGATATTGAATCCCGCCAGCGCCGCCATGTTGACGATGTCGGCGTCGGTCGAGCCGAGCGAGACGATCTGCACCGGCTTATCGAGGCCGACGATCAGCGGGCCGATCACGGTCGCGCCGCCGAGCGCTTCCAGCATCTTGGTCGAGATCGAGGCCGAGTGGAACGCCGGCATGACGAGCACGTTCGCCGGACCGGTGAGGCGGCAGAACGGGTATTGCGCCATGAGCTCGCGGTTCAGCGCGACGTCGGCCGCGATGTCGCCGTCGTACTCGAAGTCGAGCCGCATGCCGTCGAGGATGCGCACCGCCGCCTGGACCTTCTCGGCGCGCTCGCCCGGCGGCTGGCCGAAGGTCGAGAAGGCAAGGAGCGCGACCCGCGGCTCGTAGCCGAGCCGGCGCGCGACGCCCGCCGCCTCGATCGCGATCTCGGCGATGTCCTGCCCGCCCGGCATCTCGGTGATGGCGGTATCGGCGACGATGACGGTGCGGCCGCGCGCGAGGCAGATCGAGATGCCGATGACGCGGTGGCCGGGCTTCGCGTCGATGACGTGACGGATGTCGTTCAGCGCGATCGAGTAGTTGCGCGTCACGCCGGTCACCATGGCGTCGGCGTCGCCGAGCGCCACCATCGAGGCGGCGAAATGGTTGCGGTCCTGGTTGATCATGCGCTGGCAGTCGCGGAACAGGAAGCCGCGCCGCTGCAGCCGCTCGTACAGGAACTGGGCGTAGACGCTGTTGCGGCGCGAAAGCCGGGCGTTGTGGATCTCGAGCCCGTCGCGGCCTTCGAGATCGATGCCGGCGGCCTCGGCGGTCTGCTGCACCCGGTCCTCGCGCCCGACGAGGATCGCGGTGCCGAGGCCCTGGTTGACGAAGGAGATCGCGGCCCGGATGACCTGCTCCTCCTCGCCCTCGGCGAAGACGACGCGCTTCGGGAACTTGCGCACGCGCTCGAAGATCGAGTTCAGCGTGCCGGCGACGGGGTCGCGGCGGGCCGAGAGGTGGGCCTTGTAGGCGCGGAAATCCTCGATCGGCTTTCGCGCCACGCCGGTGTCCATCGCCGCCTTCGCGACCGCCGGCGGCACGGTGTGGATGAGGCGCGGGTCGAACGGCACCGGGATGATGTAGTCGCGCCCGAAGCGCGGCCGCGAGCCCTGATAGGCGGCCGCGACCTCGTCCGGCACGTCCTCGCGGGCAAGCTCGGCGAGCGCCTGGGCCGCCGCGATCTTCATCTCCATGTTGATCTGCCGGGCGCGCACGTCGAGCGCGCCGCGGAAGATGTAGGGGAAGCCGAGCACGTTGTTGATCTGGTTCGGGTAGTCCGAGCGCCCGGTCGCCATGATGGCGTCGCCGCGGATCGCCGCCACCTCCTCGACCGTGATCTCGGGGTCGGGGTTTGCCATCGCGAAGATGATCGGGTCCCTCGCCATCGAGCGGATCATGTCGCGCGTGAAGGCGCCCTTGACGGAGAGGCCGAAGGCGACGTCGGCGCCGTCGAGCGCCTCGGCGAGGGTGCGGGCCGACGTCTCGACGGCGTGCGCCGACTTCCACTGGTTCATGCCCTCGGTGCGGCCGCGGTAGACGACGCCCTTGGTGTCGCAGAGGATGACGTGGTTCGGCTTGAGGCCAAGCGCCTTCAGGAGCTCGACCGAGGCGATGCTCGCAGCGCCCGCGCCGTTGATGACGAGCTTCGTCGTCTCGATGTCGCGCCCGGTGAGATGGAGCGCGTTGATGAGGCCGGCCGCGGCGATGATCGCCGTGCCGTGCTGGTCGTCATGGAAGACGGGGATGTCCATCAGCTCGCGCAGGCGCTCCTCGATGATGAAGCACTCCGGCGCCTTGATGTCCTCGAGGTTGACGCCGCCGAAGGTCGGCGACAGGTAGCGCACGCAGTTGATGACCGCGTCCGGGTCCTCGGTGCCGACCTCGAGGTCGAAGGCGTCGATGTCGGCGAAGCGCTTGAACAGTACCGCCTTGCCTTCCATCACCGGCTTCGAGGCGACGGCGCCGCGGTTGCCGAGGCCGAGGATCGCGGTGCCGTTCGAGATCACCGCGACGAGGTTGCCCTTGGCGGTGTAGTCGAAGGCGAGGTCCGGGTTCTCGGCGATCGCCAGCACCGGCACCGCGACGCCCGGCGAATAGGCGAGCGACAGATCGCGCTGCGTCGCCATCGGCTTCGTCGCCACGACCTCGAGCTTGCCCGGCCGCCCCTGCGAGTGGAACTGCAGCGCCTCCTGGTCCGTGAAGGTCGGGCGCGAGCGCCGCGGCGGCGGGGAGTCGTTCATGGGGAGCTTTCGGTCTGTTTTCGTTGAAGTTTTCTAAGGCGACCCAAGACTGTACGGCAGCGGGCGTTAGCCGCTCAAGGGCGGGTTGTCCACGACCGCTCGACCGTGGCTGGGCGACCCGGGGTGTGCCCCGGGGTTCGGTTTGCTAGGGTCGCGCGATGAGCATCGATGCCGCCCGCACCCTCGGCCTCGCCGAGCCCGCCCCGCCGGAGGCGGCCCCGCGCGTCGGGCCCGGCGCGCCGAAAAAGGCCGACGATGTTGCGCGCGCGAGCCCGACGATGTCGGGCGATGTTGCCGATGATGATGCGCGTCGTTCCGACGATGATGGGCGCGTCGGGCCGAAAGCGGCGGACGACCCCGCCCGCGTCACGCCCATGATGGCGCAGTACCTGGAGATCAAATCCGCCAATCCGGACTGCCTGCTGTTCTACCGCATGGGCGATTTCTACGAGCTGTTCTTCGCCGACGCCGAGGTCGCCTCGCGCGCGCTCGGCATCGTGCTGACGAAGCGCGGCCGGCACAACGGCGAGGACATCCGCATGTGCGGCGTGCCGGTCGAGCGCGCCGACGACTACCTGCAGCGCCTGATCGGGCTCGGCCACCGCGTCGCGGTGTGCGAGCAGACCGAGGACCCGGCCGAGGCGAAAAAGCGCGGCGGGAAGTCGGTCGTGCGCCGCGACGTCGTGCGCATCGTGACGCCGGGCACGATCACCGAGGACAAGCTGCTGGCGCCGGGCGAGGCGAACCTCCTCGTCGCGGTCGCCCGCCGCAAGGCCTCGGACGAGGGCTGGGCCTACGGCCTTGCGGCGCTCGACATCTCGACCGGGCGCTTCGCGCTGTCGGAGACCGACGCCGCCGGGCTCGCGGCCGAGATCGCCCGCTTGGAGCCGCGCGAGATGGTCGTGCCGGACCAGATCCTCGACGATCCCGAGCTGCGAAACCTCTGGCGCGAGACCCGCGCCGCCGTCACGCCCATCGCCCGCGACGGGCTCGATCCGGCAGCCGCCGAGCGGCGCCTGCGGGATTTCTTCGGCGTCGCGACGCTCGACAGCTTCGGCGCCTTCTCGCGTGCCGAGACGGCCGCGGCCGGGGCGGCGCTGCATTATGTCGAGCGCACCCAGTTCGGGCAGCGGCCGGCGCTCGAGCCGCCGCGGCACGAGGCGGCGGCCGGCGTCCTCGCGATCGATGCCGCGACGCGCGCCAATCTCGAGCTCACCCGCACCCTCGCCGGCGAGCGCGCCGGCAGCCTCGTCGCGACGATCGACCGCACGGTCTCGCCGAGCGGCGCGCGGCTCCTCGCCGAGCGCGTCGCCGGCCCTTTGGCCGACCTCGACGCGATTCTCGCGCGCCAGGCCGCGGTCGCCTTCCTCACCGAGGAGGCGGAGCTGCGCGAGCGCCTGCGCGCCGCCTTGCGCGGCGTGCCGGACATCGCCCGGGCGCTGTCGCGCTTGGCGCTCGAGCGCGGCGGTCCGCGCGACCTCGCCTGCCTGCGCGACGGCCTTGTGGCGGCGGCAGCGATCGGCGATTTGCTCGGCGGGGTCGCGGCGCTCCCGGCCGAGATCGCATCCGCGGCGGCGGGGCTCGCGGCGCTCGACCCGGGCCTGCCGCAGGCGCTCGCGGCGGCGCTCGCCGACGACCTGCCGCTCAACCGCCGCGACGGCGGCTTCGTGCGCCTGGGCCACGAGCCCGCCCTCGACGAGGCGCGCGCGTTGCAGCAGGATTCGCGCCGCTTCATCGCCGCGCTCCAGGCCCGCTATGCCGCCGAGACCGGCTGCCGGGCCTTGCGCATCAAGCACAACCACATGCTCGGCTATTTCGTCGAGGTGCCGGCCGCGGTCGGCGAGGCGTTCCTGCGCGGGCCGCAGAAGGACGTCTTCGTCCACCGCCAGACCATGGCCGACGCGATGCGGTTCTCGACCGTCGAGCTCGGCGAGCTGCAAGCCCGCATCGCCTCGGCGGCCGACCGCGCGCTCAAGATCGAGCTCGCGATCTTCGACGCCTTGTCGCGGCGCGTGCGCGATGCCGCGGCGCCGATCGCCGCCGCCGCCGCGGCGCTCGCGGCGGTCGACGTCGCGGCGGCGCTCGCCGAGCTTGCCGCAGCCGAGAACTGGACCCGGCCGAAGGTCGACCGCAGCCTCGCCTTCCGGGTCGCGGGCGGACGCCACCCGGTGGTCGAGGCGGCGCTGCGCCGCGACGGCGTCCCCTTCATCCCGAACGACTGCGACCTCTCGGGCCCCGGATCGGGGTCCGGGGCAGGCCCCGGGGCAGGCCCCGGATCGGGGTCCGGGGCAGGCGGGCGCGGCGAGGCGGGCCGCATTACGCTGATCACCGGCCCGAACATGGGCGGCAAGTCGACCTATCTGCGCCAGAACGCGCTCATCGTCGTGCTCGCCCAGATCGGCGCCTTCGTGCCGGCCCGCGAGGCGCATATCGGCGTCGTCGACCGGCTGTTCTCGCGCGTCGGCGCGGCCGACGACCTCGCCCGCGGGCGCTCGACCTTCATGGTCGAGATGGTCGAGACGGCGGCGATCCTCAACCAGGCGAGCGCGCGCTCGCTCGTCATCCTGGACGAGATCGGCCGCGGCACCGCGACCTTCGACGGGCTCTCGATCGCCTGGGCGGCGATCGAGCATCTGCACGAGGAAAACCGCTGCCGCACCCTGTTCGCGACGCATTTCCACGAGCTCACGGGCTTGGCCGAGCGCCTGCCGCGGCTCTCGAACGCGACGCTCAAGGTGACGGAATGGGAGGGCGACGTGGTCTTCCTGCACGAGGTCGTGCCCGGCGCCGCCGACCGCTCCTACGGCCTCCAGGTGGCCCGCCTCGCCGGCCTGCCGCCGGCGGTCGTCGAGCGCGCCAAGACGATTCTCGCCGAGCTCGAGCGCTCCGACCGCGAGCGCCCGAAGCGCGCCCTCGTCGACGACCTGCCGCTCTTCGCCGCCCCGGCCCGCGCCGCGCCGCCGCCGAAGCGCGACCCGCTGCGCGAGACGCTCGACGGCATCGAGCCCGACGAGATGACCCCGCGCGACGCGCTGGAGGCGCTGTATCGGCTGAAACGGGCGGCGAAGGAGGTATAGGTCGGTGCAATGCGCGATGGCCGAGAGGGGGGGCAAGTTGATGCTCGCCGAGCGCCTGCCCCTTACCTACCGCAGGTCTGGCCGCGAGAACTCCTCGGTATTATGGCGCAAACGCCACAACGCTAGGCGCTCTCGCGTCTCTACCTTTCGAAAGGGAGGCTGACGTGTAGGAGCCGGCCGTGTTCCGCGGCAGCGCGTGCGCGCTCCTGGTTTTGCTCAGCGGCTCAGTCGGCGTAGTCGCCCATGATTTGACGCACCAGAACGATCTCGTCATTGGGCACGATCTCGTCCGTTGCCTTGATCGGCATGAACCCGCCGGGGAACTCAGCGCTGCGTCGATAAATGTCCACGATCAGAGAGGTGTGGTGCCACGCCTCAGAGAGCGTGGAGCGGTACGGCACGACAGCCACGAGCGACAAGTGAAGGTGTTCCATGCTTTCTTTAAGGCCGGCGATCCGCCGCGACGCGTCCAGGTCAGCGCGCGCGACATTGGTTGTGATAGTCTGAGCTCGTGGTTCCTTTGGGAACAGCATGTTCCCAATTTGAGTATTGGGCGGCCGTGTTCTGCCGCCCTCAATAATGAGTTGCTGCTGCGCCAGAACATTCGAGGCGGGACCTTCACCGCTAAAATTTGGGAAATAAACGTGAGGGTGAGGGAACACGGCGATGGCCGGAGTGTTGCCGACGTTTTCGAGGTGGAAGGTGAACGACAACCGCAATCCGTTCACGTCGTAACTCAGCGCCTCCGCCATGTGAACGGTAGCTATTTTGACCCATGGCCTTTGCGTGGCGACCAGCGCGCGCTCAGCGGTGTCCGCAGCGCGGCGCGCCTGAGCGATGGAGTCGCGCATCTCGCGGGACTGTCGCTTGGCAACGCCCTCGGCGTGCTCCCGCTGCGCCTCGCCGGCTATCCAAAGATTTCGAGTGGACCACCAAAGCCCAATAGTGGAAGCGGCAAGCACGACGGTGAAGAAGGCGATTACATCTTCGGATTTGTGAAAGTAAGTACCAATCCAGTGTTTCAGGCCGACGAGGCCGAGGACGAGCGGGCCGCGTAACGCGGAACACTCTTCATTGTAGCTGTTATCGTAGGGTTCGGGATTGTAGCCTGGATCACGAGTCGCAAGCCACGAAAACGTGGTGTCGAGAAGAAGCCACGCCCCTAGCAGGGCAAGCGCTATCCCGATCTTGCGGCGCATGTTCTACAGGTGATCCAGCCTCACAACCTGGCATCCTATCGCACCTAGCGCGGCAATAAAGGACGTCGCCGAGAACGTTCCCCCACTGAGCTTGCTAGCGATCGAAAGCTCGCTCTCTTCAAGCCCGTGCTCTTTCAGCCGCTCCGCCAACGACAACTATAGGGACACAGTCGCCAATTCCAATAAGATGGCTCTTGGAGCGCGTATCGGCCGCGTCTCAACCGCTAGCCGGCGTCCGCCGCGGCAGAACGACCACCGCCCGCGTCCCCGGCGCCGCGTCCTCGAACCGCAGCTCGGCCCCGATCTGCCGCGCCAGCATCTCGGCGAGCGAGCGCCCGAAGGCTTCGCGCGAGGGCGCGGCGGCGCCAAGACCGACGCCGTTATCCGCGACGACGATCCGGCCTTGCGCGCCGACCGCGATGGCGACGTGGCCGCGGCGCTCGTCCGGGAAGGCGTGGCGGAGCGCGTTCGTGACGAGCTCGTTGATCAAGAGCGCGATCGGCGCGGCGTCGCGCTCGGGGACCTCGAGCCGCGTAAGATCGAGCCTGATCGCGATCCGGCCCGGGTCGACGCCGGCCGCGACCTCGCCGGCGAGATCCTTCACGAAGGCGCCGACATCGAAGCCTCCGGCAGGGTCTTCCGCATCGAGCAGGCGGTGCGCCGTCGACAGCGCCGTGATGCGCTCCGCCATGGCAAGCAGGCTGCGGCGCGCCTTGGCGCTCTGCGAGCGGCGCGCCTTGAGGAGGATGATCGAGGCGAGCGTCTGGAGGTTGTTCTTGGCGAGGTGATCGAGTTCGCGCAGGCGCCGCGAGCGCGCCTCGAGCGCTGCCTCGAGCTCCGCCGTGCGGCGCCGGACCTCATCCTCGATCGCGGCGCTCACCGGCGCGGCCGCGGGCCGGCCGGATCTCGTCTCGTGCTCGATGCGCCGCGGCGGCGCACGCAATCTCTTCAACATACGCGACCCCGGTAATCTCCAAAGAATAGACCGGAAGCGTACGACTTTGTTCCGATGGCGCGGCGTCACCGCGGTTTTACCCACAGCGAAAGCACGCCCCGTTCCCGGCTTGTTCCGCGAGAATCGGCGCGGTAAGGTTGCACACCGGTTGTGGGGCTTTTGGCATGGTCACGCGCGTTTCGACGGTCGCCTTCGAAGGCATCGAGGCGCGGGCCGTCGACGTGCAGGTGCAGATCTCGGCCGGCAACGTCGTCTTCATGATCGTCGGGCTCGCCGACAAGGCGGTCGCCGAATCGCGCGAGCGGGTGCGCTCGGCGCTCATCGCCTCGGGGCTGGCGCTGCCGGCAAAGCGGATCACCGTCAACCTCGCCCCGGCCGACCTGCCCAAGGAAGGCTCGCATTACGACCTGCCGATCGCGCTCGGCGTCATGGCGGCGATCGGGGCGATCCCGGCCGACGCGCTCGCCGGCTTCACCGTGCTCGGCGAGCTCGCGCTCGACGGCTCGATCACCTCGGTCGCCGGCGTGCTGCCGGCCGCGATGGCGGCGAACTTGCGCGGGCAGGGACTCATCTGCCCGGCGGCCTGCGGGCCGGAGGCGGCCTGGGCCTCGGGCGAGATCGAGGTCCTGGCGCCGCGCTCGCTGATCCAGCTCGCGAACCACTTCAAGGGCACGCAGGTGATGGCGCGGCCGGAGCCGGCGATCGCGCCGGTCGACAACGGCCTGCCCGACCTCAGGGACATCAAGGGCCAGGAGAACGCCAAGCGGGCGCTCGAGATCGCCGCCGCCGGCGGCCACAACCTTCTGATGAGCGGCCCGCCGGGCGCCGGCAAGTCGATGCTGGCGCAGCGGCTGCCCTCGATCCTGCCGCCGCTGTCGCCGCGCGAGCTGCTCGAGGTGTCGATGATCCAGTCGGTCGCCGGCCAGCTCGCGAACAGGGCGCTCTCGAACCGCCGGCCGTTCCGGGCGCCGCACCACTCCGCCTCGATGGCGGCGCTCGTCGGCGGCGGCCTCAGCGCCCGGCCGGGCGAGGTCTCGCTCGCCCATCACGGCGTGCTCTTCCTCGACGAGTTCCCCGAGTTCAACCCGCAGGCGCTCGACTCGCTGCGCAGCCGCTCGAGACCGGCGAGGTGATGATCGCCCGCGCCAACCACCGGGTGACCTATCCGGCGCGCTTCCAGCTCGTCGCCGCCATGAACCCGTGCCGCTGCGGCCAGGCGACCGAGCCGGGCTTCGCCTGCCGCCGGCAGCCGAACGAGCGCTGCATGGCGCAGTACCAGGCCCGCCTCTCGGGGCCGCTCATCGACCGCATCGACCTCGTCATCGAGGTGCCGTCGGTCGCCGCCGCCGACATGATGCTGCCAGCCCCGGCCGAAGGCTCGGCTGAGGTCGCGGCGCGGGTCGCGGCGGCGCGCCGGCGGCAGGCGAAGCGCTATGCCGATCTCGGGCTTGCCGGGATCGCGACCAACGCCGCCTGCCCGGCGCAGATGCTCGAGGAGGTCGCCCGGCCCGACCGCGACGGGCTTGCCCTCGTGCGCGAGGCCGCCGACGCGATGCGCCTGTCGGCGCGCGGCTTCCACCGCGTCCTCAAGGTCGCTCGCACCCTTGCTGACCTCGACGGCGAGGACGCCATGCGCCGCCTGCACCTCGCCGAGGCGCTGTCGTACCGCTCGCACACCGACCGCCGCGCGCCCGCCATCGTCTGAGCGCCCGGCGTCCGGGCGGAAGCCGCGGCATTCAAATCTTCTGCTTCCCGCCTTGTGACTTACGCGAGAATATGCGTAACTCGACAACCTAAGCGGGCAGAAGGGAACGCGCTTCCATGCGCGGTGCGGCAGAAATTCTCGACCTCGAGCTGCTCTGGGCGCAGACGCGCGGTGATCCCGGGATCTGCATCGCGGTGCTCGACGGGCCGGTCGAAGAAGAGCATCCCTGCTTCCGCGGCGCGCATCTCACGCATCTGCCGACGACCGCAGATCCGGCATGCGGAGGCGGGGCGGCATCGAGCCACGGCACGCACGTCGCGAGCATCATCTTCGGCCAGCACGACGGCCCGGTGCGGGGCGTCGCGCCGGGCTGCTGCGGCCTCATCGCGCCGATCTTCGCCGACGAGGGCAATCTCTCGGCCTGCTCCCAGCTCGACATCGCCCGCGCGGTCCTGCAGGCGGTCGAGGCCGGCGCGCACGTCATCAACATCAGCGCCGGCCAGTTCACCGCATCGCGCGAGCCCGATCCGCTCCTCGCGCGCGCGATCCAGCACTGCGCCGACAGGAACGTGCTGATCGTCGCCGCGGTCGGCAACGACGGCTGCGAGTGCATTCACGTGCCGGCCGCGGCGAGCTCGGTGCTCTCCGTCGGCGCGATGGACGCGAACGGCGCCCCGATGGACATGAGCAACTGGGGCCTGCCGTATCGCACGCAAGGCGTGCTGGCGCCCGGAACCGACATCCTCGGCGCGGTCCCCGGCGGCGGCACTGCAAGGAAGAGCGCGACGAGCTTCGCGACGCCGATCGTCTCCGGCATCGTCGGGCTGCTCTCGAGCCTCCAGCTTCGAAGCGGACGCAAGCCCGACCCGCACGGCATCGCCAAGCTCATTCTCGAAACCGCCCACCCCTGCCTTGAGAACGGCGACGAAGACTGCCGCAAATACCTCAGTGGACGGATCAACGTTCCAGCCCTCCTGCACAGCATCGAAATCGGGGAGCCGAAAATGACCGAAATCGTTTCCATGAGCGATTCAGAACGCCCGATCGAGACCGCCCTTGCCGGCTCGGCGCTCCTCGATGCGGCGCCGATTGCGCGCCCGCCCGCCGATCTCGCAACGCCGGGCCTTGTCGGCCTCGGCCTGGCGCCGATGCCGCCGGCCGGCCTGCCGGCGCAGGTCAGGATGAGCGATGCCGGGATCGCGCAGCTGCGCGATCTCGTGACACCCTCGCACGGCTGCTCCTGCGGCGGCCAATGCGCCGGCGGCAAGGAGTGCAGCTGCGGCGCCGGCGGCGCGAAGGCCGGCCCGACCCTCGTCTATGCGCTCGGGACGATCGGCTTCGATTTCCCGTCCGAGGCGCGTCGGGATTCTCTCCTCCAGAGCGTGCTCCCGGAGCCGAGCATCGCGGCGCAGGGGATCGAGTTCTCCGAGCACCTGCTCGGGTTCTTCGACCAGAACCCGTTCGAGGCCGAGGCCGTCACATGGACGCTGAATCTTGACGCCACGCCGGTCTACGCCATCCTGCCGGCCGGAGCCTATGCGGCGGCGGCTTACGACCGCCTGCGCGAGTCATTGCGTGGCCAGCGCCTGGCGGCGCAATCGGCGGCGCAAGGGCGGCCGGCGAAGGACGGCGTCGACCTGGTCTCCCTCCCCGGCCACATTGTCGGGACCGTGCGGCTCTTGTCGGGGCAAGTCGTCCCGGCCGTCCTGCCGGCGGTGCGGGGCATGCATTCGTGGTCCGTCTCCGCCCTAATCGGCGCGGTGCTCGGCGAGCGACCCGATGCCAAGCGCGAGCAGGCGGACTTCGATTCTCGCGCGAGCGGCCTCGGCGACTTCCTCAGCCGCATCTACTTCGACCTCAGGAACCTCGGCGTCACCCCGGAGGACAGGGCGCTGAACTACGCCGCCACGAACGCCTTCCAGGCGAGGCAGGTGGTGGAGGCGGCGACCGTTCAGGGCCTCGATCTCGAGCGCATCACGGTTCACAAGAGTCCGATCTGCCGGCCGGACTCGGACTGTTACGACGTCGAGGTGACGTTCTTCAATCCGGACAACACCAATGTGGCGAGCCGGGTGTTCCGCTTCACCGTCGACGTGAGCGACGTCATTCCGGTGACCATCGGCGCCGTGCGCCAATGGACCCGCCGGGGGTGACGGCTCGTATTCAAGTGAACTGTGTAGCTTCTCCGGCGTTACAACCTACAGAATTCTAAAACGGAAAAGACAACCCCGACTCGTTACCCCGCGGCTCAACCGAGGAGAGAGATCGCCATGAAGCTTCCCAAGCAAGTTGCCCCCGTCCAGCGTCGCGAGAATTTCGGCCCGGTCCCCGGCAATATCGCGATGTCGGACTGCCCCTGGTACAAGGCGGTCGGATGCGCCGCAGCGATCGCCGCCTGCGTCGCAACTTGTGCGCTCGGCCCCGAGGCCTGCCTGCCGTGCTTCGCCTCGCTCGGTGCGTCGAGCTGCATCGACTGCCTCTGACCGAAACCCGACCGGGGCGCATCCCGTCGGTGCGACGGGTTCCCGATCGGTTCGCGTTCGCAGTTGGCCACAGACGGGAGTGTGGCTTCGAGGCCGCTCCGGCGGCGCATCGTTCGCTCTCATCCCGGGAGAGCCGAGAAGCGGAGATTAGCGATGAGATTACCTGTCCAAGCGAGGCCGGTCGCACGCTCAACGAGCTCGGCTGGTTTGAGAGTCAGTGTCACGCAGTCGGGCCTTTGCGAGATCGCCTGCAATTTCCTGCCGGAGCCGCTGCGTTCGATTTGTAAGGCTGCCTGCTAGGCTACACCTCCTACTCCGGATCAGACGCCGGCCGCGTTCGGCCGGCGTCTGATGCCGTCCAATGCCGCTTGCGACCCGGTGGCCGGGCGCGGGCCTCGGCTTCTTCGCCGCTGGCGTTCGACCCCTCCAACCTGCAGCGTAGCGCTACCCCTACCGCAACCCCGCCCAGGAGCTGTCGTTCACGCCCAGGAAACCCTGCTTCGGAACGCCTTTTTCAAGCATCGGTGAAAAGGTTCCGGGAAGAACGGGATTCGCGGGCGGATGGATTCGGCGGTGCTGGCACTCATCCCGGCGGGCGGCTTGGCCCTCGCCGGCCTCGGCGCGGTGCTCCTCTTGGTGCGGGCGCGCCGCCTCGCGCGCCACGCCGCCGCGCTCGAGGCGGAGGTCGAGCGTCTGCAGGACCGCACCTGGCGGCTTGCCGAATCCGAGGAGCGCTACCGCAGCCTGATCGAGGCCCAGCTCGACGTCATCGTCCAGCGCGACCGGGCGGGGCGCATCACCTTCGCGAACGAGCGCTTCGCCGAGCTCATGGGAACGTCCCGCGAGACGCTGATCGGCTCGGGCGAGCGTCCGACGGTGATCGAAAGCGGCGCCCCGCGCATCGGCGCCGACGGCGCGCGCGTCGTCGACGAGGCGGTCCGGACGCTGGATGGCGTGCGCTGGCTGTCCTGGGTCGAGACGTCGATCGCCGGCCGCGGCGGCGCGCCGGAGCTCGTGCGCGCCGGCCGCGACATCACCGAACGGGTCGCTGCCGAGCGCACCCTGAACGAGGCCCGCGCCAAGGCCGAGGCGGCGAGCGAGGCGAAATCGCGCTTCCTCGCGACCGTCAGCCACGAGTTTCGCACGCCGCTGAACGGCATCCTCGGCATGGCCGGGCTCCTCCTCGACACCGCGCCCACTCCCGAGCAGACGACCTATATCCGCGCCGTGAAGACCTCGGGGCAGGCGCTCCTCTCGCTCATCGACGAGATCCTCGACTTCTCGAAGATCGAGGCCGGCCGGATCGACCTCCTGGCCGAGCCCTTCGACATCCGGGCCGTGGTCGAGGGCGTGGTCGAGCTCCTTGCGCCCAAAGCCCAGGGCAAGGGCATCGAGATCGCGGCCTTCGTCGCCCCGGAGGTGCCGGCGCGCGTCATCGGCGACCCGGATCGGCTGCGCCAGATCCTCGTCAACATCTCCGGCAACGCGGTGAAGTTCACCGAGGCCGGCGGCGTCGGGGTGATCGTCGAGCAGGGCCGCGACGGCGTGCTCTCGCTTGCGGTTCACGACACCGGTCCGGGCATCACCGAAGACCGCGTGCCGAGCCTGTTCGAGGAATTCGAGCAGGGCGACGGCGAGCTCAGCCGGCGTCACGGCGGCACCGGCCTCGGCCTCGCCATCACCCGCCGCATCGTCGAGCGGATGCAGGGCGAGATCGCCGTCGACAGCACGGTCGGCGCGGGCGCGGTCTTCCGCGTCAGCCTGCCGATGCCGGAAGCGGCGCCGCCGCCGGCCGGCGAGCGCGGGTTTTCGGGGCTGCGCAGCCTGGTGCTGGCGCAGTCGCCTTTCGAGGCGCCGTTCATCGCCCGCCGTCTCAGGGAGGGCGGCGCCGAGGTCGCCATCGTCGAGACCGCCGTCGATGCGCTCGCCAAGATCGCGACGACCCGCTTCGGCCTCGTCGTCGTCGACTGCGCCTTCGGCGAGGAGGTGGTGCGCAGCGTCGCCGAGGAGGCACGCCGCGCCGGCATCGCCCGCAAGCTCATCCTGCTGTCTCCGTTCGACCGGCGCGAGTTCGGCTCGCCCGCCGCCGCGGGCTTCGACGGCTATCTCCTGAAGCCGGTTCGGGCGCACTCGCTGTTCCAGCAGCTCGCCCCTGTGCCGGGTGCGACGGCATCGCCGCAGGCGGCCGGTCCGGCGCGCCGCGCCGCCCGCGGGGCGGCGTCCCGCGTGCTGCTTGCCGAGGACAACGAGATCAACGCCCTCCTGGCGCTGAAATCGCTCGAGAAGCTCGGCGCCATCGCCGATTGGGCGAAGACCGGGGAAGAGGCGCTGGCGCTCGCCGAATCGGCGCTGTCCGGCGAGCGGCCCGCTTATGGGCTCGTCCTCATGGACATCCGCATGCCGGGGCTCGACGGCTTCGAGACGACGCGCCGAATCAGGCAGCTCGAGCAGGCGCTCGGCGCCGCACGGCGCCTGCGGATCGTCGCGCTCACCGCCAATCTGCGCAACGCCGACGAGACCTCGGCTGCGGCAGGCTTCGACGGCTTCTGGCAAAACCCTTCGAGCTCGCCGCCCTCGAGGCGCTGCTGAAGGATGCCGGCACGCCTCTCGCCCGCGCCTGCTGAGGGATCGCGTCCGCCGCCGTTTCGTTGTCATGAAACGGTCGGCGCATTATGTTCAGGTTGCATGCGAGGCGGACGCGTCAGCGCCGCGATGGTTTGCCGCCGGGGCGAGGGATTCAATGACAATGCTGCGGCAGGCAGCGCCGAAGCGGCTCGGCCTCCGCTTCGCCTTGCAGGGCGGTCTCGTCGAGCCATGGCTGAAGCCGTTTCAGCGGGGCGGCGTGGTCGGCTTCATCCCCGGGCTGAAGGCCCGGGCGGCGCTCGCGGAGGCGCGCGGCGGCCTCGATCCGGTGCTCGGCCGTCTCGGATCGCTCGAGGTGCGGCTCGCGACGACGCCGAAGGACATCCGGCGCGCGCAGCGGCTGCGCTACAAGGTCTTCTACGAGGAGATGGCGGCGGTGCCGAACGGCGCCTCGCTGTTGTCGCGGCGCGACCTCGACGAGTACGACGCGATCTGCGACCACCTGCTCGTGCTCGA